>ERZ1645192.597-NODE-597-length-30102-cov-8.476320_pt1 | contig 30102 bp, 29 predicted proteins | sample MGYA00575354_ERZ1645192 | MGnify/ENA primary metagenome ERZ1645192 (study PRJEB40844, sample SAMN11349763) | freshwater sediment metagenome | isolation source: river sediment | host: Sediment | place: India: Faizupur Khadar , New Delhi | collected 2017-02-21 ... | reverse complement strand
TGACCACTGCGCGCAGGGTCAGTTGCGGCTTATCGCCCTGATAGACCGTCTCGACCCACTGCTGTTCCTCCTCTTCGGGGGTCAGGTTTTTCTTTATCTCTTACCTCGTCTTTTCCCCTCAAATAATATTCCCGAAGAGCACCGCATACACATTGACACCGAACCAAAGCCGGGCATATCCATAGTACAAAATCGCCAATAAAGCCAGAAACACCACGATCAGACCAATGACGCGGCCAAACATCTTCTTCCCGGTACGCAGGAACATCTTCGACAGCGCGGTTGCCCATGCATTGAGGTAGCGGTACAACGGGTACAGCACCGCAACGAGCACCAGCATTCCGACGGCGGTGGCGACGGCTATGGAATAACTGCCGCGTACCTTAGCCAGCACAAAAGAGGAAAGCGTCCCCGACAACAACCCGGCGCCCAGAACCGACACCAACATCATCATGAATTTGGTCATGCTCTCAATTCTCCAACGCTATCACGGTACAATCCTCCGGCGCGTTCCCCTCTCCCGGTGTCCGATGCGAGGTGACCACCGTCTGGAACGGGAGCGCCGCGATGAGGGCGAAAGCCCGGTCGCGCCGGTCGCGATCCATGAAGGAGAATATCTCGTCGGCGAACAGTACCGGCGGCCACCCCGCCTCGCCGAGGAGCACGGTTTCGGCGATCCGCAGGCAGAAGGCGCCGAAAGCCACCTCCCCCGACGACGACGACCGCGCCGACCGGCCGGTCAGCTCCATCTGGATATCGTCGAGATGCGGTCCGTACAGAGGGATGCCCCGCTCGATCTCGCGTGCCATCCGGTCATGAAGCCGTCTGCGCACCTCTTCCCCCTCCTCCGCCGACAGTCGTATCTCCACCGACAGTTCCAGCCCCGCCTGCGCCGCCGCCGCCGCAAAATGAGCGCTCAGCGCCCGCGCCGCCGTACCGCGGCGTCGCCGTATCTCCGAAATGAGCGGTACCGCCGCTTCATTGAGATGTTTGAGTCCGCTTTTCCGTTCACTGCGCAACAGCGCCGTTTTCTGCTTGACATACCGCAGATACTGCGACGCGATATCGATGTAGCCGCGATCCATCCCCATCGCCGCGCGGTCGAGCAGATCGCGCCTTTTCCGGGGCGAGCCGCTCACCATTTCCAGATCCTCCTGCGTGCAGAGTACAAAGGAGGTGGCCGCGAGGAGCGCCCGGCGCGAAACGGGCTGTCCGTCGCGCGTCAGTTTTTTCTGTCCCTTCCGATCGGCGCCGGCGGTCAGTTCGGCCCGGTCAAGGCCCCCCAGCTCGACCGCCGCCTTAACAAAAAAGTGATCGCTCCCCTCGCGAATGCATTCCTTGAGATCGGCGCTCCGGAAACTTCGGCCGCCGAGCGCCGCGGCACAAGCCTCGATAAGGGTGGTCTTTCCCGATCCGTTCGGTCCGCTGATAAGGGTCCGCCGACCGAAGGAAAACTGTTCTTCTTTGAATTTCCTGAAATTTCTCAACAGCAGGGATTCAAGATGCATAACGGCCGCGCTATATGCGGAGCGGCATCACCATATGGGTATAGGTGAATTCGGGGCTTTTTTCGATGATGGTAAGCGGACGCAGCCCCTCTTCGACGATGAGCCGGGCCTTCTCGTCATCGATGACACCAACCACCTCAAGGAAATAACGGGCGTTCAGGCCGATGGTCCGGTCGCTCTGGAACCCTTTTTCCACCAGTATCTCATCGCTCGAACTGCCGCCGAACTCCGAACTGGCGCTCATCCGCAGCGTATCTCCCTTGAACTCGAAACGGGCGGCCCAGATTTTTTCCTCGGTCGACAGCGCAATGACCCTCTTGATGCCGTCCACCAACTCTTTGCGCCGTACTTCCGCGTGATCCTTTTTGTCTATCTGCGACGGATTGCCGGTCACATTGCGGTAACTCGGGAATTCGTTCTTGATAAGACGGCAGATGAAAGCCACATTGTCGGCCGTGATGATCATCTTACCCTCTTTTATAGAGAGTTTTGCCTCATCTATATCGCTGAATATTTTAACTATTTCAGAAAAATTCTTACCGGGGATAACGATCCCTTCGGTCAATTCCTTCAGCGGCAGTTTGAAGTTTTCCAATGTTACGATCGATATACGATGAATATCGGTCGTGACCAGTTCGATGACCTCTTTTTTCTCTTCGGTGACCCGCATCATCAGTACGCCCGAATAGGTTTTATTATAGTTCGGGTCAGTCATCGAGAACTGCAGTTTTTTGAACAGCGGCAGTATCCTTTTGAGCGATACGGTCACCTCCTCTCCCGCCTCTCCCGAAACGGCCGGAAAATCATTCGCCTCGCCGCACGGCAGGGTATAGCCTGTTTTATCGGAGGTCACCGACAACACATTGTGTTCCCCGTCGTGTTCCAGTTTTACCGTTTCGCCACGCACTCCTTTGCATATCTCATAAAAATGACGGGCAGGTATCGCTATCTTCGCCTCACCCTCATAATCGATCGCCGTCAACCGGACGATGACCGAGGTGTCGAGGTTGGTCGATACGATACGACACTGGTTCTTCGACGATTCCAACAGTACATGAGACAGGATCGGCATGGTGCTTTTCTTTTCCACCGATGTCATACCATACTCGACCGCCCGAAGCAGTTCTTCTCTTTTGAACGTGATGCGTGTCATGATATCCCCCTTAATTGGTATTGTTCATATTAAGAATATATAGAGTAACACTACTACTATGTCGTTGAAAGTGTTGAAGTCTATTTAATATACCGATAACACTCATACTATTATACCATCTGTTGTGGTCAATGGTATCTTCTCTCCGGTTGAAAAAAAAAGTGGACATTCTTCTAACAGCCATTGTTTGAACATTTGTTAATATTTCATATCCTCGATCTCACGCTCCAGTTTTTCTACGATCTTCTTTATATTGATGTCATCCATAAAAAGTTTTTCAATGCGGGAAACGGAAGAAATAACGGTCGAATGATCGCGGCCGCCGAAACGCCGACCGATGTCGACCAGCGTCGACCCGGTATATTTTTTTGAAAGGAACATGGCGATCTGACGGGAAAGCGACACCTGTTTGGATCTTTCCGGTGAAAGGATATCGGCTCCTTTTACCCCCATCACGGTGGCGGTCATTTTTATGATGTCATCCATGCTGATGCTGGTACGAACCTTTATCATATCGCGTAGACGATCGGCTGCGAAGTCCTTGGATATATCGCGTCGGCCGACGATCTCCGCCGAGATTTGGAGGGTCTTTAATGCGCCTTCTATCTGCCGAACATTATTTTTAAAATTCTTCGCTATGAAGAAAACCGCCTCATCGTCTATCTTCATTTCGTAGAGTTCCGCTTTCTTGTGAACGATAGCGATACGGGTATCAAGTTCGGGCGGACGGATCTCGATGGTGACCCCGCCGTCGAACCGTGACCGCAGCCGACTGTCTATCTCGCGTATCTCGCCGGGATAGCGGTCGGAGGTGATGACGATCTGCTTTTTTGCATGATGATATTCGTTGAACATCCGGAAAAATTCCTCTTGGATGCCGGGGGTCTTCATGAATTGGATATCATCGATGAGCATGAAATCGTAGGCCAGCAGCCCCTCGCGGAATTTCTGTATCCCGTCGCCCGACATCGCTTTGTAAAAGTCGTTGATGAGTTTTTGAGTGGAGATATAGCAGAAAGGGCGCGTCTTTGAACCGACGAAGTTGCCGATCGCCTGCAGAAGATGGGTCTTGCCCAGACCGGTGCCGCCGTAGATGACCAGCGGATTGCGGTTCGTACCGGGGTGTCTGGCCACATAGAGCGCCGACTCGTACACATCCTTGTTGCTCGGTCCCGCCACGAAGGTATTGAAGGTGAACTCGTTGGAGATCGCGGTGCTTTTTTGAGACCTTCCTTTTTTTCCGTCGCCTGCCGTTTCGGTAGTCTCCGGTAACGGCAGCGAGGATTGTATCCCCTCCATGTCGACCAGTTTTTTCACGACGAACCGAACCGCGATGTCGGGAGAAATGAGTTCCCGGGCAAGCGAAAGGATCTTCTGATCGAGTCGTTGTTTTTCGAGCAGGGTCACTATCTGCTGACTCGGACAGCCGATGATCAGTTCTTCATTGCTTTCTTTTACGGCGCGCAACGGGTTGATGAACGCCTTGACGATGTTGGCGTTCTCAGAGGCGCCGAGCCGGTCTTTTATCTTCTTCCACATAGTCTCTCCCGATTCCCCAAGGGGTATGTCGTGCGGGGGTATTCTAGCAGGCATTTTCTCTTTTTCAATTTCATTGGCCGATATTTTGCGTTCCACGTCCCGGCGCATACAGAATAGCGGTCCCCTCCCCGGATAAGACTCCCTGTTCATCCCTCATGGTGATTATTCCGAAGCGTTGCCGTCCTTTTTCGGCCGGGCCGCGGGTACAGCCGTAGAGGAACAGAGAAGGGTCGTCGGAGGGGTGTTCGCGGACCGCGATCGTCTCGAAAGGGGTTAGTCCCCGCGCGGCGGCCACGGCAAAAGCATACGGCGCCCGTTCGGCGGGATGGATAAAAAAGAGCCGTCCGTTCTTCTTGATCGCGGCGACCCCGACCCGTAGAAAATCGTCGAGGGATCCATGAATTTCATGTCGCGCCGCCGCTTTTTCATTTTCCGGACTGGTCCTTCCCGTCGCCGGCGGATGATACGGCGGATTGAAGAAGACGCATTCGTACCGTTCCGGCGGGAGCCGGAGGGAGCGCAGGTCCTCGTTGAGGGGAGATATATCGTCGGCAAAACCGTTGGTATGAAGATTGTTCTGTAACAGGCCGAAAAGCGAGCCTTCGCGTTCCACGCAATCGATATGGCCGGTCAGTCCCCGTCTTTTAAGCAGGATCGATATCACGCCGCTTCCCGCTCCCAATTCCAGAGAACGAACGATTCGTCGCGTCGCGGTGTGCCGAAAAACGAACCAGGCGAGCAAAAGAGCATCGACCGAAAAGCGATATCCGCGCCGATGCTGTTTGATAACGGTGCGATCGTCGTATATAGGATCGAGAGAAAAAGGCTGTTCACTCATATATCTTGCGAAGGAGCTCCTCTTTTTTTATCGCTCCCTCGCGGAGGATCTCGATATGGTGAAGATCAACCTGAACGACGGTCGAAGGGATGTTGCTTGCCCGGGGGATAAGAGATGTTTCCGCTTCATCAAAAAGCAAAATACCGTCGATGATCCCCTCGAAGTAGGAAAAGACCTCTTCATAGGAGGTTGCCGGCGGTCTTCCGGTCAGGTTCGCGCTGGTGGTTATAATGGGGTGCCCCACCAGTTCCACCAGTTTGTTCACCCCCGGATGGGGAGAACAGCGGATGCCGATGGTCCCGGTGTTGCCGGTGACCGTTTCGGGGACATCGGGCCGTGCCTCGTGAATGATGGTGAGCGGCCCGGGCCAGTAGAACTTGGCAAGCCGTTGTGCTATCGGGCAGAAGGAAGGGACCAGTTCCTCGATCATCCCGGGCCGGTTCTTCGAGATCAGCACCGACAAAGGTTTGGAGGAAGGGATACCTTTTATCTTTTTCAAGCGATCGACGGAGTCGTTCTCATATAAAATGGTGCCGAGACCATAAACCGTCTCCGTTGGGTAAGCAACGATGGAGCCGTTGCGGATCCGCCATGCCGCCTCTTCGATGGAGAATATCTCCATGCGTAATCAGCCCTCGCGCAGGAGTTTCTGGAGTTTCGAGTCCTTTGCTTCAACCTCGGCCGCCATTTTCGCGCGGTATTCTTCAAGGCGGTCGCGAAGCGACTGGTCGCCGGTCGCGATGATGGAAAGGGCGAACAACGCGGCATTCTTCGATCCGTCCACCGCCATGGTCGCCACTGGGATCCCGGCGGGCATCTGTACGGTCGCCAGCAGGGCGTCGAGTCCCGCCAGCGGCGTCGAGTTGAGCGGCACCGCGACGACCGGTCTGACCGTGTGGGCAGCCACCACGCCGCCCAGATGGGCCGCGGCACCGGCGCCGACGATGATGCAGGCTCCGGTGAAGCCCTTGACCAGCGCGAGGGTCTTTTCGGGGGTACGGTGCGCCGAAGATACATGAGCCTCGAACGTGACCCCGAACTCTTTGAGCGCATCGGCCGCCTTTTTCATGACGGTCCAATCGGAATCGCTGCCCATCAGGATAAGAACGTCGGTCATCTCCTCCCCCGTTATTTTGCAGGCGCCGGCGGCGCCGCTTTGTTGAATCGCTCGGTCAGATCGCTTATCTTTCCTTCGAGCGGGTCTATGCATCCGCGGATCTTCTGCAGATTTCCGTAGTTTTTGTTCTGAACATACGACCGGACATCGCCGGAGCAGGAAAGAACCGAATCGATGAGGCCGGAGATCTCCTTCGAGAAGGAGGTCTTGTCCTGCTGCGTCGCGAGAAAGCTTTTCCCGTTGGAAAGGGTGCTTTCGACATTTTCGAGCAGGGACAGAAGGGCATCGTTGTCGGTCGCGGCGGCGATGGCAAGGCTGGCCGAAAGAGCCACCAGTCGATAGGCAAGGGTCGCCTCACCAAAGGCAAGCGCTTCTATCCGCCGGTTCATGGCCGGACTGTTTTCCACGCCGAAAACGAGAACGGTAAAAAAGACAAGGCCGAAGAACAAGTGTTTCATGGGAACCCCCATCCGGTTGCTTTCGGAAGAACCTATCAGAAAAGAAAGACGCTGTCAACCGAAGCGTTGCCGGGGTCTGCCCACGACCAGCCGCAACGTGCGATCACCTAACGCGACAGAGAGTTCCTCTCCGGCGAATCCGTCGGGAGCTTGCTGTGCCGGTCCGAGAAAAAGCACGAAGCGCCCGGCAGGCGAAAGTAAGGCGGCGAGGTCAAGGATAAAACGATCATCGGAAGTGAGCGCGCGGAAGGTGATAAGGTCAAAACGTTCGGCGGTCTTTCGTGCGTCGGCGCAAAGTACGGAAACATTGTTCACCTTCAAGGCCGCGGCGGCAAAGGTCAGATACGCCGCTTTTTTTTGAGCTTTTTCAATGAGTGTCCAATGGATGCCCGGCAGAGCGAGCGCGAGCGGCAAGCCGGGGAAACCCGCGCCTGAACCGATGTCGGCGCAGGAGCGGACTCCTTCAAACAGGCCCGGTACCGTAAGAAGAGACCAGGATTCTACGAAGTGCCGACGGGCCGCTTCGGCTGGCTCGACAACGCGGGTGAGGTTGTGTACCCGGTTCCAGTCGAAAAGCAGAGAGTAAAGGTCGCCGCTTTTTTCCCGGACCTGTTCCGGGAGCGGCAAGGATAGTTCGTCCAAGCCTGCATCAAGTGCGGCACGGAACGTTTCACGTGAAACATCAACCTGCACGGGAACCTCCGTCGGAACGACCTTTCAAGCGCATGAGCAGAACGGAGATCGCCGCTGGAGTGACCCCCGGGATACGCGACGCCTGTAACAGATCCTCCGGGCGATGGCGGGTTAGTTTTTCCTCTATCTCTCGCGAGAGTCCCGGCAGTCGCTCAAAGGAAAATCCGGCCGGTATCATGATCGCGGACAGATGCTCTGTCCTCGCCCGTTCCTCCTGCTCTTTTTCTATGTAAGCGGCATAGCGGAGCGTAGTGACGGCGCGAGCCCAAAGAGCGTCCGCCGCCGCCGGCAGGATTGATAAACGAGCAAGCTTTGCGCGATCAAAACGGGGCCTTCTCAACAGAGCCGCAAGAGGCGTCTTTTTGATGAGGGGGGCTTCGCCCATTTCTTGCAGCAGGGCGTTTGTCTCCGCCGTTGGCGCGACAGCCGTAAGGAGGAGGAAGGTCGTTATTTGTTCCACGGTATCCAATCGTTGCCGTTCGGCGATATAGCTGGCTTCGGGAAGAAGTGAAAAACAGTGCGCTTTTTCCAGCAGACGGTCGGCGGTATTATCGTCGCGGATCGATAACCGGTGTTCGGCGCGACTGGTGAACATGCGGTACGGCTCGTCGACGCCTTTCGTAACGATGTCGTCGATGAGAATACCGCCGTACGCCTCGTGTCGTTCAAGTATGAACGGTTCCTTGGCGGATCGCAGCGCCCGGCGGGCGGCGTTGACCCCGGCGACAAGGCCCTGTATAGCCGCTTCTTCATAGCCCGAGGTGCCGTTCACTTGCCCGGCGAGAAAAAGGCCCGGAGTCCGCTTGCTCTCGAGTGTCCGGTAAAGATCGCGCGGGTCGAAGGCATCGTATTCTATCGCATAGGCGGGGCGCGTCACCACGGCATTCTCAAGCCCCGGAATGGTCCGCAGAAACGATTCCTGCACGGCGAACGGCAGGCTGGTGGAGATACCGTTAGGGTAGTATTCACGACGATCCCAGCCTTCCGGTTCGAGAAATATCTGATGTCGTTCGCGATGGGCGAACTTGACCACTTTATCTTCTATGGAGGGACAGTAGCGCGGGCCGATCCCTTCGATGCTTTTATGCGCCCCGTAGAGCGGCGAGAGGTGCAGATTCTCGCGAATGATAGCGTGGGTCTTCTCGTTGGTGTAGGTGATCCAGCACGGGACCTGCCGGGTCAGCCGGTCGCGCGAGGAGAGAGAAAAAGGGACAAAATCCTCGTCGCCTAACTGAGGTTCGAGTACCGAAAGATCGATGGAATCGCCGCGCAGACGGACCGGGGTACCGGTCTTGAGGCGTATGGGAGTATGCCCCGCCGCGAGGATAGCCTCGGTCAGTTCTCCCGCAGCCGGTTCTCCGAGTCGTCCCGCCGAATGACTCTCCGCGCCGATAACGATGCGGCCGCGCAGAAAAGTGCCGGCGGTCACGACGACCGCTGCGGCGGATACGGCGCCGGCGGTCCGCAAAAGTGCGCCTGATATGGTACCGTCTCTGTGGAGAAAACCTATGGCTTCATCCTGCCATATCGTAAGATGAGGGAGAGAAAACAGTCGTTCGGATATGAATTGTTTGTAGAGGAATCGATCATTCTGGGTGCGGGTTGAACGAACCGCTTCCCCTTTGCTTCGGTTGAGTACGCGGTATTGTATCGCCGAAAAGTCGGCCGCCGCGCCCATCAGTCCGCCGAGCATGTCGATCTCACGAACTATCTGTCCTTTTGCCTGACCGCCGATAGAAGGGTTACAGGACATCTCTCCAAGCGAGTCGATCCGTAGAGTGACAAGCAATGTTTCAGCGCCGCTGCGGACCGCTGCCGCCGCCGCCTCGATCCCGGCGTGTCCCCCTCCGATGACGATAATATCGAATAATTTCATATACCTCCAAGGGCAAGCGCCGCATTTGCCCTATAACGCGCGAAAACTGACCGGCCTAGGCCTCGGTATGCATCATAAAGAAAAAGAGAGAAAAGTAAACGGGAGGGGGCTCATTTGCCCAGACAGAACGACGAGAATATCCGTTCGTAGAGATCGGGGTCATCGCTCCGTCCGGTAAGTTCCCCTAAAAGGGTGCGGCAACGCGCTATGGCGGAAACAAGAAGCGCCGGGTCCCCATCGGGAAGATGAAGGCGTAATTCTTCCGCCGCCGCGAGGAAGCGCTCTGCGATGAGTCGTCGTTCGGTATGGAGAAGGACCGGCAGGGAAGGATCGGGGAGCAGAGGTGCTATCCGTGCGGCGAGCAGACGGAGAAGTTCGTCGATGCCTTCGCCGGTGAGCGCCGAAATATAGAAGAGGGGGGAGAGCGCGGCGGCGGCGGGATGACGGCCGAGATCGCCTTTGTTCGCGATGACCAGAGGTTTTTTCGCCGCAAGCAGGGCACCGGCGGCGATATCATCGTCGGTCGGCGGCGCGGACCCATCGAAAAGAAGAATTATTTGATCTGAAACCTCGCTCAGAGTTAGGGTTCGCGAGATTCCTTCCTTTTCCGTGCCGTCGCCGCTTTCGCGGAGGCCCGCCGTGTCGCACAGTTCCACGGTTACGGCGGCGCGGGGGAGATGCAGGTCGGCGGTGATATAGTCGCGCGTGGTCCCCGGTTCGGGCGATACGATGGACCGCTCCTGACCGGCAAGACGATTGAAGAGAAGCGATTTTCCGACATTGGGTCTTCCCGCGATGAGTATACGCGGTGCGGCGGCGCGCCGGAAGCGGCGGGTATTCTCCAGAACGCCGGCGATAAGTCCGGCCGTTTCGTCAAGAAGGGCCGCGATCGGCGCGGCGGGCAGGTGTTCCGATAGCTGTTCGGGGAAATCTATCGCGGCATTCGCGAGGGTGTCGAATTCGTCCCACCGGGCAAGGAGCGGCGCGGCCGCCTGTTCGAAAAGGCCACGGTAGGCGGCGCGGCGCGCAATATCGGCCTGCAGGCGATCCTGATTGACAATGAGGTCGGGGAGTGCGGCGGCCTGCGCGAGGGTCATCTTGCCGTTCACAACGGCGCGGAAAGAGAATTCGCCGGGAGCCGCCGGCGATGCGCCGAGTTCATGGAGCCGCGTCAAGGTTTCTTCCACGGTACCGGCACCGCCGTGTATCTGCAATTCGGCCATCTCTTCGCCGGTGTAGCTGGCCGGTGCGGCGAAATAAAGGACCAATGCCTGTTCGGGAGTTGCAAGAGCGCCGAGATCGAGGGGACAGAGCGTTGCGTGGCGCGGAGAGAAGCGAGCGCGACCGGTAATGCGCTTCAAGACAGAAGCGGTCGCGGGGCCGCTTATCCGGATGACGGCGATCGCCCCGCCGGTAGCGGTGGCGGGAGCCGCTATGGTGGTGCCGAGCCGTTCGGCGAGTCGCATGGGATCCTCCATCGGTCGGGCCCATGATACCGATAACGGTCCCGCTTGCAACGATTTCTTGACTCGTGAACGCTTTCGGCGACGATGGAAGGGATCGCAGGGAGCGCGCCGATGTTGTTTGACGCCCATATCCATTTGAGCGAGATACCGGCGGCCGAACAGGCACGTCCGTTGCCGGCGGCGGTTCTTACTTCAGTACATGACCCGGCCGATCGGTCCCTTTCTGATCCCATGGTGTTTTGTTCCTACGGTATCCATCCGCTTTGGATGGACGGCGCGGGCCGTTCGCTGAAAACGCTGGAAGAAATCGCTTCGGAAAAAAAGATCGCGGCGGTGGGGGAGTTCGGCTTCGATTTTTACAACGGCCGGTCGCGTGAAGAGGAGGCAAAACAGAGGGAATTCTTCCTTGCACAGTGTAGTGTCGCAGAAAAGTATATGCTCCCGGCGGTTATCCATGTTAGGCGCGGCATGGCTGAGCTTTTTTCCGAGGTCTTTTTGCTCAAACGACTTCCGGCCGTGATATTTCACTGTTATCCGGGCACTGCGGAGGAAGGAGGCGCTTTTCTAAAACGGGGAGTGAACGCTTTTTTCAGTTTTGGAACACCGCTTGTCAAAAACTATCCGGGGGCCCTCGCAGCGCTCAAAGAACTACCGCGCGAACGCTTGCTGCTCGAAACCGACGCCCCCTTCCAGCCGCCGCGCGGTCAAGAGCGAACCCTTCCCGCCGACATAATCAAAGTCTATGAAAAGTGTTCTGAATTGTTGGAGATATCACTCCCGAAGATCGAAGAGCGTATCTGGAGGAATGCCTGCGATATTTTTCCCGCTCTGGAGAGGGTCAACTCTCGATGACCCGCGTCTTGGCACCGGCGGTGTCCCTCTTTCGCTTTTCTTCAAAAAGAATGAAGTTGAGCGTCACATAGATAGCTACCAGCGGCGACACTAAACCCATAAGAAGCGGTGTCAGTATCGGGACGATCGTCACGAGAGTCGGGAAAAGACCAAACCTGAGTATTTCGAATGGATTAGCGATCAGCCATTCAACTTTTTGGCGCAGATCCCAGCCGGCTCGGGAGGCAGGAAAATCAAAAAAGAGGAGCGCCGAGGAAAAACAAAGCAAAACAAAGCAAAGCAAGGGACCGAAGAAGGGAATGAAGTTGGCGATGATGGCGATGATGGCGACGCCGAAAAGCATTCCCGCGAGGATCGCTGACTGCTTGATATCGCTGACGACTTCTTCAACTTCGGGGACGCCGTCCTCTTTGATGGTTTTGCCTCGGAAAAGGTCTTCCGCCATTATCGATATGAACTGATAAAGGGGCGCAGCGAGTATATACGCTATCAGGAACGAGAGGTAGAACGAGCCCGCCTTGAGCATCATCGCGTAAAGAGCGTTCATAAGGTCCCAAAGCATGGTCCACAGGGCTCCGGCGTCGGCATCAGGTACCGACAGAACGAAACGCAGATGCGTTTCGGTGTAGCGAACGAAAAAGGGGGAGACCAGCAAATTTATCAGAAAGATGATGAATAATACGAATAAAGTCCAGATGATAAGAGCGCGTTGGCCGCGAAAAAAAAGAAGGCAATCAATGACCGGGACCGACTGCCGGTCAGTCGCTATATACGAGTGTAACGGTACGTGACTCATGCGCGACTCCCGGTGTAAGGGTTATCTCTATGCGGGGGTAAAAAGCAGACCACGCCTCTTTGAAAAGCGAAGCCCACTCGACAAGAAAAAGCGATCGCCGTTCCTCCAACAATTCTCGAAAATCGGCGGTGTTCAATTCATCGATACTTGCTATGCGATAAAAATCCCAGTGATATATCGGAACGTTGCCAGTCAGATAGGGGCGCATGATGACATAGGTCGGACTCTGGACCGCTACCCGTTCAATGCCCCGTCCCGCGGCTATGGCGGCGGCGAGCGTGGTTTTTCCCGCCCCCAGTTCTCCGTCGAGAGTGATAAGAGTTCCTGCTGTAAGAGTGTTAGCCAGTTCGCGGCCGATCCGTTCGGTCTCCTCTTCCGAGCGGGAAAGGAAGGTCTGCCGGCGTTCGTTGCTCATGGATCGTGCCGCGCCTCAAGGCAACCGAGAGCTGTGCCGACCTGTTCGATAAGATTTGAGATGCTGTGAAAGCTAGGAGAGAACTCGGTTTCAAGAAAGATGCCTGCCCTCCGGTGGAGCAGGGCACCGTTTATTGCCGCTTGAGAAAGGGAGGGTAGCCGCGCGGCAAAGGACGCGACGATCCCGGCCAGCGCGTCACCGGTCCCGCCGAAGGAGAGGGAGCGAGCGCCGTAAGGCACTATAACTATTTGTTTCTTATGGCGTATCCAAGAGGAAGCGTTCTTCGCGAGAAGTACCTGCCGCGGCCCCAACGGGAACCGTTCGACCAGTTCGTCCCAGCGGCCGGAAAGACCGAGTCGGGCCGCAAGGCGGGCAAGTTCCCCCGGGTGAGGAGTGAAAACGATCTCTTTCTGCCGGAACCGTTTGAAAAAAGAGGCATCGGCATGATCGAAGATCCCAGCGTCAAGAATAAGCCGCGCCGGGGTCTTGTATAAGAATTTCTCAAGATCATGCGGCAGGTTATGGAGGCCGGGGCCGCAGATAACGACATCCCACCGATCCGGCTGATCCAGTGCTTCTTCGGTCGTGGTCAACATGATGGCGGGGTGGCGGCCGGCAAGTTTAAGAAGCGCCTTGTGGGGGACCGCGACGGTGGCCAAGCCTCCTCCGGCGGCAAGAAAAGCGTCGGCGGCGATGAACGAGGCGCCGATCTTGGCGGTGTCGCCGCCAATGACCAGTACATGCCCGTTCTTTTTTTTATGAGCGTCGATGGCGGGAGGGCAGGGGAGAAAATCGTCTTCTTCCAGTAATGATAGCGGCGGGTTGACCGGTTCCGCCGAAATGGGGCCGAGAAGGATGTCACCGGTATGTGCCGGCCCTTGATCGAGAAAAAGACCTGCCTTGAGGATGCCGAGCGAGACGGTGACATCGGCACGGATCGCTTTGGGTAAAAGTGCGCCGGTGTCACTCGAAAGACCGGTCGAGACATCCACCGCGACAACCTGTTTGTCTTTGTATTCATTAATGAAATCAATCGCTTTACAGTACTCCGGCGAGAGTGCGGAGGAAAGCCCGGTCCCGAGGAGTGCATCGACGAACAGTATTCTGCCGGTCAGCTGCCGGTATTTCTTCGTAACGGTCACCGACGAAGGGAGCATCCGATAGTTGGTAAGGGTATCTCCCGAAAGCGTTTTCGGGTCGAAGAGCGGGACCAGAAAGAGCGGCAGATCGCAGCCACGGTCGGCAAGGATCCGCAGAAGCGCCATCCCATCGCCGCCGTTTCCCCCTTTTCCGGCAAAGACGACGATCTTTTCAGGCTTGAACGAGGCGAGAATGTCCTGCAGAGAGAGATAGAGGGAAAAGGCGGCGTTCTCCATCAGGATAAGGGAAGGCGTGCCCCGTGTTATCGCCACGCTGTCCATCCGCCGCGCATCGTCTGCTCTACCGACCGGCAGCATAGGTGTCCCCCGTCAAAAAGGCTATCATGGTATCCGAGGTACTTAAAAAAGAAAGCTTTTTGATCATGGGGCGCTGTTCCCCTCAATGTGCTTTAACAGTTCTTCGGCGATGAGGCGCATCCCTTCGTCATTCCAGTGGATATCCTTATCAATGAAATACTTTTTTATGACCTCTTCAACCGGTTCTTTTCCCTGAAAAAGCGGAAAGAAGTCGATAAAATCGATACCCCGTTCGACGCAGAATATGCCCCACGCGCTCTGTTGACGATCGGTGCCGTCCTCCCAGACCAACTGTTCGCGCCACGGGTGAACCGAGAGGTGCAGAGTGATCTCGTGATCTTTAAGCAACTTCGATAACTTGTCGGTGTACTCGAGGGCCGAGGCAAGCCCTTCCTTCCCCCACCTTTCGAACTCCTTTTCGTCGTGGGTCCACCGTGGCCGGACCCGGTAGTGTTCCAGAAAACCACCCCAGTAATCAGAACTGTCGTGGCGCGGGTTCTCCTGACGATAGGAGAATCGGTCGCGCAGAGCCCGGAAGAGCCAGCTGTGTTGATAATAGAAAAGCGCGACCCGCTCCGAGAAGAGAGACCCGGTGTCGGCGGCGGGGACGAAATAGGCATACAGGATCTCATCCTGAATGTCGCCGATGTCGATGAAAAGATACAGATCATCGAAGGTAAGTCCCTGTTCCAACAGGTATTTAGTGCGCAGATAGTAGAGTTTCGGCGAATAGGAAACGGTTCCGGCATCAAGGACCTCTATCCCCTTCGGAGCAAGTCGTTGGGCGATTATGCCCGGGATGGTCTTTTCGTAAGCGTAGCCAACCCCTTCAACGAAACTGTCGCCCATGATGACTATTCGTTTTCCCTGTTTTTTCAGCGGCACCTCCCGCGTGGAGGCGTCAAGCATCCCCAGAGAATTGGTCTTCACCGGATAGGGAGAACCGAACGAGCCCCATTTGGTCATTTGGTCCTGATAGGGTTTCAGCCCGTGGTGATAGTAGCGGTGATCGGTGCGAAAGAGATTGTCCTTTTTTATCAGCAGAGAGGCAAAAATATTGTCGAATACCGCGGCGATGAGGAGCAGAGAAATAATATTAAAAAAAAGCAGACGCAGGACCGGACTTTTTTTCTTTATCAGCAGATGTACGGCGATCAGGATAAGCGCCAGAAGGAAAAAAGGATTGATCAAAAAGCCAAGGACATAACTCATACGTCGCTCCGTTTTCAACGACAGCTACTCTTTTCTCATATTTCTTTTGATTTTTCAATAGAAGAGGACTATTTTTTTGCGGCGCTCTCCGGTAGAGCGCCGAGCGGGAGGAGAGAAATGAAGAAGATAGCGTTGAGCCATCGCGACGGGGTGTGCGATATCCGCTGCGGGGAACCGTTCGCCGCGCTTCTATCGCGCATCGATCCGCGCCGCACCCTCATCGTCACCGATACCAGTGTGCAGCAACTCTATGCGTCACATTTCGGCGGTCTGCCGGTGGTGACGGTCGGGCAGGGGGAGGCGATAAAGACGCTCGAAACGGTCGAGATACTCTATCGCGCCTTCCTGGACCGCGGCGTCGATCGGTCGTGGCGCGTGATAGCCGTCGGCGGCGGTATTGTCTGTGACATAGCCGCCTACGCCGCCGCCAGTTGGATGCGCGGGGTGCGGTGTATCCTCGTCCCGACGACGCTCCTTGCGATGGTCGATGCGGCGATCGGCGGAAAGAACGGCGTCAACTACCACCGCTTCAAGAACCTCGTCGGCACCATCCGCCAGCCCGAAGAGGTGCTTATCGACCCGGCGTTCCTGAAGACATTGCCACGCCGCGAAGTGCTCTGCGGCCTTGCCGAGATGTTCAAACACGGCTTCATCGCCGATGCGGGGTATCTGAAAGAACTGGAACAGGCCGTTGCGACGGGCGCTTCGTTGGATATGTTCATCGCGCGATCGGTCGAGATAAAGGTGTCGGTCGTCACGCAGGACGAGACCGAAACAGGGATCCGTCGCATCCTCAACTTCGGCCATACCGTCGGTCACGCGCTCGAACGGCTCGACCCGTCGCTTGCCCACGGCGAGGCGGTCGCGGTGGGGATGACGGTCGCCGCCGAACTGTCGCACAAACGGGGCCTCATCACGAAAGCCGACGCCGACCGGGTGCGCGCCATTCTTTCAACCGCCGGACTGCCGGTGAGCACCGACCACCGCGCCGGCGACATCGCCGCGCTGTTACGCGCCGACAAGAAGAAAAGAGGCGACAGCGTCGCCTTCGTCCTGCTCAAAAAGATCGGCGAAGCGGTCGTCGTCGATATTCCTTTTACTGAACTGGAGGTGACCCTTGCAACTGTGTGTCAGCATCGGTGAGCCCTGCGCCAACCGCGTCCGGGCGGCGCTTTCCCGCATTTCGTTCGCCGAGATCCGGCTCGACCTTATCGAGGATATCGACATCGCGGCGGTGAAAAAACTCTTCACCGGCAAACGAACGCTCATCGCCACCTGCCGCGCCGGAAAGTATTCCGAAGCGGAACGGCTGGCGCTCCTCGGAGCGGCGGTGAAGGCCGGGGCGAAGTACATCGACCTCGACTACGATAGCGATCTCTACCGCAATAAACTCTTCCTGCCGCTTATCGCCGTCGCGCGGAAAGCCAAATGCGGACTCATTGTTTCGCGTCATTTCCATGAAAAGATGCCGACCGACAAACAGCTTTTCGACACCGTAAAAAAACTCGCCGCGTTCGATCCGACCTACATCAAAGTGGCGGCACGGGCAGACACGGAAGAGGAGGCGGCGCGACTGCTAGCGCTCTTGGCGCTCGATAAGCGGGTGGTGCCGGTGACGATGGGGGAGTGGGGTCCGGCGGGCCGCATCGCGGCGCTCAGCCTCGGCGCCCCGTTCACCTATGTCTCGCCGACCGGCGGCCGCCAGACCGCACCGGGACAGCTTGACCTCGCCACCGCGAAGAAGCTGCTGGGCACACACCCTCAGTCACTTCGTGCCAGCTCCCTGCGACAGGGAGCCAAAAAACGGAAGGCCCCCTGATGCAGGGGGCGTGCGGGGGTGTTGGGAGTAAGGATGAATAACGGAGGGTCTTCGATGTTGAAGGTGTTCGCGCTTTTTCTGGTGTTGTTCGTGGCGGCGTGCACGCCGAAGGAGGACACGACCATCGACACCGGCAACGGCACGATAGACCTGAACGACAAGGTGAACTTTCCCGATCCGGTGTTGCGTGCCTGCGTCGAAACCTTGACCGGGAAGAATCCCGGCGACCCGATCTACGGTTACGATGTGGCGGATATAGCCGAGGTAAAATGCGATGGCGTCTCCGATCTTACAGGGATGGAGTATTTTTCTCAAATATTGGAAATCCAATTTACGCATGGGCAATTTGATTCCTTGAAACCTGTCGCCGAATTGAAAAGTCTTAAAATTATGACCATAGGAGGAGGAAAGGTTAAGAACCTTAATGATTTTGATAAATTATCAGCCGTTACCCATATAACATATTTTGGCTCTGAATTGGAAGATATTTCATCTCTTGCCAACATGAACAATTTGAAATCGATAGTCTTTTATGAAAACAAGATAATCTCAATAGCTGCACTAGCGAAACTACCCGCAATAGAGAGTATTCGCATGACCGATACTCCCTCCCTCACGACCCTCGGCGTGCAATTCACCGCGCCGAAGTTGACAGAGATCAATGTCGGAAACTGTGGACTGAGCAGTCTGAACGAACTCAGCGGACTACCGGAACTAAAGATGATAATCGCAGGAGATAATTACCTAACCGATGTGTCATTTATCACGACATTACCAAAGCTCGAAGGGATTGGCATCAACGGGAATTGCATTTCGGAAAACGCTATGCAGACCTATGTAGACTGGTACAATGCACGGCATGAAACTCAGAAAACCGTCGCAGAAGAAATGCAGTATCAGAACCCCGACAACAAGTGCCAGTGACCGCACCGGGATAGATCGACCTCGCCACCGCGAAGAAACTGTTGAAAAAGTAATGGCTCAGCTTATCTATAGAAATCGGGATCGTGTTGAAACACGCATTTAAAAGATTCCCCCGATTCAGGGAAATAGTAGCGGAATAAAAAGCTGCTCTGCTGATCTTTGTAAGCAATATCCCAACGGCCAAGGTGTTGTATAGTAAAGGATTTTATATGCAGCGATATTTCTTGTCCTTTTTTTAGAACAAGAGGTTTGGCTGGTACCAGAGTGCCGGAATATTCTTCTTCAACGATTATTTTTCGATTCTCATCGCGCACAATAAGTTCAACATCGGCTATATGTGAGTGTTCGGGAGTAGAGAGCAATTGCAAACTTACTATTCCTGGTTGTAGCGTGGCGGTTTCGGCATCGGTGGAAAGAATCATTTCGATGTTGTCCCTATACCAGTAATCCCATGCCTGCAGACGAATATGGAAATCATGATATGAAAGCTCGTAATGCCGGTCTTTTCTTTCCACCTGTGGTCGAGTTATTTGATATCCCCAGCCGGGCTCACAGCCCCAGATGAAAAGAAGAGCGACGGTCAGCGTGAAAAGAAAAATGTTCTTCATCAGCCCCTCCATGATCATCGCACCGATTTTAGCGTGTCGTCCGAAAGAAAGCAACAGCACTAAAAAATTTACAAGTACCTCGTTCGGCGTACCATGTTCCCGCCATTCGAACTGAAGGAGTGCCCATGTCCCGCGCCATCATCCTCAAAGGGGTCCGCCACCACAACCTGAAAGGGTTCGACCTCACCATTCCCCACGAAAAGATCGTCGTCATCACCGGCGTCTCCGGCTCCGGCAAGACCTCGCTCGCCTTCGATACCATCTACGCCGAAGGCCAGCGCCGCTATGTCGAATCGCTCTCCAGCTACGCCCGCCAGTTCCTCGAACTCTCCGAGAAACCCGATGTCGAACATATCGAAGGACTGTCGCCCAGCATCGCGATAGAACAGCGCGGCCTCAACAAGAGCCCCCGCTCGATAGTCGGTACCACCACCGAGATATACGACTACCTGCGGCTGCTGTTCGCCCGCGCCGGGACGGTCCACTGCCACGAGTGCGGCCGGACCATCGTCAAGACGCCCGCCGCCCGCATCGTCGAGGAGATACTGAAACTCGCCGGCGAGAAGCTCTACCTCATCGCGCCGGTCGTCTCGGGGCGCAAGGGGAGCTACGAGAAACTGTTCGACGAACTCCGCGGCGAAGGGTTCCTCCGCATCGTCATCGACGGGACCGAATACCGGCTCGACGAGGCGCTGCCGAAGCTCGACAAGCAGAAAAAGCACGATATCGGGATCGTCGTGGACCGAATCGCGGTGCGCGACGGCGCCGACCAGAACCGCATCCGTGCATCGGTCGAAACGGCGCTCCGCAAAGGGGAAGGGAAGCTGCTCCTACGGCTTAACGACGGCGAAACGAAGCTCTACAGCGAACAGTTCGGCTGTCCCTACTGCGGCATCTACTACGACGAGATAGAGCCGCGCTCGTTCTCGTTCAACAGCCCCGGCGGAGCGTGCCCCACCTGCAACGGGCTCGGTTTCACGATGCGGATGGACGAGAAACTGATAGTCACCAACCCCGCTAAACCGCCGACCCACGGCGCGATACCGTCGCTGTGGAACTTCACGACGCAGATGATCGAACAACTGCTCGACCACTACAAGATAGACAAGAAGACACCGCTCAACAAACTGCCCGAAAAGGTGCGCAAAGCGATACTCTACGGTAGTGACGATCAGATAAAATTTTCGGTGAAGACCGAGAACATGAAGCACGATTTCGACCGCCCGTTCGAGGGGGTGATCACGGCGCTGGAGCGGCGCTACAAGGAAACGACCAGCGAGATGATCCGCGAAGAGCTCGCGAAATACCTTGTGCAGGGGGTGTGCGACACCTGCGGCGGGAAACGGCTCCAGCCCAAGGCGCTCGCGGTGACGGTCGCCGGGATGAACATCCACGAGATGGGGGAGATGCCGGTCGAAGAGCTCGCGAAGGTCTTCGGCGACGAGAAGAAACTCGCCTTCAGCGACTTCCAGAAGGAGGTGGCGCACAAGCCGGTGGCCGAGATATATGCGCGGCTCGGCTTCCTCGACCGCGTGGGGCTCGGGTATCTCACGCTCAACCGCAAAACGGCGACGCTGTCGGGCGGCGAGGCGCAGCGGATACACCTCGCGACGCAGATCGGCAGTGCGCTCACCGGCGTCACCTATGTCCTCGACGAGCCGTCGATAGGACTCCATGCCGCCGACACCGAGAAACTGGTCTCGATACTCAAGAATCTGCGCGATCAGGGGAACAATGTCATCGTGGTCGAACATGACCGCGATATCATGAAAGCGGCCGATGTTCTGGTCGATCTCGGACCCGGCGCGGGACGGAAGGGGGGCGAACTGCTCTACGCCGGACCGACGGCGGGAATAGGGGCGGTGAAGCGGTCGCTTACCGGAAAATATCTGACCGGCGAGCTCTCGATACCGGTACCCAAGACGCGCCGCAAAGCGAATGGCCGCGTCCGGATAAAAGGAGCAACGACGAACAATCTCAAGAACATAGATGTCGATATCCCGCTCGGGGTCCTCTGTGTGGTGACCGGTGTGTCGGGGTCGGGGAAGTCGTCGCTCATCATGGAGACGCTCCTCCCGGCGCTCGAGGGAAAACCGGCGCCGCTCAAGAGTTTCAAGGTCGACGGCGAGCTCGACGAATTCCTCGAGATCGACCAGTCGCCCATCGGCCAGACGCCGCGCAGTAACCCGGCGACCTACACGCAGGCCTTCGGCCATATCCGCGACCTCTTCGCCCAACTGCCCGAGGCGCGGGCCCGCGGCTACCAGCCGGGGCGCTTTTCCTTTAATGTAAAGGGCGGCCGGTGCGAGACCTGCGAGGGGGGCGGCCTCATCCGCATCGAGATGAACTTCATGCCCGACACCTATGTCACCTGTCCCGACTGCGGCGGGAAACGGTTCAATCCCGACACCCTTGAAATCCGCTACAAGGGGAAGAGTATATTCGATATTCTCGAGATGGAGGTCGACGAGGCGGTCGAACTCTTCCAGCCCTTCCCGGCGATACGGCGCAAGATCGAACTGCTCCACCAGATCGGGCTCGGTTACATCACGCTTGGCCAGCCGGCGCACACGCTGTCGGGTGGAGAGGCGCAGCGCATCAAGTTATCGAAAGAACTGGCGAAAAAGAAAGCCGACCGGACGCTCTACATCCTCGACGAACCGACGACCGGACTCCATTTCGACGACATCAAGAAACTCATCGCGATACTCGACCGGCTCGTCAGCCACGGCGCCTCGGTGCTGGTCATAGAACACAACCCCGACATCGTCAAGTGCGCCGATCATATCATCGACATCGGCCCGCTCGGCGGCAACAAAGGGGGAGAGATCGTCGCCTGCGGCACCCCCGAAGAGGTGGCGAAAAGCAAGCGGTCGCTCACCGGCCGGATGCTGAAAGAGATATTGTAATGATAGGAGGTCTCTCATGAAACGGCAAGACGCGCTGTTCATCGCCGGCGTGGCGGTGTTCTTCTCCCCGTTCTTTTTCTCCGACGCGGTGCTCGAGGGCTACAAGGCCTTCAATCTCGAACACGGCATCATCATGGGTGCGATAAAATTCGGCATCCTCGCGACGCTCGGCGAGGTGATCGGCCTGCGCATCCGGACCGGCAACTACAATGCCCCCGGCTTCGGCATCCTGCCGCGCGCTATGGTGTGGGCGGGACTCGGGATGGCCATCGCCTACGCCTTCATGGTCTTCCCGGCGGGAAGCATCAAATTCCTCGGCTATATGGGACTCGCGGTGACCGGCGACACGCTGAAAGGTGCGCTGACCGGACTTCAGTTCGTGACCGCCTTCACCATCAGCGTCGGGATGAATCTCATCTTCGCGCCGTGGATGATGACGCTCCACAAGATAACCGATGAGCACATCGCCCGCACCGGCGGCACGATAGCGGGACTCTTCAGCCCCATCGCGTTCGGCGACATCCTTTCGAAGATAAACTGGCAGGTGATGTGGGGCTTCGTGTTCAAGAAGACCATACCTCTCTTCTGGATACCGGCCCACACGATAACCTTCCTGCTGCCGGAACAGTACCGCATCCTCTTCGCGGCGGTGTTGGGCGTGGTGCTCGGGGTGTTCCTTGCTATCGCCAGTCTGATGGGGAAAAAATAGCGAAGATCGGGGTCAGAGAGAACCGACCAGCTGCATCAGTTCGATGGTGTCTACCAGCGTCGTTCCCTTGAGATCCTGTATGCCGCCGATAAGGAACAGGCGGCCGTCGGCGGTGACGGCGACGCGGTGCAGTATCCGGGGGACCTTGAAGTAGTCAAAGGCCTGCTTGGTGCCGAAATCCATCGTTTCAAGACTGACATGTTCAAGGAAATTGTTCGCTTCGACCTTTTCCTGCGAAAGATCGGAACTGCCGGTGCCGCCGGTTACGGTGAAGTAGCCGCCGGCCGTATTGAGGGCGAGATCGTGCAGCCACGTGCCCCAGAAAAGGGCACCTTCGCTTCTGACCGATGTGCTGGGGCTGATCTTGTAGCCCTTGTTGTTCATAGAGAACCCGCCGGCGCCGTTGGGCAGTTCCAATCCGCTCGCCGCGACGATGGTGTCGTTGGCGAGGTCGGCCTTGATCGCGCCGAAGAAAAGGTTGGGAAGCGCCTCGCCGGTCCATTCGTCGTAACTGCCGTTGGAGACGAAATGGGCGAACTTGGTGTCGGAGGCCTTGTGGCCGCCGATGATGAACGCCTTATCGGATCCGGCCGCCGCCATCAGCGGAGCGACCAGCGGTTTATCGGAGTGTTTTTGGGTTATCGTGACCGAGACCGGGTCGCCGACGGTGATGTCGATGCCGTAGATGGAGGTGACCGCCGTGCCGTTGCTCACGCCGCCCGCCATGAAGATCGTCCCGTTGCCGGTGGTCTCGTCGGAGCGGACATAGGCGTAACTCTGGAAGGGGAAGAATTCCGCGGACGAGTCGTTGATGAAATCGGTGACGCTTTGGTCGATATCGCTGGTGCGCAGGTTGACCTTCGGAAGGCCGACGGTGTAGACCTCGACGCCGTTGGCCGGGAAAGAGAGGGTAAGCGGCATGTCGGGATAGTCGGCGACCGTCATCTTCTTGGTCTCGAGGGCGGTGACCCCGCCGGTGAAGATCACGCGGCCGTCGGGAAGGAGCACCGCGATGTGCAGAGCGCGCCTGCTGACCATCCCGGCGATCTGGTCGATGGTGCCGCTTTCCGGGTCGAGCAGTTCAACCGAGTCGGTCGCCTGCCAGATGCCGTTGGAAAGTTCGGTGAAGCCGCCGCTGATGAGGATGCGGCCGTCGGGCAGTTCGGTCACGGTGTGGCCGAAACGCGGGACCGACAGAGGTCTCGGGAAGCAGCCGAGACCCGCCACCGGATAAAGGACGACCGTTACCGCGGTAGTTTTGCCTTTCGTGAAATTGACGCCGCTGACCTCTCCGCGCCATTTTGGAGAACTGATATTCCCCACCTCGAACCCCGAGAAAACGACCCGTGCATTGCTGATGTTGGGGATGCCCGTTATCTTCACCGATTCGGAAAGTTCTTCATTCTTGAGCGAAACTGCGTTCTTGCCGGCCACTTTGACCAGCGTTCCCGCCGCAGTGTAGAATTGGATGGCAAGCGAGCCGAGTTTCTCCTCGATGTTGCCGCCGTCGATATAGTCGGCGCCGTCCCCGGTGTTGCATTCGCCGGCGAGGATCTTGATGCCGATCAATGGTTCGCCGTCATCGACAGCCTCTTCGCCGCCGCAGGAAAGAAGGGCCGTTGCCACAAGGGCGATGAGTACCGCCGCAAGCCGGTAAGGACGCGTCGTCATTATCTTTCTCCCCGTCAAAAAACAGTCGCTTTCAAGGGTCCGTCCACTGACGAACGCCCCCATATTACCCGTTAGAACGAAAAATGCAATAAATTTAGGGGGAGGGAAAGATGCTTGTCATTCCGGCGCCGGATCAAGGAAGCGGAAACGCCGGTCCTCTCCCGCGAAGAAGGGGCCGAGCGGCATGCGCGAGAAAGCGGTGTCGACCATTTCGATGGCCAGCGTGGTATACTGGGTGAACAGCGCGTTGACGGTCGCGTCGACCACCATCTTGAGCAGGCTGTCGCTCTTCGCGCCCGAGCCCTTCGAGCGGGTCACCGTCGTTTCCCACAGGAGCGCGCCGCTCTTCACGTCGACCAGCCGGAAGGTGGCGGCGACCGTCACCGTCGAGGCGACCACCAGATATTTCGTGCTCCAGTCGGTGAGGGTCACCATCAACAGAGTGTCGGCGTGCAGCATCTCGCCCAGTTCCTTGATGGAGTAGGCGTTCATCTGGCCTCCTTCGCGGACATTTTTGACCTCGGCGAGCATCTCGAGGGTGAGGAGCGGCGGCACGACGTAGTAATCCTTGTTCTCGAGCGCTTCGACGATCATCGGATAGACCAGTTTCGGCGCCTCCACATCTATCGTTTCGTTGTAGAGCGGCAGGACGGCGATGCTTTTCGGGTAATGGGCGCGATGGGCGGTACTGCGGCACGAAACGGCGAAAAAGAGGAGCGCGACGATGAAAAACAGTATCCGTTTCATTGGGCACCTCCCGCCGCCGGTTCGTTCAGATCGAACCGTTCGCGGATGAAGGCGATATAGTCCTTTACGAGCGGGTCGCGGTAGAGCTCATATTCCCTGTCGAGCAGAGAGACCCCCTCCTCGATGCGGCCCTGCTTGATGAGGGCGACCCCCATCGAAGCGTAGGCCCCCGGGAGGACATAGCCGGTGTCGAGCGACTTTTGAAAAAACTCCTGCGCCTCGTCGGGGGCGTCGAAGTAATGATATTTCACCCCTTTCGCGTAGTACGCCGCGGCATATCGCTGGGGAGAACCGCATGCCGTGACGAGGCACGCCGCGCAGAAAAAGAGGATCAGACGGGCCATGTTAGGATACTCCTGCGTGTCATGTCGAAGATCTCTATTTTGTTCACCGCACCGCTTTCCAGCGAAAGGAGAGCATAGGTCTGCGTACCGTTGATGCCGGCCCGGCCCAGAGAACCGGGGTTGAGATATAGGATGCCGTTCTTTTCGGCGATAAGCGGTTCATGCGTGTGGCCGAAAACGACCACGCGGGGCCGATAGGAGTCGATCTCGGCGGCGTTCGTCGCGGCGATGCGGTGGGGCGCGGCGAGGTTGTGCACCAGAAAGAACCGGACCCCGTCGATGTCGGCGCGGATGATATCGGGAAGGTCGCGCAGGGTCGCGTCGGTATTGCCGCGGACCGCGTGGACCGTATGGAAGCAGTGAAGAGCGAAGAGCGTCCGGTCGTCGCCGATGTCGCCGGCGTGGAGCACCGCGTCGGCCGGTACGTCGCACAGCCAATCGGGCATCGTCCCGTGCGTATCGGAAATGACGAGTACTGTTCTCAAGACCCTTGCTCCCCGTGGAAACGGTCGACTATAACGATTCCCGCCGCAAAAAGCAAGAACGCTTCGGCCTCTTCAGAGCCGCCGGAACACGAAGCGCAGGAGTCCCGTAAGGTGTTTCAGGGAGCGGAAGGGCGATCCCATCGCGCCCGACAGACACCCGCAGTGGGCGCAGTCGGCGGCGGCAAAGCAGTAGCGCGGCTTCCAATCGATATCGAAATGGAGCACCGATTCGCGCCAAAAACACCGGTCGCGATGATCGCCCTGTTCGAACCAATCGATCGCCGCTTCGGTGATCTGCAGCAGTCCCGGAGACCCTCTTCTGACCCGGCGCAGTTCGTCGGTCATCTTCTTGCGTAATTCCCGCGATATCGCACCGTCGTGTCCCTGCAGGATGGTGTAGAGGTTGCAGACGACCCCCGAAACGCCTATCTTGCCGGCGAGCGCTACCACCTGTTCCAATTCCTTGAAATTGTTTTCCATAAGCGTCATGTTGAAGACGACGCGCCGGTCCCCGGCCGCCTGCGCCATCACCTGCTGAAATATCCCGGGGCCGCGGATCGCGTCGTGGGTCGCTTCGGTCCCGTCGAGCGAAACGAATATCCGGTGCCGGTATCCTTTTCCGGGGAGAGGCTGGGTGCCGTTGGTGATCATCTCGACGAAGGGGAACATCCGGTCGGCGAGCGCCACCACATCGGGCCGCAGAAGCGGTTCGCCTCCCATCAGCATCACTCCCCGTATCCCGCGGTCGTACAGTTCGCCGAATCTTTTTTTCCACTCGTCGAGAGAGGGTTCCTCCCGCGTCGTCGATCCCTTTCCGGCGAAATGATAACAGTGGGAACAGCGCAGATTACAGCGTTCGGTGATGTCGACCTCGGCGAGGAAGGGGCGTTTGTCGAGCAGGTTCCTCAGCTGATAGAAAAGCCAGAGTAAAAATCTCATGCGCCGAGCCTAGCGGAAGTTTCCGCAAAAAGCAACTACACGAAATAAATTGCCAGCGGCGATAAGTTCAATATACTTCAGCCGATTTTCTACTTTTCAGGAGGATCCCGATGAGTCTTGCCGACATGATCGTCATCTTCGGCGGCGCCGGTCTGGGTATCGCGTTCGTCTACATTATCTGGGGCTATCTCAAGGGGCTCAAACGGTCGCCGGGCGACATGTGGATCCTCTTCGCCTATCTGCTGGTGACCTATGTCGCCTACTCGTCGCAGAATGTGTCGCTGACGCTGTGGCTGTCGGCCGACTGCGGGCTGGGCGATATCGCCGCGGGCACCTATATCACCACCTGGTCGATCATGCTCTCGATGGTCGGGATGGTGGCGGGGGCACTGGTCGACACCATCGGCATCCGGCGTACCCTCTTTTTCAGCGTCGTGTTCCTGCTCATCGCCCGCGTGTCGATGGTATTCCTCACCAATCCGCTGATCGTCTTCATCTTCGGCTTCATCCCCTACGCGATAGGATTCGCCATCGTCTCGCCGGTCATATCGGTCGCCATCAAACGCTACACCACCAAGGAGAGCGCGGCGCTCGGTTTCGGGCTGTTCTATGTCCTGATGAACGGCGCCTTCGCCGTCGGCGGGATATTTTTCGACAAGGTGCGCGGCGCCTACTCAGTGAAGGATGCGGCGGGTAAGATCGTCAACGACAACGCCGGGACGCTGCTGTTCGGTATGCAATTCTCGACCTACCAGATGCTCTATCTCTTCGTCCTCATCCTGACCATCGTGAGCGTCGGACTCATCTTTTTCGTCCGGTCGGGCGTCGAACTCGACGACGACGGGAATGTCGTGGTCAAGCCGCTCATCGATCACGGGTCGGGCCTTGCCGCGGTCAAAAGCGCTTTTATCAAGACGGGGCAGATGATCAAGTCGGTCTTTTCGGAGAAGTATTTCTGGATATTCATCACCATCATCACCCTGACGATCTTTGTCCGGATGGTCTTTTTCCAGTTGCAGTACACCTTCCCGAAATACGGTTTGCGGGTCCTCGGGCTCGACGCGAAGATCGGGACCATCTACGGCGTCCTCAACCCGGTCCTCATCATCTTCCTCGTGCCGGTGGTGGCTCTCCTCACCAAGAAGATATCCTCCTACAAACTGCTGGTGGCCGGATCCATCGTGTCGGCCGCCTCCTGTTTCATCGTCATGATCCCCCCCGCGGCGGTGTCGTGGCTGACCGATACCGTCTGGGGCGAACTGGTCTTCGTCAACTGGCTCGGCATGGCGCCGACCCACGAGGCGCTGATGCAGAACCCGCCGGTCCCCGAATACTGGCCCTTCATCCTCTTCATCCTCGTGTTCACCGTCGGCGAGGCGATCTGGTCGCCGAAACTGATGCAGTTCACCGCCGAGATCGCGCCGAAAGGGAAGGAAGGGACCTATCTCGCCCTTTCGCTTTTGCCTTTCTTCCTCGCGAAACTCATCGCCGGTCCGATGTCGGGGATACTGCTCAACGCCTATGTACCGGTCGGCCCGAACAAGGAGATACTCGGCCCCTATCCCGATCACAGCATGATCTGGTTCTGGATCGGCGCCATGGCGATCATCACCCCCATAGGACTGCTGCTCATGAAGGGGACCTTCCAGAAACGGGAAGAGCAGGCGGCCGCCGAAGGGCATTAAACAAAAAAAACTTTACTCCGTAGCCCGGTCCCGGTATCTTCCGGCGACACTTTTATCTGACGGGAGTCGCGCATGAACGCTGTTGAATCAACGCTACGGGCCGCCGACATCATCGTGTATGTGGGGCTGGTCGGCCTTGCGATCGCTTTCTTCTACATCGTGTGGAGTTACGCGAAAGGTCTCAAGGATTCGCCGCGTGATATGTGGATACTGTTCACCTACAAGATCATCCAGTATGTCGCCTATGCCGCGATGAACCCGATCCTCATCCTGTGGCTTTCCAAGGAGTGCGGGCTGGGCGATATCGCCGCCGGCAACTACATCATGGCGTGGTCGATACTGCTGTCGCTGGTCGGGATGGTATCGGGGGCGCTCGTCGACACCATCGGCATCAAGCGGACCCTCATCTTCAGCGTGATATTCCTCGTCATCGCCCGCTTCTTCATGACCTTCGTCACCCATCCGGTGCTGATATTCTTCGTCGGGTTCGTCCCGTTCGCCATCGGTTTCGCAATGGTGGCGCCGGTCATATCGGTCTCCATCAAGCGTTTCACGACCAAGGAAGGGGCGACGCTCGGCTTCGGCCTGTTCTATGTCATCATGAACGCCGCCTACGCCATCGGCGGCTGGCTGATAGACTACTTCCGCACGGTGTTCGTCGAACGCGACGCGGCCGGCAAGATCGTCAACGAGAACTTCGGCGCGACGCTCTTCGGCATGCACTTCTCGACCTACCAGTTGCTCTTCGTGCTGGCGCTCATCCTCACCATCCTCAGTGTTGCCTGCATCTTCTTCATCCGCGACGGTATCGAGGTGGAGGAAGAGGCCGACGAGAGCGGGAAAAAGAGTTCGAAGATAGTCTTCAAGCCCGTGCAGGACCACGGTTCGGGGCTCGCCGCGATAAAGAGCGCCTTTCTCACCATGTACGGCCGCATCAAGAGCGCCGTCTCGGAGAATTATTTCTGGATATTCATCCTCATCCTCACCGTGACGCTCTTTGTCCGGTTCATCTTCTTCCACCTCCACTACACCTTCCCGAAGTACGGTATCCGCGTGCTGGGTGAAGGAGCGAAGATCGGCAACATCTACGGCGTCCTCAACCCGGCGCTCATCATCTTCCTCGTCCCGCTGTTCGCCGCGATAACGAAAAAATGGCGCTCCTTCACGATGCTGGTGGTCGGCTCGGCGATATCGGCCGCCTCCTGTTTCATCGCCGTCATCCCCGGCGCCTATTTCTCGGGACTCACCGATTCGGTCCTCGGCGAGATCGTCTTCATCAAATGGCTCGCGATGGCGCCCGATATGCCGACGCTCCTCGCCAACCCGCCGGTCCCCGAATACTGGTCGCTCATCGTCTTTTTCACCGTCTTCACCATCGGCGAGGCGATCTGGTCGCCGCGGCTCATGCAGTTCACTGCCGAGATAGCGCCCAAGGGGAAAGAGGGGACCTACATTGCCCTCGCGGTCCTGCCGTTCTTCCTCGCCAAATTCGTCGTCGGCCCGATGTCGGGAATGCTCGTCAACGCCTACACCCCGATGGTCGACAAGATCGATCCGGCGACCGGGGCCAAAGTGCTCGACGCCGCCGGGAAGGTGGTGCAGGTGGTCGGAGATCTGTCGCAGCACCACATGGTGTGGGTCTGGATCGGCGGCATGGCGATAGTCACCCCCATCGGACTGCTTCTCCTGCACGGCATCTACAAAAAACACATGGAAGATAAGACCGGTCCCACCGCCGCCCACTAGGAGCGGTGCCGTCCGTTCCCCGAACACGAGAGCGAGGACCCCATGACTCCCGCATTAGCCTTCAATCTGCTTATCGCCATCGTCGGCGTCGTCATCGCCGCCATCGTCGTCGTGTACATCAAGGGTCTGCGCGCTT
>ERZ1645192.596-NODE-596-length-30132-cov-6.895136_pt1 | contig 30132 bp, 29 predicted proteins | sample MGYA00575354_ERZ1645192 | MGnify/ENA primary metagenome ERZ1645192 (study PRJEB40844, sample SAMN11349763) | freshwater sediment metagenome | isolation source: river sediment | host: Sediment | place: India: Faizupur Khadar , New Delhi | collected 2017-02-21 ... | reverse complement strand
TTTGAGGAGGCTTTAATAAACTATAGTTATCTGGTGCAAGATATTTCCAGGAGGTATAGACAAGCAGATAAAGCGGCGGAGCATTTAAAAAATTTCTATATTGCATTAATGAATTTGCTTACGTCAGGGAAGACAATCGACGAAGCGATAAAAACCATCACAAAAAGCGATGGATATAACTTTTTATCAGCAGAAAAGGGCGCGGTAGGGGATATGGAAGGATTAGACTTCACAACTGAAGCAAAATCCGAGGTATTTATTAGAAGTGCTTTGTCTGGAGCGCAACGTTGTTCAATCTGTGGGGGATATTTAAGTCAAAGAAGCATCACTATTGATCATATAATCAGGAAACAAGATGGTGGTAATGGAAATGTTAGAAATGGACAACTAGCACATCCATACTGTAATTCAACATTAAAGAACTAAGAGCCTAAAGAAAGGCTCTTTTTTTGCCATTTAACCAGCATTAAACAGAAATAATAATATTAAAAGAAATATAAAATAATATTGACAATAGTGTGCGCCATACACTATAATGAGCCCATGAGGTGATTGAAATGACAGAACAGAACGAGACCATGGATGCGCTGACGCTGGAGCTCAAGCGCGGCACGCAGGTGCTGGGCGTCCTAAGTCAGCTGAAAAAGCCCATGTACGGCTACTTGCTGGTGGAAAAGCTGGCGGCAAAGGGCATGGAGATTGACAAGAACACGCTGTACCCGCTGCTCCGGCGTCTGGAAAAGCAGGAGCTTTTACGGAGCGAGTGGAACGTGGAGGAAGCCAGACCCAGACGGTATTACGTCATCAGCCTGAAAGGGCAGTCTGTACTGAACGAACTGGCCGCCGAGTGGGACAAACTGGACGTGACCGTCCGAAAACTATTAAAAGAAGAATAAACAGGGGAACAAAGGAGAAAAGAAAAATGGAACTCATCAAGAAATACATCTACGCCATCGAGCGCCGGCTGCCGCGGGGCGGCGAGGATATCGCCAAGGAAATCGAATCCATCATCATGGACGAGCTGGAAGGCAAATACGGCGCCAAAAAGGAATACAGCCGCGAAGAGATTGAAACCGTGCTGAAAGCCATGGGCCCGCCGAGGCTGGTAGCTCAGCGGTACCGCGGGGGCAGCGACTGCGTCATCGGACCCGCACTGTCCTACATCTACCGCATGGTGCTGGGCATCGTTTCGGCCGCCACGGTCTTTGGCCTCACCATCAGCTACATCGTCGGCCGCTTCACGGCCACCGAAGATTTCCTGCAGGGCCTCGCTTCATTCGGTATGTTTCTGGGCTCAATGTTTTCGGCCGTGCTGTCGGCAGTGGGCGCCGTGACCATTATCTTCATGCTGATCGAGCGCTTCGGCGACAAGGACAAGCTGGATAAGGAAATCGGCATGGATTGGGACCCGAAAGATCTGCCCGACCTGCCCGAGGAAAAGGAACGCGTCACCATCATCGGCCCGATTATCGCGATTTTAATGATCCTGATCTGGGCAGTGTTCCTCAACACTTATGCCCGAATCGGCACCGGCATTTTTCCGGTGTACGGCGCGGACATCACGATTCTGCCCGTGTTCAACATGGATGTAGTGCGTCAGGTACTGCCCGTGTGGAATCTGTCCATTGTGGTCAGCATCGTCACCCAGCTCATCCTCTTAAAGCAGGGCAAATGGACGCTGATCAGCCGCCTGATGGAGATTTTGAGCAAATTCGTCAACATCATGGCGATCGTCGTTCTGCTGAACGCGGCGCCGCTGTTTGACATCAGCGCGTTTAACCAGTTGGATCCGGATTTCACCATCCTGACCGCCAACTTCAACTACTGGTACTACACCGGCCTTAAGATCATCCTGGTACTGACCGCTATCGGCGTGGTCGTGGAGATGATTAAAGCGGTGGTTAAAGCCGTGAGAAAAGCGAATTTGGGATAACAGAAATTTGAAGAGAATAAAAGCCTTTGGCACTCGCCAAAGGCTTTCTGCTTTATAGGATGGTTAAAAACGAAGCAGTACCAGCGTGATGGTAAAAGCCAGAACAAACACGATGGCGGGGATGATAAACACCCGCGGTGATGTCTTGGCGCCGGGTATGCGGGCGGCGGCCTCGGGGGCTTTGGCGGAAATCGCGGCGGCTGGCTTCTCGGCGGCGGCTTTGGGAGCCTCAGCGGAACCCGAAATCACCGGCTTGGCCGGAGGCTTGGGCAGGGAGGCGTTTTCAATCGCGTCCGAAGGGTTCACAATACCGGAATCCGCGGCTTTTGGGACGTCGGCGAGCTTTCCACAATGGATGCAGAATTTTCCGGGGTTCACACTGTGACCGCATTGCGTACATTTCATGGTCGTCTCCTTTTATATCCATTATTTCAAAGGCTTGTCGTTTGATGTTTTTATTATAGCACACTTGAGAAGCCTTGGGAAACACCCGAAAAGCCGTCCCCAAGGGGCCGCAATGATTCGTCAAAACGTGCACAATTTATATCAGGTATGTAAAAAAGTTGCGATGGAAAGGCGCAAAAATGACACACTCTGTGTTGTTATTTTTTTACAAAAACTCTTTTCTTTTTTGAAAAATAGTTTATAATATGTATACCTAATTTTGATGTTTTTTGGGCATTTTTTGACGAAATTCATCCAGAAAAAGTGAGAAAACAGGCGAAATGATAATATATTCCATCCTTCGCCTGCAAAACAGCCGTTTTAAAATGTGTAATATTATGTGAACGGCATGGGGAAGCAGGACCTAAAGCCTGCGGAAGTCACCCCGAACACGACCCTTTCGACCATTAAGTTTTGCATGGCTCAGCTTTCAAAGAGGCATGCAGATTGTAATAATAAAGCCAGACAAAACCATAACAGAGGCAAAAAGCTGCGTCGGACAGCCGGGGACGCGCGCGAGGCTGCGCATGAAACCGCAGCGGCACTTTTTTGCATCGAATCATCATCCGAGTTTGGGCTTTATTAGACCAGTTTGCCAAAAAAATGGTGTGCTGTGAAGTTACGAAGGCAAAAGGGGAAATTGCATCGTATCGGCCGGGCTAGACACATGTTACGGGATATCATGTCCAATATCATTTCCTTTGTAGATCTTCATGGATTTCTAACGATGACGGAATTACACTGACGGATATAATTAGAGATTCATCATTTTTCTGCGGCAAACAAAACATTTGGGTTTGCGCGTCTTTGCTGACGGACGGGCAGCCGGAAAACACAATACAGCGAGGTGTCGTATGAATATTTATCGATTAAATGAGATTCCAGAAAACATGCTGAATCAGGTTGGCGGCAAAGCGAGAGGGCTTAAGCTGCTGACGGATTGCGGGCTTCGGATTCCCGACGGATTTGTTGTGCTCGATATTGACAACGACTTGGACCTGCAGGCGGCTGCGGATTACTATGAGAACAGCGGGCTAAAGAAGGTGGCGGTGCGTTCGTCGGCAACCGGCGAAGACTCATCCGACTTTTCAAGTGCCGGCCAGTATGATACTTTTCTGAACCTGGAAGGCAAGGCGGCGGTTAAAAAGGGCATCGCGGACTGTCTGGCGTCGCTGGACAACCCCAATATCGACGCATATACCGCGTTTTTCCAAGCCGCGAAGTCGGAAAAGATGTGCGTTATCGTTCAGGAGATGATTAACGCAACGTCGGCGGGCGTCTGTTTTACCGAGCAACAGGGAGACAAAGACATCATTCTGGTTGAAGCGGTAGCCGGACTCGGCGACAAGCTGGTCGATGGTACTGAGCAGTCCCACTCGTACAAGATTTCGAAAAAGGATTTTAACCCCAAAGGCGATTCGCTGATTAATGATAAGAACCTATCGTTCCTGGCGGTTAAAGCCAGACACGCCAGCGACGCGCTGGGATATCCGCTGGATATGGAATGGGCGATGGCCGGAGACGAGCTCTACTGGCTGCAGGCGCGCCCGATTACGGCCAATGAATTACTGACGCCCTTCGAGCTGGATTCCAAGCCGATGAGCGACAAACATATTTACACCACCTGCAACGTGGGCGAGATGCTCCCGGGTGCAGTCACACCGCTGACACTCACCACCAGCGTTCGCGCGCTGGACAACGGTATGCGCAGAATGTTTGTGGAGACCGGCATGACCAAGAACATGGAAGTCACACCGCCGGGCAGCGGGGTTTCCAATTTCGGCAACCATCTGTTTATCAACCTGACCGAAGCCAGCCGCATGGGCGACCATATTGTCGGCGCATCGAGAGCCTCGGTTGAGCTCAGCATATGCGGCCGGACGCTGACCGAATCGAAGGATGATGCGGTGGAAGTCAATGTCGCTGAAAAACTGAACAACGCGAGAAAGTATTTCGGCCTGATTTTGGGCCGTAAAGATGCGGTCAAAAAAATTGAAGAGCTCGCGAACAGCTTTGATGTGGAGTTATGGGATCATCCATACACCCAGATTGAAGAAATCAGCAAAAAAATGCCCGCGCTGGACGACGCTTTCTGGTATCACTACATTGCGTCCAGCAATTCCGGCGCCATGAGTGCGGCGGTCTATCAGATATTGCTGGCTAAAGGTATTGGAGATGAAGAAGCGAAAAAGCTGCAGGCCGGATGTCTGGCCGATATCGACGATATCGAATCGGTGGACATCTTAAGATCGCTGAAAGCCGTGGCTAGAGAGATGATTCTGGAAAACCCCAGAATCGTCAATATGGACAAAGAGGGCATCAAACATGCCATGGAATCCGGCGGACATGAGGTGAAAAAAGCACTGGACGTGTTTATGCGCCGGCATGGACACCGGGCCATCCGCGAAGCCGAGATGCAGAGCAAATCCTGGCACATGGATGATGACAGTCTGGCTTCCTTCTTAAAGACCATTATCTCGACTGACGTTCGTGAACCCAAGAAAGAAGAGAAATTCTCCGATTACCTGAAGGAGATTGAACGGCAGTTTGACAGCAAGCTGGGCGGTACCATGGGATACCTGATTGAACAGGCGAGAAAAGGCGTCGTTGCCCGTGAATTTACCAAATCCATGAGTATCAAAGTGCTGGACAAATTCAAAGTCGCTTACCGTTTCCTTGGAAATACGATGGTGAACAGAGGCCTTCTGCCGGATGCTGAGCTGGTTTTCTTCTTCAAACATGAAGAATTGGTGGATTACATCAATCACGACGATAAGGCCTATGTCAAACGCGCTATCGCCAGAAGAAGACTGTTTGAAGAACAGAAACGGTTCAGGTTTGACGAGATTAATATCGGCCGTCCCGAGCCGATCAAGGAAGTATACGAAGTCAGTGCCGACAAGGTGATGACCGGATCCTCGATCAGCAGAGGCACCGCGACGGGCAAAGCCCGCGTGGTCACCAGCGTGGAAGACGCCAACCAGCTTGAAAAAGGCGAAATCATGGTAGCATCCTTCACCGATATCGGCTGGTCGCCATATTACTGCACCATCAATGCGCTGGTTACCGAAATCGGTTCGGCGCTGTCGCATGGCGCGGTAGTGGCGCGAGAATACGCGCTGCCGCTGGTCTCCAACGTTTCCAACGCCACGCGCCGGATTCGTACCGGTGACCTTCTGATGGTGGACGCCAACACCGGGGAAGTAAAAATCATCAGCTAATCATTAAAACAAAAGCGCCGGAGAATCCGGCGCTTTTTTTGTGTCAAAGTTTTTTGGCGATGAGGATATCGCGATGGATGGCCTGATCCACACGGTGCGCAAAAGCGTTCGGCGGGTCGGGTGTGATGAGCGTAAAACCGGCGGCCGTGACAGCTTCGCCGATTTCTTTTTTGGGCAGGACAAAGGTGTTCCAGGCCAGCACCATGACCCCGCCGGAAAGCAGAACGCGATGCCATCCGGAAAGGCAGGACAGCAGGAGCGATTTCGGGTTCCGTGCGGCGGATTTTTCTTCGGCGCAGCCGTGCTGGATGCCGTAGGGCAGATCGCAGATGAGGATATGAAAACGGTTCTTTTTGGCGATGAGCTCGGCGTTTCGGGCGTCTCCGGCGACAATGCAGATCGTTCGCTCGCCGCCTTCCTTCTGCTCGGCGCGATTCCGTGCCACAGTAAAACTGGTTTTATGTGCTTTGCCGTTTTGGCCGATATGCAGGGTCTCGGTGGAAACGCTGTGCTTTAGGCGCTCGGTCTCAAGGAATTTTTTCAAGAAGACGACCGTCTCCTCGGCATACTTCTTGTTCTGTTCAATTCCCCAAACGTCAAACCCCAAGGTTAAGGCCTCGAAAAGCGTGGTGCCCTTGCCGGCCATCGGGTCCAAAAGTCGCATCGGATTAGACGAAGAGAACCCCGAAACCGCACGGGCCACGTTGATCATCAGCCGTGTGAACAGTTCGTTGGTTTTTCCGGAATATTTCAACAGGGTGCTGATCTTTTCGGGAACAAACGGACAGCGCGAAAAATCGACGGGGTACAGAACCATCGGTTCTTCGGGGCTCGCCTCAAACAGCGCATAGGCGAACGAGAGACAGGACAGCAGTCGAATGTCTTCGGCGGTCAGCGGTGATGCGGCGGTGAAAACCAGATAGGGGATGCCCGAAATATCTTTGACGTCGACATCGGCGCAGGGTACCGACAGACTTTGCGACACAAACGCGAATTCGGCCGATGAGAGCTGTTTTGCGGCTTCAAAATAGACCCGATTGTGCCCGGGGTTCAGCAGGATGGCGTACAGTGGCAAGACGGCCTCCTTAAGCGAAATATTACTAACAATATACAATAATTTGCAGGGTTTGTCATGCGGCAAAAACGAAAGCCACGGCTTTCTCCATAGAGCCTTACGTAAAAACAATTGAAAATTGGCACTGTAATTGATATGATGAGATGAAATTTTTGCATGGGAGAGCCGACCAAAACAGTGGCGAAAGAAAAAATGAAAAAAGACAAAACACGTATTTTGCGCGGCGTCATGATTGCCGCCACGGCGATTATCGGGCTTCTGCTGCTGGTACCGCTGGCGCTGTCGTTTTTTGCGTTCCCCATGCCGGGCGATGACTACGCTAATGTACTGACGACGCGGGCGGCATGGTTAAGCGGCGGCGGGCTGCCGGGGGTTCTGGCGGCCGCGTTTACCCATGCGCTGGATATCTATCGAACACTACAGGGCAATTTTTCGGGCGTGTTTGTGATGGCATTAAACCCGCTGTTGATTTCAGAGGGCGCGTATCAATGGACGCTGTTTGCCATCAACCTGATTTTTATGCTGAGTGTGATATGGCTGTTTTGGCGGGTGATTAAAAAACGCTGGGGGATGGACGGCCGAATCGCCGTTCTGCTGGCGTTCTTGCTGATTTATGTCGCCTACAACCGCCTGATGAGCTTCATTGAGTTCGGCTATAATTTTGTTTCGGCCAGCTACTACACCCTGCCGTTTTCGTTGGCTTTGCTCTATCTGGCTTTGCTGCTGCGCATGAACGAAAGCAGAAAGAAGCACACGGCCAGCTTTGTGCTATTGATTCTGCTGTCCGCGTTTTTCGGGATGAACAACTTTCCGCTGGCCATGATGGTGCTGGCCGGACTGGGACTAACCACATTGATTGCCATTATTAAAAAACACCGTCTTTGGAAAAAGCTTCTGGTGCTTTTCGTCATATTGGTGTGTTTTCTGGCGCTTTCGTTACTGGCGCCGGGTAATAACCAGAGGAAAAACACCCAGTGGTCCGAGAGCTTTGGAATTGTCAACACGCTGATATCCAGTCTGGTGATGGGTACCAAGCTGACGCTGATTGCGCTGGTCTCCACGCCGCTGCTCGGCGTTTTGGTGCTGCTGACACCGATGATGGCTAAAGCGGCCAGAGTTAACCGCGGAAGATTCACGCACCCGCTTTTAATGGCGGCGGCGACCTATATCGTTTTTATTGTTCAGTATATTCCGGTGCTGTACGCCAGCGGTTACGCCTACCATGGGCGGATTGAGAATATCAAATGGGTCAGCTGTCTGATTTTTATCGTGTTAAATTATATCAATCTGGTCGGCTACTTTTCGCAAAAGCGGGAAGCAAAGCGGCCCAAACGTCAGTGGGCCGTCAGCGCGTCGGTGGGCAGTATTCTGCTGCTCCTCTGCCTGTGGGCATATTACATTGCCCCGGCGGAAATCAATGATGTGCTCTATGTGCACCGGCTGCATTATGAGACGATATACCGTCAAGCTTCGGCCGGAGAACTGCAAACCTTCCGGCAGGAGCAGGCCGAGCGTTTCGATATTTTAAATGACCCGGAGGTTAAGAAAGTACAGTTTCAGCCGCTGACCTACGACGCCGTCATCTGCGGACAGGAGACGCTTTCGGAAGATCAAACATTTAACCGAAATCACGTACTGGCAGAATTCTACGGCAAGGACAGCATTGCGGTTCTGCCCAAAGAATAAATCGCTTGGATGGATTTTCCTTGAAATTGCCGTGCAAGCGGCGGCGATTTACGATATAATAGACCAATGAGATTAAACCGCCGTTCTGCGGCGGGATACAGGAGAAGACCTATGAAAGTACTGCCCAATGTTCTGGACAGACAGTTTTTTCAGCATCAGGCGGAATATGAACAAAAGGCGCTGGATGTTTTACACAGCGGATGGTATATCCTTGGGAAAGAAGTCAGCGCGTTTGAACGGGAGTTTGCCGAATATGCGGGCGCAAAAGCCTGCGTTGGGCTGGCTTCGGGTCTGGATGCCCTGATTATCGCGTTTAAACTGCTGGGCATCGGCGCGGGCGACGAAGTCATCGTTCAGTCCAACGCCTATATCGCGTGTGTGATGGGTATTACCGCCAACGGGGCTACTCCGGTTTTTGTCGAACCGGACGCCTATCACAATCTGGACGCGGATAAAATTGAAGAAAAGATCACCGCCAAAACCAAAGCGATTCTGGCCGTGCACCTCTACGGTCAGGCATCCGACATGTCGGCGATTAAACAGATCGCGGACAAGCATGGGCTGATTTTGGTGGAGGACTGCGCGCAGTCGCACGGCGCGGCTTTTAAAGGCCAAAAATGCGGCACCTTCGGCACGGTGGGGTGTTACAGCTTCTACCCGACCAAGAATCTCGGCGCATTTGGCGACGCGGGCGCCATCGTGACCAATGACGAAAAACTGGCCGACAAGTTCCGCATCTATCGCAACTACGGGTCTGAGAAGAAATATCACAACCAGATGCTGGGGACCAATTCGCGGCTGGACGAGATGCAGGCCGGACTATTGCGCGTTAAACTTAAATATATTGAAGAATATACCGGGGAACGGCAGGATATTTGCGGCCGATACTTAAACGAAATCAGGAATCCATATATCAAACTGCCGAAAATTCGGGACGGAGCGACCACCGTCTGGCACCAATTTGTCATCACCACCGATTATCGGGATGCGCTGATTCGCTTTCTGGAATCCAAAGAGATTTTCACGACCATCCATTACCCCATACCGCCGCATCTTTCCGAAGCGTATGGCTATCTGAATTACAGGGAAGGCAGTTTTCCCATCGCGGAAAAGCTGGCGGACAGCGTGCTGTCTCTGCCTCTTTATAACGGCCTGGCCCGGGAAGAACAGGCTTATGTGATTGCGGCTGTCAATGCATTTGTGCCCGAGAAAGAGGTTTTATGATTTTACGTGAATTAAAACTGACGGATGCCCCATTGATGCTGGAATGGATGCATGATGCGGATATCAGCCGGCAGTTCAGATTTGATACGAAAGCCCAGACGAAGGACACGGTCGAAGCCTTTATTCGCGCCAGCGCCAAGAATGAGCGTGACCGGCACTTTGCCGTCGCCGATGATCTGGATGAGTACCTGGGCACTATCAGCCTGAAAAATATCGACTGGAATGACCTGACCGCCGAATACGCGATTGTGCTCAGGAAGAAAGCGCAAGGCAGCGGATATGCGCGGCAGGCGACGCGGGCACTGCTGGAAAAAGCGTTTAATGAGCTGGGCCTTAACAAGGTCTATCTCAATGTACTCAGCGCCAACAAGCGGGCGATCCGATTCTATGAATCGTTTGGTTTTAAGTATGAAGGGGAGTTTAAGCACCACATTGTCGTTCAGGGAGAACCGAAGGACTTAAAATGGTATGCCATCTTTCGCGCAGATTTTCTGTCGGAAGTGCCGGATTCGGTGCGGATGGTCAAATTCAAACAGCTGGGTGATGAACGCGGACACTTGGTGGTTTTAGAGCAGTTTAAGGATGTGCCGTTTGACATCAAACGCATCTTCTATATCTACGGTTCGGACACCAGCGTGGTGCGCGGACAGCATGCCAACCGAAAAAGCTGTTTTATGCTGATTAATGTGGCGGGAACGTCCAAGGTGGATGTGCATGATGGTGAGTCGGTGACCACGTACAGTCTGGATGAACCGCATGTGGGTATCTATCTGCCCAAGATGGTCTGGAAGGACATGTACGACTTTTCGCCGGATTCGGTGCTGCTGGTTCTGGCGAGCGAGCTTTACGACCCGGATGAGTATATCCGGGATTACGATGAATTTTTACGAGAGATCAGAGGATAGGCTATGAAGCTTTCAATCATTATCCCCGTCTATTTCAACCAGCCCAATTTAAAACCGCTGTATGATGACCTCAAAGCCGTGGTGCTGGACAAACTTCACATGGACTATGAGATTGTCATGGTGGACGACGGTTCAACCGACGGTTCTTTTGAGGAGATTTTGGCGCTGAAGGCCAACGACCCCAAAATCGTCGCGCTCCGGCTCTCCCGAAACTTTGGTTCGCACGCGGCCATTCTGGCCGGGCTTTCAGTCTGCACGGGGGATTCAGCCACCATGAAGGCGGCCGATTTACAGGAACCTTCCGAAATCATCTTAAGTATGCTGGAAAAATGGCAAAACGGCGCTAAATCGGTTCTGGCGGTGCGGGACGACCGTGAAGAGCCACTTGCGCAGAAACTGTTTGCCAACACGTATTATAGCGCCATGCGCAAATGGGCGCTGCCCAACATGCCTAAAGGCGGTTTCGACTGCTTCCTAATCGACCGGGCAGTGATCGACCTGCTAAATCAGCTGGAGGAGAAAAACACCACGCTGATGGGGCAGATTCTCTGGTGCGGCTTTAAAACCGATATGGTGCATTACGTTCGAAAAAAGCGCGAAATCGGCAAATCCCGATGGACGCTGGCCAAGAAGGTCAAGCTGTTCATTGATTCGTTCCTGGGGTTCTCCTATGCTCCCATACGGGCGATTATGACCATCGGTATCATCTATTTCATCGCGACGATTGTCTATTCGATTATCATCATCGTGCAGAAGCTGACCATGGGTATTCCGGCCCCGGGATTCGCGGCCACCATGATCGTCGTGCTGTTCTCGTTTGGCATTGTAATGCTCTCCATCGGCATTCTCGGAGAATATATCTGGCGGAGCTTTGACGCCAGCCGTAAACGGCCGGTATTCATTATCGAAGAGAAAAAGTAAGAGTTAAACGCATTTATAAAGGCATGCCTTTCCGGTATGTCTTTTTTTTGATGAACAAATGGTTAATAATGCTAACTATATGTTTAATGTGCGGTTTAAAACTGCCAAAATTACTGTATAAATATATTAATTCGACGAAATAATGTGAGGAGCCTATGAACACACTGCCATTGGACGGTAACCATATTTATAACTTTTTTATCTCGGGCGCAAAGAAACTGATCTGTCATGAGAAGGTGCTGAACAGCATCAACGTCTTTCCGGTGGCGGACGGAGACACGGGCACGAACCTGGCGCTGACCATGAAAATGGTGATTGCGAACGCCAAGAAGGATTTGGCCGTGCATAAATCCTTCGCGTCCATATCCGAGGCCGCGACCGAAAACGCCTATGGGAACTCAGGCATGATTTTTGCCCAGTTTTTAAATGGTTTTACGGCAGAATCCGGCATGAAGGCGGAAATCAGCATCTCGGAATTTGCCGACATGGCGGCCAAGGCGTCGAAATACGCGTATGACGCAGTGGCGGCTCCCAAAGAAGGGACCATCTTAAGCGTGATGCGGGACTGGGCGGACGAGTTTAGAACCCGTCTGAAACGCGTCGATTTTGAGCAGGCTTTAAGGCAATCGGTTGAAAGCGCGCGGGTGTTTGTGGAGCAGACGCGAGAAAGGCTGAAGGTGCTCATGGCGCACAACGTCGTGGACGCCGGGGCCAAAGGTTTTTTGATCTTCCTTGAAGGGATGCTGGAATTCATCACCAAGGGCGAAGTGGCCGAGACGATGATGCTGGACGATTTGGCGGGGATGGATACGCATATCGATATGATTGGCAGTAAACCGGTGCTGGTTAATCGATACTGTTCCCAATTCTTTATCGAAAGCGAAAAAACGCCGGAAGCGCTCAAAGCCATGCTCAGCGGCATGGGTGATTCACTGGTTGTTTCCGGAGTGAATCATAGACGCCAGATTCATATTCATACCGATCAGCCGCATCGCGTGATGCAGGCGCTGACCAAAGCGGAGACCGTACTCTCGCAAAAAATCGAGGATATGCGATTGACGAATGATTTAATCTACCGGAAGAAATATCCGATTGGCCTTGTCACGGATTCGATTGCCGATGTACCGCAAGATTTGCTGGATTCAGCGCAGGTTACATTCATCCCGGTCAACCTCATCTGTGATTCGGTGGCCTATCTGGACAAGCTGACCATGACGCCCGAAATTTTCTATGAACAGATTGACCTTTACACCATGAACCCGACCAGCGCCCAGCCCTCATACGGCGCGATTGAAAAAGCCTTTTTAAAGCTAACCGAGCACTTTGAATCAGTCATCGGAATTTTCGTTTCCCAAAAGATGAGCGGTACCTATAACAATGCGGTGAAAGCCGCAAAGAAGCTGGAAGCGCAAGGAAAACACATCTCGGTGATTAACTCCATCTCCAACTCTGCCGGGGAAGGGCTGCTGATTTTGGAAGCGGCGCGGCAGATTGCCGCGGGACTCAGCCATGAACAGATTGTCGAGAAATTGGAAGAGCGCAAAGCGGATGTACGAATCTATGTCAGCGTGAGGGACTTGAGCCACATGATTAAGGGCGGGCGTGTCTCGCGTATGGCAGGGTTTATCTTGAAAATCATAAAATTGAAACCGGTGGTTTCCATAGACCGCAAAGGCAACGGTATGGTCTTTAAGAAGACCCTGACGCAGAAAGCGGCGGTTGATGCCATTGCGGCAGAATTTAAAAAGGATTTTATTGCGCGCGGGATACAGGAATATGCGGTGGTGTATTCGGACCAAGCGGCGGATGCCGACGAACTGATTGCGCGGCTTTCGGCAGTCTGCGGTCAGCCGCCCGCTTATGTTGAGCCCATCTCTCCGGTGGTCGGCTTAAACGCCGGTACCGGATCCTTCGCGGCAGCCTATTTAATGAAGGAGGTGCAAGGAGTATGATTTGGCCCTATGTATTGATTGCTGTTGGATATTTTTCAGTTTGGTATATCATCACGCTAATATTCAAAAATGCGGGACTCATCGACATCGGATGGGGATTGGGGTTCGTGCTGCTGGCTGTCTACGGGCTTGCCAAAAATGCGTCCCTGGGTTCGGCGGTGCTGACGGGTATGGTCGCGGTTTGGGGTCTTCGGCTGACCGCACATGTCTTTAAAAGGAATGCTGGCAAACCAGAGGATTATCGATATGCCGCATTCAGAACTGCGTGGGGGAAATGGTTTGACTTGCGTGCATTCTTCCAGCTGTTCATGTTTCAGGCGTTCATGATGCTGGTCATCTCTCTGGCGTTTATCTTTGGCATTCAAAAGGGGAGCATCCAAAGTCCGCTTTTGTTTGTTGCGGGTATAGTTATTTGGGCGACGGGCTTTCTCTTCGAAGCGGTCGGGGATGCCCAATTAAAGCGGTTTATTTCGGACGCGAACAATAAGGGGAAACTGATTGAAATCGGGCTTTGGCGCTACACGCGGCATCCGAATTACTTCGGCGAAGCCGTGCTTTGGTGGGGCGTTTTCCTGTCGGCGCTGGCTTGCGGCGCACCCTGGTGGACCGTGGTCAGCCCGGTGACCATCACGCTGCTGGTACGATTTGTTTCGGGGGTACCTATGCTGGAGAAAAGGAATAGCAGCAAGACAGGTTACGCGGCGTACTGCGAACGCGTCAATGTGTTTATTCCATGGTTTAGAAAGGAAGAGAAAAATGGATAAGAAATGGTTTCTTGCCGCAAAGATTATCTCGCTTGCCGCATTTTTTGTGTTCTTGGCGCTCATCATCTTTGGCGTCACCGCGCGGGACTTTTCCGCCGAAGGCAGTATTCTGCTCAGCGTTTTCTGGGGGCAGTTCACCATGCTGGATATCTACGCGGCATTTCTTGTCATCTTCATTTGGGTTGTGATTCGGGAGCAATCGTTTTGGAAAAGCGTTGCATGGTTCTTTCTCATTATGCTGGGCGGAAGTATGTCCATCTGCCTATATGTGTTCCTTGCGCTGATGTCATCCGAAAACGACATCCAAAAGCTGCTGCTGGGAAAACGCGCATAAAAACAAACGCTTAAGCCGGCGGGTTAAATGAGAGGGAACCCGTCGGTTAAGCGTTCGATTATGGAAGTCTTTTTTGTTTAAATGTTATGATGCAGTCAAATCTGTCAGCAGAATGCCGGATTCACCCAGCAAGCTGGTAAAGTACACCTTCAAATCGTCCGCATCGGTTTTTAAAAGATCAGCGTAGCCGGCCTCGTCTTCAATCACATCGCCTGTAGCCACGTTGAACCTGGTCTTGGTCATTAAATCCCCATCAAAGTAATAGAGGTATGTGAAATCGTCCGTTTGATAGTTATAGGCGAACACTTCCTGTTCCATGTCGCTGGCCGCAATACGGATGAAGTTTTCCTTTTCCAGAGAGAACAACTCGGTGTATGTGACATCGTCCTCGATGACATTTCGCGCAAACTGACCGGAAATGGGCAAAAAGCCGATGGTTTCAAACTTCTCTGCCAAATTGGAACCTGCTGCGGCACTGCCGCCCGTCGTATCCGCCAGGTTGGCCTCGTCGATAACCGGAAAAGTGGCGATTACTTCATCGGTCAAATCAACCGCCGGGGAGCTCTCGCACCCTGCCAGCCATATGGTTATAGCTAAGACAATAATCAGTCCGGTTTTTTTCATGCAATATCCTTAAGAGTAATTCAAAATCTCCGCCGAAACATAGACGGAGATTTCTATATTATTTATTGTTTATAGTTCTTCGAGTACCTGATCCACAATCTCTTCAACATCGTCTGCTTCCGGGTAGCCCTGCGCGCGGACACCGGGCTGGATGCCCTTCATCTGCTCTTTAATCGCGGCTTTTATTTCCAGCGAGTATTTTTGCGCATCTTTAATCTGCTGCTGCAGATTGGCAATATCGTCGGCATAGGCGGCTTGTTCTTCTGCCGTTAAGCTTTCCATCTCCCGAAGCATTTCTTGAAGCTCTTGTTTATAGGACAGTGTCAGCTGGCGCTGTTCTTCAAGCTGCTCTTTCTTCATCTCGCGAAGCTCGGCTCTTTCGGCTTTTCGCGTTTCGAAGTCTTCTTTCAGCGCTTCACGGGTTTCCGTGCGGGTCTGTTTTTTTTCTGCAGCCTCTGCACTTTTTCCATTATTCGTTTTTTCGCTTGTTGTCACATCCGGCTTGTTGCTCTTGCCCGAGTTGCCGCCTTTGGCGGCGTACGCAACCGGAGCAGCAAGGCTGAAAGCCAACGTGACAATCAATAATAAAACCAAAAATCGTTTCATATTTGACACCTTCCTGCGATCATATTATCAACTTTTCTTGAATTATACAAGGTAAATACAGCACCATGATGAGAAATCTGTAAGAAATTGTGTAAAGCGTGATGATGCAGGCATTTTTATGATATAATAACTTTAGTTCAGGAGGAGAACAATATGCGTACGATTTTTGTTGTGGATGATGAAAAAAAACTGCTGAATGTCATCAAGAAATACCTTGAAAACGAAGGGTATTCGGTGCGCATGTTTGCAGACGCCCGGAGCGCCTTAAAGCATATCGAGGGAGAAGCGGATCTTTGGCTTCTGGATATCATGCTGGGGGACGACCTGAACGGGTATGACCTGATTAAAGCGATTAAAGAGAAGACCACCGTTCCCGTGATGTTTATGTCGGCGCGTGACAAGGAACTGGACCGCGTGATGGGCCTTGAGATGGGCAGCGACGATTATATTACCAAACCATTCTCCATGCGCGAACTGGTCTTACGCATCAACAACATCATCAAGCGCGTCTATGACGAACAGGGCGACAGCATCACTCTGTACGACGAATACAGTATCGACACCAAAAAGCGTACCGTGACCCAGAAAGGCCAGCCGGTGGCGCTGACTTCCAAAGAGATGGATCTGGTTTTACATCTCTTACACAACAAAAACATCTCCTTCACGCGCGACCAGCTGTTAAACAGCATCTGGGGAACCGATTACTACGGATCCGACCGCGTGGTGGATGACCTCATTAAACGCATTCGCAAGAAGATGCCGCATTTCAACATTGAAACCATATACGGCTATGGTTACCGCCTGACCTGATGAAGAAGACAAAGTCAAGAATTAAGCTTTCCATCCAAGTCACCTTGGTGTTTATTGCGGCATTTATTTTTACCCACGTTTTTGTGGCGTTTGCCGTCACGCAGAGCACCGAATCCATCTACGAGGATATCGTCTACCAGAAACTTGAGGCCGAAGGCAAAGCCATCGCCCAGTACAGCGGATCTTCCGAATTTCAGCACGAAGCGGATATGGCGATTATCCAGTATTCCAGCGACAGGCAAGCCTATTTAACATCCGAAAACATCGGGCAATACGCCGATGCCGAGGCGGTTGCGCTTTTAATCGGCAAAGCGGCCGAGCAGACGCAAAATGCGGCGCGCTATGTCAACATCATCGGGGATAAAAAAATTTACTATGTGATTATCAAGTATCACGGCTTTTTTGAAGTGCAGAGCCATGATACTTTTATTGTGCTGACCGACGACACCATGAGAAGCACCATGATGGAGACCATGCGCAACAAGGTCATGAGCATCTTTCTGCTCTCATTTCTCTTCGGCTACCTCATCGTGCTGATTTGGATATTCCGCCTGGTCAGGGACACCAAGAACATCTCGTTCTCCTTAAAAAGCATTGAAAGCAACTTCTATAGAACCAAGCTGGAAACCCACCGAAGAGACGAGATTGGCGATTTGGTGGAGAGCATCGAGCAGATGCGGGAGAAGATTACCGAGAACGACAAGCAGAAGCAGGAGATTATTCAGGGCGTCAGCCACGACCTGAAAACCCCGATTGCCGTCATTCGGTCTTATTCGGAAGCGATGAAGGACGGGCTGTGCGACCCTTCAGAGGTGGCCGAAGTGACCGAAACCGAATGCATCCGGCTGGACCGCAAGGTGACCGAGCTACTGAACGTGACGCGGCTTAACTATATCGACCTGAATCGTGAAACGCTGGGCGATATCCGGATGGATGTGCTGATTGAGGATATGTTGAAACGGTATCGGCACATGACCAAAGCGCAGTTTGTGCTGGACCTAAAGCCGGTCAGCTTCTTCGGGGAGCACGAATCCTGGCGCGTGGTTTTGCAGAGCCTGCTGGACAACGCCATCCGATACGCCGACACGACGATATACATTACGCTGAGAAAAGATTACTTAAGCGTCTGCAACGACGGAAGGAATATTGACGAAGAGAGACTGCCGAACATCTTCAAAGCATTTGAAAAAAGCTCGGACGGAAACTTCGGCATCGGACTTTCCATCGTGCGGCGCACCGCCGACCTCTTCGGCTATACGGCCAGCGCGCGGAACAGCGAAAACGGCGTGTGCTTTGAAATCAGCAAATAGACGAAATATAAGAACAGGGCGGCGAAAACAGCTAGCCCTGTTTTTTGATGGCATCGATGACGCGGATAAACGCGCCGCATACCGCGCCCAAAAACGAAGCCGCCACGCCCAGCAGAATATAGAGATTGCCCGTGGAGACGACGCCGTAAAGCGCAAACAGCCCCAGCAGAACCAGACCGTGGATGAACCAGATATGACCCAAGAATTTTCGCATGGCAGACTCCTTTATTGGTGAAAAAATCAGGTACAAGGATATTATACCGGGCGGAAGCGGGTTTATACAAGGGACAGCGCACTCTTTTTTATGACGAACGGATATGTTATAATCTGGTTAATTGCCAAGGTACGAAAGGAAAAGACGATGCGCAGAAGAATATTGATATGGATATTGGCGGCCCTGCTGATGCTGACAGCCGCGGCCTGTAAACAGGACGTAACCAGCCATTCATTCAGCACACCCACCCAGACCCCGACCGCCCAGACCGAGCCCGAAACGCCCATATACGCGTTTTCGGACGCGGACATCGCCGCGGCGGAGCAAACCGTTCTGGATTACTACGATGCGATGGCAAACCGCGACGCTGAAAAGTTCATTGCCCTCATGGACCCGCGGTTTGGGTACAGCATGGATAAGTATAACAGCGGGGAGATTTCGCTCTGGGACGAGGGAGATTTGCTGCTTTTGGAGATTCTGCCCTATGACGCTGAGTTTCAGAGGAGCTTTGGCTACCACACCGACCTTGGCGACGGCAACACGATTATCCTGCGCGCGGATTTTGAAGTCTCATTCACGGGCGACAACATGAACTCCTGTTACAACGCCGGCATCTACACCGACTGGGCGTTTGTGCTGGTTCGGGACGGCGCGGAGAGCCCCTGGCGGATTTATGATCAGGGGTATTGATGGGGGTGTGGGAGAAGGAAAGTGATGTATTTAGGCATATTTTTTAAACACTCTTCTCCAATCCTTAGTATAATATGTGAAAGGGAATTCGCAGGTAATATCTTATGAATAGTATAACTGAAGTTACTTATAATGATATTGTTGACATAATAAAGAATGGCTTTTTTGCGGATGTTGAATATGAAGAACTTGATTATTATGAGAGGCCGTGTACGAAATACAAAAGGGAAAAAATCGAAATGACTTTCTGTGGTAAGTTAGAGGAATTTGATTTTATTAATCGAATATTTGATACTCATAATTTGCCGCCATCATACAAACGCTTTAGTAATGCGGCGGAAGAAATATGGAATCATACAGTTAATAACCCGAATGACTTTCCGCCATTTTGGTTTTTTGAATATTGCCCGTTCGATTTTAAAAGTGATGATAGTAAGATATTAAATTTCCTTTGCGAAATATTTCATCCAGCAGTCAGAAATGAGAATGAGCCTTGGGGATACTTTTTGCACAAATTTAATGATTTACTCCAACATGATGGATATGAACTCTATCCTGTTTATAAAATGTCTGGAAGAGATGTGTATAAGTGGCGCGTGCTTAATAACGATAATGTTAAATTAACGCAAATTGAGCACATTAAGGACTCATTTAATTCTGAGTATATTAACAAACAGATTGAAATTATGAATAATGCAATATGTGGAAACCCAACAGAGGCAATTGGAAAGGCGAAAGAATTGTGCGAATCGTGTTGTAAAACAATATTGGAAGAAAACGGAATAGGTTTTGATATTGGTTGGGATTTACCAAAGTTAACAAAAGAATTGTGCAAAGTATTGAAATTAACGCCAGATGATATTGACGATACAAAAAAGGCTGCGGATACTATCAAGGGAATATTAGGGCATTTGTCTGCAATACCAAAAGGGATTGGAGAATTGAGAAATGCGTATGGTAGTGGACATGGAAAGGAAGCAAGGTTTAAGGGGCTTTCAAGCCGTCACGCTGGTCTAGCAGTTGGCTCAGCAATAACCTTTGTTAATTTCGTCTGGGAAACACATCAAGATAGAATGGAGATTGAAAGAATAAAAGGGGTATAATACAAGATGAACCTGGTTTGAAATAGATTTTCAAAATTATTATTTGAAATAGTAATAATGTATTTGTAGCTACAAATTTAGACCGCTCATATGATAGGCGAATTTCATTGGATGTATATTCGCGGCAAAAAAACGGCTACTCCATAACTGGTACGCGTCCAAACCAACGGGCTTTCCCCGCTGGTGTTTTTGTTTTATAGTTCGCCCTGCGAGTGCAGCTTAGATGAAGAGCAAGGAGCAAGTTTTTCTGAGGAGCGAATAGAATATGTATTCATGAGCGTCTCAGAATAAACGAAGCGACACAGCTATTCGCTAAGCTGTGCCGCAGGTGGTGCCGAAGACCGGAATCGAACCGGTACGGAGTTTAACCTCCGCAGGATTTTAAGTCCTGTGCGTCTGCCAGTTCCGCCACTTCGGCTTGAAAATAACAAAAGCGTCTGTCTTAAAATTTTGGAGGCGCCACCCAGACTTGAACTGGGGGTAAAGGCTTTGCAGGCCTCTGCCTTACCACTTGGCTATGGCGCCGTATTGGAGCGGAAGACGGGATTCGAACCCGCGACTTCGACCTTGGCAAGGTCGCACTCTACCACTGAGTCACTCCCGCGAAGAATAAGACGAAACACTATTTGTCATCGTGCTATTAACCGAGGATATCGGTTGTTTGTAGCCTATTTCGTCTTTTCAAGGGACAAAATTAATGATTGGTGGGAGCAACAGGGCTCGAACCTGTGACCCTCTGCTTGTAAGGCAGATGCTCTCCCAGCTGAGCTATGCTCCCATATCCAATCATAATAGGCGAGGATTATTTTATAATATTGCGGCCGTTAAGTCAAGCCCCCGCGCGGGATTATTTAACTGAATCGCCCTTTTTTTTATTGCCGGTCTTTCAGCTCCTGCATCACGTCGGCCGGGTTCATGCCGCGGTCGGACAGCAGAACAAAGAGATGGTACAGCAAATCGGCCGATTCATACTTAATCTCATCCACCGACCAGTTCTTCGCTGCGATGATGACTTCGGCGGCTTCTTCGCCGACTTTCTTTAAGATTTTGTCGATACCCTTGTCAAACAGGTAGTTGGTGTAAGAACCTTCCTTGGGGTTCTTCTTGCGGTTTTCGATGACCGCAAACAGCTCGTCCAGCACGCGGTATCCGCCGAGGTAGGGCTCGCCGTACGCGTCGTTGTGGAAACAGCTGTATTCGCCCGTGTGGCAGGCGACGCCGGTCTGCTCGACCAGCGCCAGCAGTGTGTCCCCGTCGCAGTCGTACTTCAAGCTTTTCAGCTTCTGCAGGTTGCCGCTGTGCGCGCCCTTCTTCCACAGTTCCTGCCGCGACCGCGAAAAGTAGGTCATGTAGCCCTCTTCCAGGGTCAGCTTCAGCGATTCCGCGTTGATGTACGCCATCATCAGCACCGTGTTGGTGTTGATATCCTGCACAATACAGGGCACCAGGCCCTTTTCGTCAAACTTAATCTGCGCCAGCAGTTCTTCGTAACTCATTGTCTTTCTCCTTATTAAACCTTTAACCCTGTCTTCTGACCGGGATGTTTTGCGCTTCCAGATAGTCCTTCACTTCGGATATTTTAAGCTCGCCGTAGTGGAACAGCGAGGCCGCTAAAACCGCGTCGGCGTGGCCGTCCACGATGGCGTCTTTGAAGTGACTTAGCTCGCCCGCACCGCCCGACGCGATGACCGGAATCTTCACCATGTCCGAAACCGCGCGCGTCAGTTCGATGTCGTAGCCCGCCTTGGTACCGTCGGCGTCCATGCTGGTCAAAAGAATCTCGCCCGCGCCCAGCCGTTCGCCCTCGGCAATCCACTCCAGCGCGTCGCGTCCGGTGTTCACGCGTCCGCCGTTGAGGTATACATCCCATCCGCCGCCGTCCCGCCGTTTGGCGTCCACCGCCAGAACCACGCACTGACTGCCGTAGCGGATGGCCGCTTCGCTGATGAGGTTGGGGTTGTTCAAGGCCGAGGAGTTGATGGAGATTTTATCCGCGCCGGATTTTAAGATGGTGCGAAAATCCTCCACACTCCGAATGCCGCCGCCCACCGTCAGGGGGATAAACACCTGCTCGGCCGTCCGGCTGACCACATCCAGCATGATGTTGCGCTTATCGCTGGAGGCCGTGATGTCCAAAAACACCAGTTCGTCCGCGCCCGCCGTGTTGTAGGCCTTGGCAATCTCCACCGGGTCGCCCGCGTCCTGTAAATTCACAAAATTGATGCCCTTGACCACCCGTCCGGCGTGTACGTCCAGACAGGGGATGATGCGTTTCGTCAACATATTATTTTGCGTCCTTAATCGCTTGTTTTAAATCAATACCGCCGCTGTACAGCGCCTTGCCGATGATGACGCCGGCCGCGCCGGTTTCCTTCACAGCCGCAATGTCGCTTTGCCGGCTCATGCCGCCCGAGGCGATGATATGCATGCCGGTCTTTTCCACCATCTCGGCGGTCGCAGTGAGGTTAGGCCCGCAGAGCATGCCGTCCAGCGCAATGTCGGTGTAGATGATGGTATCGATGCCGATGTCCTTCATCTTAAGAGCCAATGAAATGGCGTCCTCATTGGTTTCGCCGTCCCAGCCCTGAATGGCGGCTTTGCCGTCCTTGGCGTCGATGCCCACCACGATTCTGCCCGGGTATTTCTTCACGGCCTCGGCGACCAAAGCGGGGTTTTTCACCGCCGCGGTGCCGATGATGACGCGCGCGATGCTTAAGGTCTCCAGCCGCTCTTCAATATCGGCCATGCTCCGTATGCCGCCGCCCAGTTGGACCGGGACAGTGACGGTTTCCAGAACTTTTTTCACCGCGTCCGCGTTGGCGAATCCGCCGGTGAAGGCCGAATCCAGATCGACCAGATGGATGAACTCGGCGTCCATGCTCTGCCACTTTTCGGCCATCTCATAGGGCTCGCCGTAGGTGGTGGCTTTGTTCATATCGCCCTGTTGCAGCCGTACGCATTTTCCGTTTTTGATGTCCACTGCGGGGTATATAATCATTGCGGCTCCTTTAGTTTTAAAGTTCGGCAAAGCGTTTTAACATGCCAAGGCCCACGTCCCCGCTTTTTTCGGGGTGAAACTGCAGGCCGAACACGTTGTCCTTCTGCACAGCCGCGACAAAGTTGATGCCGTAATCCGATGTGGCGATGACGTTTTCGTCGGGGACGCCCGCGGCATAGTAACTGTGCACAAAGTAGACAAACTGGTCGTTGCCCGCGTCGAACAGCGGGTTTTTCCGGGCATTCAGGGAGTTCCAGCCCATGTGCGGCACCTTAAGCCCGGGCAGAACGAATTCCACCACGTCGCCGGGCACCAGCTTTAGCCCCTCGGTTTCGCCGTATTCCAGCGAACGATCGAACAGCAGTTGCATGCCGAGGCAGATGCCAAGGAAGGGCGTGCCGCCATTCGCTTTTTCCCGAATGATGCCCACAAGACCGCGCTCGGAAAGGTGCTTCATGGCGTCGCCGAAAGCGCCCACGCCGGGCAGAATCAGCTGGGATGCGTTTTGAATGGTCTCGGGGTCGGAGGAGATTTCGGCCGAAAAGCCCAAAAACTCGCAGGCCTTCTGCACACTGCGCAGGTTGCCCATGCCGTAATCGATAATCGTCATCATAGTTTAATAAACCTTATAATATCCCCTTGGAAGACGGGATGCCCGTCTCACGGGGGTCTTTTTCCAAAGCGTACCGCAGACAACGCGCAAAGCCCTTAAAGCAGGCTTCCAGCATGTGATGCGTGTTTTCACCGTACAGCACCGAGATGTGCAGGGTGAGGCCGGCGCTCATGGCAAAGGCGCGGAAAAACTCCTCGAACACCTGCGCGTCCATGCCGCTCTCCATCTTGCCCTTCACCGGCACGTCGTACTTTAAGTACGGACGGCCCGAGATATCCAGTGCCACGCTGGCCAGCGTCTCATCCATGGGCAGCATCAGGCTGGCATAGCGTTTGATGCCGCGCGCGTCACCCAGCGCTTTTTTGAAGGCACCGCCGAGCACGATGCCGACGTCCTCCACTGTGTGGTGGCTGTCCACCTGGATGTCGCCCTTGCAGGAGACGGTCATGTCAAACAGCGCGTGCTTGGCCACAAGATCCAGCATATGGTCAAAAAACGGCAGACCGGTTTGGTTCGCATAGATGCCTTTTCCGTATAGGTCCAAAGAAAGGTCGATATCCGTCTCTTTGGTTGTGCGCTTTTCTTCAATAACCGCCATTATTTTTCCTCTTCAAACCGCACAGCCAGACTCTTGGCGTGCGCGTCCAATCCTTCATATTCCGCAAATGCGATGATGTCCTTATAGCAACCCTTTAAGGCCTTCTGGTCGTATCCGATGACGCTGGTCTTTTTGATAAAGTCGTCCACCGACAGGGGGGAGGAGAACCGTGCCGTGCCGTTGGTGGGCAGAACATGGTTGGGTCCCGCAAAGTAATCGCCCAGCGGTTCGGGGGAGTATGCGCCGAGGAACACCGCACCGGCGTTTTTAATCTGGTTCAGTACGCCTTCGGGGTTTTTGATGCACAGCTCCAGATGCTCGGGAGCCGCCTCATTGGCAAAGGCAATCTGGTCGGCCAGACGGCTGGCCACGATAATCATGCCGTAGTTTTTCAGTGACTGGGAAGCGATGTCCTTCTTGGGCAGCGTTCTTAGCTGGGTCATAATCTCGGTTTTCAGTGCCTCGGCACGAATCTGGTCGGGCACCACGGCGATGCACGCGGCCATTTCGTCATGCTCGGCCTGGCTGAGCACATCGGCGGCGATATACCGCAAATCGGCACTGCCGTCGTCCAGCACCATCACTTCGGAAGGGCCGGCGATCATATCCACGCCCACGGTGCCGAACACCTGCTTTTTGGCGCTGGCCACATAGGCGTTGCCCGGGCCGGTGATTTTGTAAACCGCCGGAACGGTTTGAGTGCCGTAGGCCATGGCGCCAATCGCCTGCGCACCGCCCATTTTAAAGATTCTGGAGACACCGGCGATATCGGCGGCAATCAGAATCAGCGGGGCCACTTCGCCCTTGTTGTTTGGCGGTGTCGCCATGATAATCTCAGGCACACCCGCCACCTTGGCCGGAATGATATTCATCAGCACGCTGCTGGGGTAGGCCGCTTTGCCGCCCGGCACATACACGCCGCATCTCTGGATGGGGTTAAAGAGCTGGCCCAGCGTTTTGCCGTTTTGGGTGGAGACCCAGGTCTTACGCAGCTGTTTTTCGTGGAATTTTCGGATATTGTCGGCGGCTTCTTTCACGACAGCCACCAGCTTTTTGTCCACCATCTTGTAGGCCGCCTTAATCTCGGCCGCCTTCACTTCGATGGTAGTCTTATCGGTGAGAAAACAATCAAATGTCTGGGAATACATGAACAGCGCTTCATCACCCTTGTTTCGGATGTCAGCCAAAATGCCTTTGACAGTCTGATCGATGGCGCCTAAATCGCCCGAACTGCGTTTGGACAGGATGCCGAGCGCTTCCGTCTTTTGTGATAAATCAAAGATTCTAATCGTTTCCATTGTTCTCTCTTTCCCTGATCACATTTTTCACCCGCTCAATCAGCGGGGTAATCATTTCGGATTTTGTTTTTAAACTGACGCGGTTGACAATCAGCCGCCCCGAAGCCTTGGCGATCTCCTCAAGCACGACCAGACCGTTTTCCTGCAGTGTTCTTCCGCTCTCCACGATGTCCACGATAACGTCCGAAAGACCCAGTATGGGGGCCAGCTCGATGCTGCCGTTCAGGCGGATAATCTCAATGGTTTCTCCCTTGCCCGAAAAGTACTTTTTGGCGATATTCGGGTATTTGGTGGCCACGCGCAGGATGGAGGAGGTCATGTTGCGTTTGGCGTTGGGGTAGCCCGCCACACAGATGCGGCATTTGGCGATTTTTAAGTCCACCATCTCATAGACCGACAAATCAGCTTCCAGCAAGGTGTCCTTGCCTGCCACGCCGATATCGGCCACGCCGTGATCCACATACACCGGCACGTCGGTGGGTTTGACCATGATAAACCGAATGTTGCCGGCATCGTTGGTCAGCACCAGCTTTCTGGAATCGTCGTTGACGCAGGCGCAGTCGATGCCCGCCTCTTCCAGTATTTTGACTGTATCTTCGGCCAGTCGTCCCTTTGCCAGGGCGATGGTCAGTTTGGTTTTGCTCATATTTTATGCTCCGTTAATATTCTACCTTTTTATTCTCAAGAAAACAAATGGCTTTTTTCGCCTGCTTGGCGTTTTTCAGCGTTTCCAGCGCGCTTTTTTCCAGCCCCGCGCAGAAAAGCACGCGTTTTCCCGCACCGCGTTCGGCTTTGACAAAGGCGTAGGCCGCGGCCGCTGAAAGGCTGTCGCAGGACACCACATAGTCGGTGGTGTAGAAGCCGGAAAGCTTTCCCTGCCGTTCCAGCGCAATCATCAGACGCTTCAGGTACAGCGCAAAGCCGGTGGACGGCGCTTCCTTGCCAAAATCGGCCAGCAGGTTGTCGTAGCGCCCGCCGGTCAGGATGGGGAAGCCCATCTTTTCGGTGATGCCGCGAAAGACCATGCCTGTGTAGTAGGAGAGGTCCTGCAAAATGCCGAAGTCGATGGTGATGTATTCGGAAAGACCAAAATCGCACAGCAACCGGTACACGGCCAGCAGGTTATCGGCTGCCGCGATGCAGGCCGGGTTATCGGTCAGCGCTTTGGCTTTGTCAAAGATATCTGCGCCGCCGAACAGCTGCAACAGCGCGACCAGATTGTCTTTAAATGCGGAATCGACACCGGCTTCGTCCAAAAGTAAAGTCAGCTCGTATTCGTTTTTGCAGTCAATCTGGTGACGAATTTTTTCGATGAGTTCGTCGGGCAGGTCGTAATCCGCGATGAGCCCTTTAAAGAAGCCCACCTGTCCGAGCTCGATTTTAAAATCGGAAAGTCCCGAGACTAAAAGCGCTTCCACAGCCACCGCGACCACCTCGGCGTCCGCGCCGATTCCGGCGTCGCCGATGAGCTCGATGCCCGCCTGAAAGAATTCGGACGAACGGCCGACCGCCGGTTCTTCAAATCGGTAGGAATTCTCAAGATAGAAAAGCCGCTTGGGCGAACTGTCGTCCATCAGCTTGGAGGCCGCCATCCGCGCGATGGGGATAGTGAGGTCGGGGCGGAGCGCCAGAATGGCGCCGTTGGCGTCGAAGAACTTAATCATCTTTTCCTGCAGGTAGGAACCCGCGCCGCTGGAAAAGACGTCATAGTACTCGTAAGACGGTGTACTGACCTCGTCATATCCCGCGCCCGCAAAGGTGCGCCGTAAGTCCGATTCGATATTTCGTTTTAAGTAGCACTCCTGCGGCAGAATATCCTCCACACCGGCAGGCAGCTGTTTTTTGTTTCTCGTCAATTTCGTTCACCTGGCTCATCGATAATTTAGCATAGTAAAATGCTAATACGATAGTATAATAATATAAAGCGGCCCTTCTGTCAATCTTTTTTTGACTTAACCGAGCTAAACCCGATATAAGCCTTGACTTGTTCGGGACGATAGAAATATAATAATGAGAATAAAAATAAAACAAGGAGGAAAGTACATTGGAACAGCTTGAGATCAAATTATCAAAGCATCTTAAAGAGAAACCAAAATCAGAAAACGAGTTGGGCTTTGGACACATTTTCACTGACCACATGTTTTTGATGGAACACAGTGCAGAAAAAGGTTGGCACAATGCGGTCGTCAAGCCGTTCGAAGATTTTACACTTTCTCCGGCTGCCGCGGTTTTCCATTATGCGCAGACCATTTTTGAGGGCTTAAAAGCCTATCCCGGTTTGCGTATGTTCCGGCCATGGGACAATATGGCCAGATTGCAGAACTCAGCCAGACGCATGTGTATCCCCGAATTTGACGAGAAATTTGTGCTGGAAGCCATGTATGAACTGGTACGAGTGGACAAGGATTGGATTCCGAAGATGGAGGGTACATCGCTGTATATTCGTCCCACCATCATGGCGGTTGATCCATTCCTCGGCGTACACGCATCAAGCAGTTACTACTTCTTCATCATCCTGTCGCCCAGCGGTTTCTACTACGCCGACGGCGTCAAACCGATTAAGATTTTTGTTGAGGACACCTATGTCCGCGCGGTCATCGGCGGCGTCGGGCACATCAAGGCCGGCGGCAATTACGCGGCCAGCATCTACGCGGGTGACGCGGCCACAGCCAAAGGATACGCGCAGGTACTGTGGCTGGACGCGCACGAGCACCGGTTTGTGGAAGAAGTCGGTTCCATGAACATCATGTTCAAAATCAACGGCGAACTCTACACCCCGCCGCTTCGCGGCTCGGTGCTTCCCGGCATCACGCGGGATTCCACCATTCGTCTGGCCAAGGACAGAGGCATTACGGTTCATGAAGAACCGATTGCCATTGACGAACTGTACAAGGCCAGCCTGGACGGCAGTTTGGAAGAGGTCTTCGGCACTGGAACGGCGGCTGTCATCTCCAGCGTGGGCGAGTTGACCTGGAAAGACAAGAAAATTGTCGTGAATGGCGGAAAGATGGGCCAGCTGACCCAGGAGCTCTATGACGAACTGACCGGTATCCAGTACGGAAAACGCCCGGATAAATTCGGTTGGACCGTTCAGCTTTAAAACCAAACGTACAAAAGCGGGGGATGAATTGCTCCCGCTTTTTTTGACCAGAAAAATTTCAAGGAGACAAACATGAGTGAGTACATTGATGTGACGCTGCCCATTAAGACCGGTCAGATGCACTACCCTGCCGATACGCCGTGTACGCTGAAACGTGTACTGTCCATCGCGGACGGTGATAAGGTGAATCTGACCGACCTCAATATGTCCGCGCACACCGGCACGCACGCCGATGCGCCCGCGCATTTTATTCAGGGCGGCAAGACGATTGACGAAATGGAGATTTCGCACTTTATCGGGCGGGCCAGAGTGCTGGATTTTTCGGACAAGGAATATTATATCGATGCGACCGACCTTGCGGACAAGGGCATCGAGAAGGGCGATATCATCCTCTTAAAGACCCACAACAGCGCACGGCTGCACGAGGCCGAGTACCTGACGGATTACGTGTATTTAACAGCCGAGGCCGCCGAATATCTGGCCGAACGGGAGATTCTGACGGTGGGCATCGACTTTTTGACCATCGACGGCCCCGACACGGATTTCCCCGCGCACTACGCGTTGCTGGGCGCGGGCATCGTAATTTTTGAGGGGCTGAACCTACTGGATATTGAAGCGGGGGAATATGAGATGGTGGCACTGCCCATCAAGATTGCGGGCGGGGACGGCGCGCCGGCGCGCGTGCTGCTTAAAAAAAACGGATGTTTGACGGAAACGGCCAGCGGGATATAATGAAGAGGGTATAGCCATTTGAGTTTATGAGGATAGAAGATGGAACAGAATATCATAGCGGTGATTTGGGATTATGACAAAACGCTGGTGGACGGCTATATGCAGGCACCGATCTTTTCGGCGTACGGCGTGGATGAAGGCGCGTTCTGGCGCGAGGTGGAATCCCTGAAACGGACGTACCACGAGAAGGGCTTTCGGGTCAACGGCGATACGCTGTACCTAAACCACTTTATCACCTGTGTGAAGCAGGGCATCTTTAAGGGATTAAGCAATGCGCGGCTGAAGGAATTCGGGGCCGAACTTTCGTTCTACCCCGGCGTACCCGAAATATTTGGGCACCTCAAAAAAGCGGTCAGTCAGAACGAGAAATACCGCGCGTTCAACATCGCGGTGGAGAACTATGTGGTCAGTACCGGGCTGGCCGAGATGATTCGGGGTTCCAAGATAAATAGTGAGGTGGACGGCATTTGGGGATGTGAGTTTATCGAACAGCCCATCCCAAGCGCCTTGGGCGGCACACCGACGGCCGAACAGCCGGAAGAGATTACGCAGATTGGCTATGCTCTGGATAACACATCCAAGACGCGTGCGCTGTTTGAGATCAACAAAGGCAGCAACAAGTTTGACAGCATCGACGTCAATTCCAAGATTCTGCCCGAAGACCGGCGCGTACCCTTCGACCACATGATCTACATCGCCGACGGGCCCAGCGATATTCCGGCGTTTTCGGTGGTCACCGGCAACGGCGGCAAGGCGTTTGCCATCTACCCAAAGGGTGAGCTGAAAGCGATGAAGCAGGTCAACCGGCTTTTGGAAGACGGGCGCGTCAACATGTACGGCGAGGCCGATTACCGAACCGGCACCACCACCGAGATGTGGCTGTCCGAGCAGGTCCTCTCCATCGCCGAACGCATCTACCAGAAGAAAAAGCGGCTGATTGAGGAATCGGTCTCGGAAGTGCCAAAGCACTTGGATTA
>ERZ1645192.595-NODE-595-length-30186-cov-9.061730_pt1 | contig 30186 bp, 29 predicted proteins | sample MGYA00575354_ERZ1645192 | MGnify/ENA primary metagenome ERZ1645192 (study PRJEB40844, sample SAMN11349763) | freshwater sediment metagenome | isolation source: river sediment | host: Sediment | place: India: Faizupur Khadar , New Delhi | collected 2017-02-21 ... | reverse complement strand
GCGATCGCAAAGTTCCACGGATGGGATGAGAGCAGCGCGTCGCGGGCAGCCGGATAGAGGTTCGCTGCGACCTCGGCCTCCAAGGTCCCCTCGTCGAAAGAGGTGATCGTCCCGGCGCCGATCTTCAGCAGCGCCCGCGAGCACACATCCAGGGGCGTCATACCCATGGCGATATCCCTTCAGCGGAAAACAGAGAAAATGGGCAGGCAGCGTTGACCGGAGCCGCCTCGCGACCGCGGGGCGATCGAGAGGCGGCTGCCGGTGCTACGCGTTCGCCGGCTCCGCAGCCGGTGGTCTGACGTTTACGCGTCGTTGACGGCCCCGAAGGCCGTCAGGTTAGCGACATCGACGACCCCGCCGGTGTTGGTCTTGACGACGAAGATGCCGGCTCCCTTGCTCGCGGCGTTGTCGACGTTCGCAAGGATCATATCGCCGCTCCGCAGCATGTCGGTCGCGGTGTTGAAATAGCCAGCGGTGCTGACCGCCGACGCGCTATCGTTGGTGAGGTAGTGCCACAGCGTGAAGCCGTTGGCGTAGGCCAGCACGCTCAAACGCTTGGGATCATAAGCCATTTCACGCGCTCCGTCAGTTCTCGTTGCAGGAAAAGGCGACGACGCCGCTGCCGTCGATCAGGCACGCGCCCTGGCTCATCATGTTGTTGACGAAATGAGCCGCCCGATCACCATGCCAGGTGATATCGGTTTTCACATCGGAGCCGACGGCGTGCCCAACCGCGGTCTTGTGGTACCAGAAGCACCGACGGATGCCGCCGCTCACCGGCAGCCCGGAGTGGGGGAGCCAGAGCGTACCCAGCCAGCGCTTGGCCTGGGTCGCCTTCCACGGCAGATCGTCGCCGCCGACGTAGTCGGCATTCGCGAATTCCTCAACGTTGAGGAGGTCGCTCCACTGCTTCCAACCGACGATCGCGAAGCGCTGGCCGTCATCCGGCACATCGGCCTCGCCCAGCGTTTCGAAGGCGGCCAGGATCTTGTCCTTGGTCAGGCCGTCGGTCGTGCCGCCGACCGTTGCCGTCACCGACGCCAGCTGATTGATGATGAGCTCATCGGTCTTCCGGCCGAGGGCATAGGCACCGGCCCGGGCGACGACCTGCTGCTCGTTGATGTTGGTCTTCAACTCGTCGAGGCGATCGACCCAATCGCCGGCATAGTAGTCGTAGAGCACACACTCGACCGGCTGGTGATCGACGTTCATGACCGGCACTTTGCCGTGACGCGCTTTGGTCGCAGCGACGCCCTTGCCCACTTTCTGGAAGGTCGTGGTCGCGCCGATAACCGCGTCCTTGACGCGAACGGTGTTGCGAAGCTTCGAGCCCATCTGCTGGTACTGGATGTGCACTTCGGCTTCGAAATTCTTGATGAAAGCCTGATCGACGGATGTCGACATGCAAGAATCTCCTGGTTCGTAATTGACCTGTCTTGCGAAAGAAGCGGCGCTTGCCGGTTATGGTGTTGCCGCCGGTGCACACGCTTGCGCCAGAACCGGGCCCGGTATCGGATCGATCCGGGTTGTCCGGACGGCTTACCTCAGGGACGAAAACATTGTGTCGCGCCGCGCGCATCGAGCCCTTGCGCCGTCAGCCGCAGCAGTGGGAGACGTCGCAGGGTCGCGGTCGCGCTCAAGCGCCTATTCGCGGTAAAGCTTACGGAACCCCTCGCGTACCTTGTCCACGGTGGCCGGATCCTGATCGCGCCAATAGCGCGGATCGCGCATCAGCTTCTTGAGATCAGCCTCGGTCGCCACGCTCGCACTTGAATCCCCCTCGCGCACCAGTCCGGGCTCGCCGTTGCTCATCATCCTTTCCATGGCGAGCACACCCTCGTATGTCGTCGACAGGGCATCAAAGACGCGGTGCGGCAGGTTCGCGCGACCCCACGCATCGAGTTGGCGCGCCGTTTCCCGCCACCGCTGCTCGCCGCCGAAGTGCTTGACGAGACGGGAGACTTGGCCTTCCGTTTCGAACAGGGTCGCAACCTCGGCGACCATCGGCATCAGCCGTTCCGAGGCCAAGTCGTAAACGAGCTGTGCCTGCTCCTGCGAGAAGCCCGCCGCGTGGAGGCGGCGGTTTAGGTCCGGATCGCTCTCCAGGAGTTCGGTCTCGATCTTGATGGCGTAGTCCTCGGGCCGCGCCGGCAGGTCGCGGGCCGAAAGGCCGCTCAGCTTGCGTTCCAGCTCGACGTAGGACTTTACGAGCGCATCGGTGCGCAACTCGCCCTTCTCGTCGTCCCAGAACTTTTCCGGAATGCCGGCGGGTCGTTCGCTGCCCGCGGTTGGCGCCGCGACCTCGTCCGGTCCGCTCGCGAGCGAGCCTGCAGCAGGGGCATCGGCGCTCAGGCTCAGGAGGTTGTCGGCAGTCTCGGTCTCTTTGGCTGACAGATCGTCGGTCACGTTTCCCTCTTGCGATTGTGCGGGCCACCCGCGCCCTTGGCGACGAGGGCCTCGATATAAAGAACCATCTGGCGCTGACCTTCGACGTAGCGGAGCAGCGCTTCGGAGGCCTGCGGGCCAAGTGCCCGCTCAACGGTGAGCCGGCGGAGGTGGTCAAGGACCTGCCGGCCGTCGGCCGTCACAAAGCAACGGGCGAAAGCCGTCGCCGATTCGCCCTCGCCGGCCGCACCGCTCAATGGGGCCTCGGCACCGGACCGGTCAGCGTCGAACCAGTCCCAGCCCTGACTTGCCGAGCTCATCGCACCGCCTTCAGGATGGCTTCCGGCAACTCTGAAGCCGCGAGCAGGGCTGCGCCCACGTCAGCGGTCGCCGGCGGGCGGCTCAGTTCCTCCGGAACGCCGAGCGCTCGCCCGAGCCAGCGCGCGGCAGCGACCTGATCGACCGAGGCAATCGCCGCCGGACCGAGTTTGCTCACGACATCGAGCCACAAAAGCGTGTTCTGGATGTTCTGCTGCGCCTGGTAGCGGGCCTGCGGCGAGCGGTATTCGAGGGCGACCGTGCGACCGTCGAGCGGGAAATCGGGGATTTCGCCGCGGCGGCCAAGGATAGCCTGGGCGCGGGTGATCAACGGCGACAGCAACTCGCTCTGCAACCGGCCGTAGGTCGCGCCCAGTACCCGCGCCATCTCGGCGGCGCGCTCCAGGACTTCCGTTGCCGTCATCCGCGGACTGTTGACCTGGCCCAGGAAATCGACGAACAGAGCCTTGCGGATACGCGAACGCAGCTGATCGAGAACGATCTCCGAGACATCGAACCGGCCCGGCGTCTGCAGCGGCGTCAGGCCGGCCGAACCGACCGCCTTCGGGATGATCGTACCGGGCACCAGCTTGATCGTTGCCGGGTTGATGACGCCGTCATCGTCCGCCTGCCAGATGCCCGTGACTGCGATCGAGGCATTCTTGAGAACGAGCTCGACAACTTTGTTGGCGGTTTTGATGTCTGGCAGCGCTTTCATGACCGGAGAGCGGCCATACGTCTCGCCCGGCGCCTTGAGCCAGCGAAAATTGATGAACGGCGACGCGGCGAACGTACCTTCGGCGAGCACGGCCGGTGCACGCTGCCGCAGCGCATCAAGCTCGGCAATGGCCATGTACCGGTAGATCCCCGCTTCGGGCAAAACGGCTTCGATCACGCCGACGCGTGTGTCGGGATCGTTCTCCATCGCCGCAACGATTCCAGGCTGGGACGCGGCTTGCGGAAAGCGCGCCAGCAGCTGAGCCAGATTGAGCTCGGTGCGGCGGAACGTGGTATCAAGACGTCCCGAGGGGCCCTCTTCGAGCAACACCTGGGACAGGGGAACGGCGGTAAAGCGAAACGCGGAGGTTTCGCCAGGCGCCGACTCCTCGAACAAGAGACATGCGCTGCCGGCTGTCACCAGATCGAGGTAGCACTGGTGCATTTCGACGGCGAAGTTGGAGCGGTCGAAATGGGACTGAATGATCGTCGTCGCCCGCTCAAGCTCCGGACCGACCGCCCAGCGCTCGTCGGCCGCGATGTCGGGCCCGGAGGCAAAGCCGAACCAGCGCGCCCATGGCGGCGTCAATTGCGCCATCAAACTGGCGGCGAGTTGATCCACTGCATCGGGCGCGGTTCCGTCGAACAGACGATCCGTCCGCCGCGCCCCTTGCAGCGACGCGCGCACGGCGGTGTCGCGGCTGGGGAGAGCGTAATCGTAGCATTCCTGCCACAAGCTCTCCCAGCCGGAGCGCCGCTCCCCCGCGCGCTGATAGCGGCGGATTACGTCTTGAGGGTTGAGACCCGACATCGTCATTCTGACTCCGCGCACGGTTGACTTGGCGGCGCCGTTAAGCGCAGCGGCGAACGATACGAGCACACGCAAGACCCGCTTGACAGGCGCTTCATCCTAGGAAAGATCCCGGCTATTGCCATACGCCAGCAGCAGCGAGGGCATTTGGGTACACTTCGGCCTGTCGTAAATAGGACTATATTCATATTCTGCGTGGCTGTCAAGCCTCTCTTGCGCGCGCGCCGGCGCAGTCGCCAGAAGGTGGCGGTAGAGCTGCCAGGGCGTTAGGACAAACGGCGCGCTGATGCCGAGCACGCGCTTGACCGCCTCGACGCATGTGAACGGCCGCAGCAGGGCGGCGCGGCGCGGGGCTTCGCAGACCTCGGTCGCAACGACGGTGAATCCGTGCTCATTGTACCACTGGGCAACAAAAGCCGGCGATGCGGGCTGCACGCCGCCGAGGATCATCCGGTTGGAGAGCGGGTCGCACACGATGGCCGTGTCGCCCTGGAACACCACCACGAAGCAGTGGCGGAAGCCGGCGCGGAGCGGCTTAAGCCAGCGGATGGACGTCATGCCGGTGAAGACGACGAGAGCGGCAGCAGTCGACTCGGACGATTCGCCCTCATCGCTGGCAGCGGGCGGGATGCGCATCGCCATCAGGCAACTATTCCTTTCTCCTGCAAGACAGTCGTCAGCCGGTCGATCGCCTGCTCCCACACCCGGGCGGGCTCCTCCTCCTCGGGGCAGCGCGGATCCGGTGGCCGTCCCACCACGCCGAAGTGCCCCAGCACGGCAAGGTGCCGGCGCCCGAGACGCCCGTCCCGCTTCAGTCTCACGGCCGCGCGATAGATATCGTCCGGATCGCAAGGCCGCACTGTCGCCCCAGGAAGCGGGGCAAAACGTGCGCCCTGCCGGCGGACGATCTGGCAGCGCGCGAACCAGAACCATGCTTCCTCGGCCGTCGCAAAAGGCTCTGCCGGCGACTCCCCGCAAAACGATCTGGGAACGAAACGTCTCGAGGTCACAGCCCGCCCGGTCCTTCCAACCGCTTGTCATTAGGGACGGCTATATAGGATCATGATCCTTTTGACAAGCACGATTTGAATTCGTTCCTAGTGCATTCTGCCCTCCAATGCCTGATAATCTTCCCATGGTGAAGCACGCAGACATATGGCAAGCCATCGACACGCTTGCCGCGCGGCGCGGTCTTTCCGCCTCTGGCTTGGCCAAGCGGGCGCGCCTGGACCCGACCACATTCAACAAAAGCAAACGGATGACGCGCGACGGCCGGCCACGCTGGCCGAGCACGGAGAGCATCGCCAAGATCCTGGAAGCGACTGGGGCGACGCTCGGCGAGTTCACCAACTACGCCAGCGGCGGCAAAACCTCAGGCGGCCTGCAAAACATTCCGCTGATCGGCATGGCGCAGGCCGGCGCCAAGGGGTATTTCGATGATGCCGGCTATCCCGTCGGCGGAGCCTGGGAAGACGTCAACTTCCCGGAGATCGGCGACCCGCACGCGTACGCCCTCGAGATCAGCGGCGACAGCATGGAGCCCGTCTACCGTGACGGTGACATTGTCATCGTCTGCCCGCAGGCGAACGTCCGTCGCGGCGACCGTGTCGTCGTCAAGACCAAGGCGGGCGAGGTGATGGCGAAAATGCTGAAACGACAGACTGCGCACAAACTCGAACTGAAGTCGCTCAACCCTGAGCATCCGGACCTGGTGTTCTCGGACGACGAGGTGGACTGGGTCGCGCGAATCCTCTGGGCCAGCCAATAGCCCAGCCGATCGCTTGGGATGCCGGCGGGCTGATCCGTGGCGCGCGCCCGTCAGCCGCCGACGGCCAGGTCCTCGCCGGCGATGGCCCGGTCGATCAGCGTCAATGTTGGCTCGCGCCCGTACAGAGCAATGAAGGTTCCCATCCGCGGCCCGTCGTCCTGACCCAACAGAATCTGGTAGAGGCTGCGAAACCAGGCGCGCAGATCCGGAAAAACCGCGTGCCGTTTGCCGACCTCGTAGACGGCACTCTGGATCGCCTCGGCTTCGGCCGGCACCGGCAGCGCGCGCAGGCTGGCGCTAAGGTCCGCAAGCGCCTCCTTCTCCGCCGCGCTCGCCGCCCGATAGCGGAGGCAGGGCTTGACGAAATCGCGGTAATAAGCCAGCGCGAAGTCAAGCAATCGGTCCCACAGGGGCGCCGACTCGGGCGTCGTCACCGGGTCATAGCTCGTGATATAGCGCCACAGCACGGCCTTATCCTCGGTATGACAAACCGTCACGAGATTGAGGAGAATTGAGTAGCTCAAGCGGCTGGCCTGCCGCGGCGGCTGGCCACGGTGGATGTGCCACACGGGGTTTTCGAGCCGGGCAGCAAGCTCCTGGTGCGGAAAGCGCGTCAAGCCCTCGATGTAGTCGTCGACATTCTTCGGAATGACATCGAAGTAGAGCCGCTTGGCGCTGCGCGGCTTCTGGAACATGAACAGGGTCAGGCTGTCTTCCGGACCGTAGCGCAACCAGTCATCCACCGAGAGCCCGTTACCACGGGATTTCGAGATCTTTTCGCCACGCTCATCGAGGAACAGCTCATAGTTGAAGCCTGCCGGCGGCACGCCGCCGATGATTCGGCAGATCTGCGACGAAAGCCGAACCGAATCGATCAGGTCCTTGCCTGCCATCTCGTAATCGACGCCGAGCGCAGCCCAGCGCATCGCCCAGTCAACCTTCCACTGGAGCTTGCATCGACCGCCAGTGACCGACGTCTCGATCTCCTCGCCGTCCTCGTCGACGTAAGCGATCGTTCCTGCCTCGGCATCCCACCGCAGCAACGGCACCTGCAGCACGCGGCCGGTCTTGGCGCAAACGGGGAGAAAGGGGCTGTAGGTGGCTTGGCGTTCCGCACGCAGGGTCGGCAGAACAATGTTGGCGACGGCATCGTAGTGTTTGAGAACGGTGCGCAGTGCCGCGTCGAAGCGGCCTCCTTTATAATAGTCGGTTGCGCTCGCGAACTCGTACGCGAAGCCGAAGCGATCAAGAAACGCGCGCAAGCGGGCGTTGTTGTGCTCGCCGAAGCTTGCGTGGGTGCCGAAGGGATCCGGCACCGCCGTCAGCGGCCGGCCCAGATGCTCCGTGAGCATCTCCCGGTTTGGCACGTTGCCGGGCACACTGCGCAGCGCGTCCATGTCATCGGAAAAGGCGAGAAGCCGCGTCGGCAGGTCCGAGAGTTGCGCGAACGCGTGCCGCACCATCGACGTCCGCACGACCTCGCCGAAGGTCCCGATATGAGGAAGGCCTGAGGGACCGTAACCGGTTTCGAACAGGACATGCCCGTTCTCCGGCGGCCGGCCGGCGAACCGTTCAACAAGCGTGCGCGCTTCGACGAAAGGCCAGGCGCGGGCACTGCCGGCGGCCACGCGAACGTCGGAGGGTGGGGTGGGCGCTTCGTCGGGCAAAGGGTTCGCCTCCTCATCGGCAGCCGCGGCCGGACTGCCTTAGCATGCGGGCAGCGCGGGATCGAGACCGAAGCCCCGCCGTCACTCCGGCTGCGGCCAGATCGGCCGGCCGCTGCCGGGCAAGCCGTAGCGAGGCCATTTCCGCGTAACGAGTTCGACGACGTCGTTGCTCATCGTTAGCTTGCGGCCCCAGGCGCGATCCGTCTCCGGAAACGCCTTCGCGGTGGCATCGATCCCCATCTTGCTGCCGAGGCCCGACACCGGCGAAGCGAAATCAAGATAGTCGATCGGTGTCCGCTCCACCATGGTCACGTCGCGGGCCGGGTCGACGTTGGTCGAGACCGCCCACACGACGTCAGTCCACTGCCGGACGCTGATATCCGCATCCACGACGATGACAAACTTCGTGTACATGAACTGCCTGAGGAAGGACCAGACCGCCATCATCACCCGCTTGGCGTGGCCGGGATAGGCTTTGCGCATCGAGACGACGGCAACCCGGTACGAACACGCCTCGGGCGGCAGCCAGAAATCGACGATCTCCGGAAACTGCTGCTGCAGCAGCGGCACGAAGACATCGTTGAGCGCCTCACCCAGGACCGAAGGCTCATCCGGCGGCCGGCCCGTGAACGTCGACAGATAGATCGGCTCGCGGCGCATGGTGATCGCGCTGAGATGAAAGACCGGGAACCGCTCGACGGCATTGTAGTAACCGGTGTGGTCGCCGTAGGGTCCCTCGTCGCCTTCCTCGTCCAGCGCCACGTGCCCTTCAAGGACGATCTCGGCCTCCGCAGGCACCTTGATCGGCACCGTCTTGCAATCGACCAGATCCACCTTCGCACCGCGCAGGAGGCCGGCAAACTGGTATTCGGAAAGAGTATCGGGCACCGGCGTTACCGCGGCGAGAATGGTTCCGGGGTCAGCCCCGATCACGGCCGCCGCCGGCAGCGGGTCCGAGCGTGCGCCCTTCCACCGCGCGTGATGCTGGGCGCCGCCGCGATGCTTGAGCCAGCGCATCAGCGTCGTCCGGCGGTCAATCACTTGCATCCGGTAGATGCCGAGGTTGAACGCGTCGCGCTTGTCGCCACCGCGCGCCCCGGCCGTGGGCCCTTGGGTTACGACCAGCGGCCATGTGATCAGAGGCGCCGGCTCGCCCGGCCAGCAGGTCTGGATCGGCAGCCGGGTGAGATCAATGTCGCAGCCCTCGATCACCACCTCCTGACAAGGAGCGCGGCTGACGCTGCGTGGGTGCATCGCCATTACGGTCTTCAACAGCGGCAGCATGTTGAGCGCCTCCCGCCAGCCGCCGGGCGGTTCCGGTTGACGCAGGAAGGCCAGCATCTCCCCCACTTCGCGCAGTTGATGGGGGGACCGGTTCATACCCCAGGCCACCCGCTCCACGGTACCGAACAGGTTCGCGAGCACCGGCATTGTGTATGCTGCGCCGTCAGGCCGGACTACGTTCTCGAACAGAACCGCAGGCCCCTTCTCCGCTAGAAGCCGGGTCTGGATCTCGGTCAGCTCGAGGACCGGGGAGACGGGCTCGCGGACCCGCTTGAGGCGGCCGTTCTTTTCAAGATGATCGATGAAGGCGCGCAAGGACGGGTAAGCCATGGCATTCGTCACCACCTGCGGTGTTTTCTCGCCAGAGCCAAAGCCAATGCGCGGACGCTGTCAACGCACTTAGGTCAAATTCGCCACTATGAGCACCAAGTAGCACCGGTAAGATGTCGCTGCGGGCGCTGTTCATTGCGCTGTCGCTCGCCTAAACCTTCATGGCTCGTCCTGCCACCGATCGGGGGCCGCGTTCGCGGTGGCAGCGAGCCGTAACAAGGCTATCGGGGCAGGATATGGAATTCTTTCGCGTCTACAGTCGGGTGCTCGGCTTGCTCGCGCCGGAGCGGAGGCTCGCCATCACACTTGCCGTGGCCAACGTTGCGGTAGCCGTCCTCTATTACGTCGAACCGTTCCTGTTTGGCCGCATTATCGACATTCTCGTCAACGGCGACCGGGCGCAGCCGGGCGATACGTGGGCTGCCAGCATGCGGTTGCTCGCCATATGGGGCGTCGTCGGCTTGAGCGGCATCGCGGCCAGCATGCTCGTCGCGCTGCACGCCGATCGCCTGGCGCATCGGCGCAGGCTGGCGGCAATGGCGTCATTCTTCGGCCATGTCCTGACACTTTCGCCTGCCTACCACGCCGATTCGCATTCCGGCCGGCTGCTGAAGGTGATGCTGACCGGTGTCGACAATCTGTTCGGCGTCTGGCTGTCCTTCTTCCGCGAGCATCTGGCAACGTTCGTGGCGCTGGTCGTTCTTCTGCCGATGTCCTTCTTTCTGAATTGGCGTCTCGCCCTGCTTCTGGTCGTGCTGATCGTCGTTTTTGCCATCCTCACGACCTTCGTGATCCGCAAGACCGAACATGCCCAGGGCCTCGTCGAGGAATACCATTCGAAACTGGCGCTGAGAGCCGGCGACGCGCTCGGCAACATCCCGCTGATCCACTCCTACGCCCGGTTGTCGGCGGAGGCGCGCACGCTTGGTTTCGTCATCCGCCGGGTGCTGGCCGCCCAGTATCCGGTGCTGAACATGTGGGCGCTGGTGAGCGTGCTGACCCGGTCCGCCTCAACCATCACGGTGATCACCATCTTCGTGCTCGGCACGTGGCTGAACCTGCGTGGCCTCGCCTCGGTCGGCGAGATCGTCAGCTTCATGGGCTTTGCGACCATGCTGATCGGCCGTCTGGAGCAGGCGATGGGCTTCGCCAGCCGGCTGTTCTTTCAGATGCACGGCCTGGGCCAGTTCTTCGCCGTCCTCGACACGCGGCCCACCGTGACCGAGAAGCCCGGCGCGATCTCGATTGACCGGGTTGCGGGCGCGGTGAGTTTCGAGGACGTGAGTTTCTCTTATGACGGCGTCACGCCCGCCGTCTCCTCGTTGTCGTTCAGCGTTCCGCCCGGCACCACCGTCGCCCTGGTCGGCAGTACGGGCGCCGGCAAGAGCACGGCAATGGCCTTGCTGCACCGCCTTGCCGATCCGAGCGCGGGCAGGATCTGCATCGACGGCATTGACATCCGCGAACTCACGCTGGAGTCGCTCCGCCGCAATATCGGCGTCGTGTTTCAAGAATCGACGATGTTCTACCGCTCGATCGCCGACAACCTTCGCGTCGGCCGGCCGGACGCAACCGACGAAGACCTCGTCCGGGCCGCCTCGCTTGCGGAGGCCCACGACTTCATCCAGGCCCAACCGCACGGCTACGACACCCTCGTCGGCGAGCGAGGATCCACGCTCTCAGGCGGCGAGCGCCAGCGGATCGCTATCGCCCGCGCGCTGCTGAAGGACCCGCCGATCCTGATCCTCGATGAAGCGACGAGCGCTCTTGATGCGGCGACCGAGGCGCGGGTGCAGCGGGCGTTAAAACAGCTGATGCAAGGGCGGACCACCTTCGTCATCGCGCATCGGCTGTCCACCATCCGCGATGCCGACCTCGTCCTCGTTTTCGGAGACGGACGCATTATCGAGCGCGGCAGTCCGGCCGAGCTGCTGGCGGCCGACGGTGTCTTCGCCACACTGGTCCGAACGCAGCTCCAGGTCGCTGCTGCCCACCCGCACCCGGCGCCGCCGGCCGGAGCCGAAGCTTAGGGCCATCGCGGTCCCAGTCTTGCGCGGCGCGCACCTCAGCGCACAGCAGCGACGGCCCCCTCGGCGTCGGGGCTCCACGCGTCGGCGCCGGCCCACCGCCAGATGTCGGCAAACTGGTTGGTCGGCCGCCCACCAACCATCACCGTCGGCCGGCTCGAGGACAGCTCGGAGCGCAGCGCCGACACGGCCCGCTTGAGTTCGGGCAGTTGCTGTGACAACGAAACTGAGAGTCCGATCAACTCCGGTCTCCAGGCATCGGCCTCCGCGATCAGACGATCGAGGCTTGTCCGGGCATCCAGATGGCGGACCGACCAGCCCGCAAGAGCAAAGGCGTCCGCAACGACCTGCGGCCCAATAATATGCAGATCCTGCTCCACGGCGGCAAAGAGCGCCCGGCAGCCGGTTTCGGGGACTGAACCTCCCTCGCGCTGAAAGAGTTCGGCAAGGATGGATCGACTGATGGCGGTCGCGCGGTGTTCTTGGCCGATGCTGATCTCGTTCCGGTGCCACAGCGTGCCGACCCGATAGAGCGCGGGCTGAAGCAACCGCGTTGCGGTGGCAACGTAGCCGGCCCGCGTGCCAGCGATCGACGCGACCACCGTACGCGCGCCTTGCTCGTCGCCCGCAACCAGGTGCGCGACCAGCCGCGCTGTTTCAGGAAAGGGTTCGACGGCGGGTAAATCGAGGACCGCGCCGCCACCGGGCCAGGAATTGAGGATAGCAAGACCGGCGCCGATAACGGCACTCACCGCTTGAGACAACCGGAGCGCCAACCGTGGTTTGTAGAAACGGTCAATGGCCGCAAACGAACGGGCGAGCGTGTCGAGCCCCACGCCGCGCGATGTCAACGCTGTGCACAACCATCGAACATGATAGGTGAAGAAATCGGCATTGTTCGCCGCGAGCGACCAAGCCAAAATCTGAATATGATACTGTTGATCACCGAACGTTTCGAAGCGGCCGGGTGCCGGAGCCCCACGGGGAGCGAGCGAGCGGTAATCGAGCAGGGCTCGCACCGCCGCGGCAGCAGCGGCGTCCGCGCGCGCTTCCACGGCCGCAGCCGCCTCCTTGCACATTTCGCCGTCGGAAACTGCGGTTGCCATCGCCCTCTGCCGTGCCCACACGAAGGCCCCTTCGGTCGGAGCAGCACGGGCACCTCTGTACGTATCAGAGCGCGCCCGCCGTATGGCCGTCAAGGAACGAAGCCCTTGGCCGCCTTGATCGCTGCACCTCGACCATTAGCCGAATGTTTACGGATCACATCTAGTATAAATTGTGCTTAATTCCATCCCTCTCCAAATAGGGGGGGGTCCCCAGGGTTTCGTCTCGCTCGCCCTTCGTGTAGGTTCCCCTGCCGATCGATCAGGAGAAGTTGATCATGTTCTTGCGCAAGCGCGTTTTGGTGACCGGCGGTGCCGGATTCGTGGGCTCGCACCTCTGTGAACGGCTGCTCGAAATGGGCTGCGACGTCATTTGCGTCGATAATTTCCTCACCGGCAACAAGGACAATATCGCCCACCTGATCGGCAGGCCGTTCTTCGAGGTCCTGCGCCACGACGTGACGTTCCCCCTGTATGTCGAGGTTGATCAGATTTTCAACCTCGCCTGCCCGGCGTCGCCGGTTCATTACCAGGCCGACCCGGTGCAGACGACCAAGACCAGCGTTCACGGCGCCATCAACATGCTGGGCCTCGCCAAGCGGACCCGGGCCCGCATCCTGCAGGCATCCACCAGCGAGGTTTATGGCGATCCGCAGATCCATCCGCAGCCGGAGGAATACCGGGGCGCCGTCAATCCAATCGGCATTCGCGCCTGCTACGACGAGGGCAAGCGCTGCGCCGAGACGCTGTTTTTCGATTATCACCGCATGCACAACCTCGATATCCGCGTCGTGCGTATCTTCAACACGTACGGACCGCGCATGCACCCGCACGACGGCCGGGTCGTCTCGAACTTCATCATCCAGGCGTTAACCGGCCAGAAGCTCACCCTCTACGGCGACGGCAGCCAGACGCGCTCGTTCTGCTTCGTCGATGACCTGGTGGAGGGCCTTTTGCGGCTGATGAACACCGAAGGCGATGTCTACCGGCCGGTCAACATCGGCAATCCGGGCGAGTTCTCGGTCCGCCAACTGGCAGAAATGGTCATCGAGATGACCGGCTCGACGGCTGGTATGGAGTTCTGCCCGCTGCCGGCGGACGATCCCCTGCAGCGATGCCCCGACATCAGTCGCGCCCGCGACCTTCTCGGCTGGAAGCCGACCGTACCACTCCAGCAGGGCCTTGCCCGAACGATCGACTATTTCCGCTCGGTCGTCCGGTCGGGACAAATCAGCACGGCGATTGCCGAAACGAACAGGCAGGCCCCCCTCGCTGCGGCGGTGCCGCCGATGCCGGCACGGTCAAGCGCTGCGTAAGTTTGGACTGAAGATCGTTCTGGAGGGGAGAAGGCTGGCCGTCCGCCCGGGCGGCGGAGGCTTCGTCCACTGCCTATCGCAAATCGGGGAACCGGATCATGACCACCACCGCTCCGCAGCGCGTCCTCGTCACCGGGGGCGCGGGCTATGTCGGCAGCCATGCCTGCAAGGCCCTGGCTCACGCCGGCTACCTGCCGGTCACTTTCGATAATCTCTCTACCGGCAACCGCTGGGCGGTCCGCTGGGGACCGCTTGAACTCGGCGATATCCTCGATCCCGAGCGCCTGCAGGACGTCTTCCAGCAGTACCGCCCGGTCGCCGTCATGCACTTCGCCGCTTTCGCCCTGGTCGGCGAATCGATGCAGGCGCCAGCCCTTTACTACCGGAACAACACGGTCGGCGCCCTCAACGTCGCCGACGCCGCCGTCGCCCACAGCGTGCGCGGGTTCGTCTTTTCGAGCACCTGCGCGACCTATGGCGAGCCGGACGCGGTGCCGATCCCCGAAACCGCGCGCCAAGACCCCGTCAATCCGTACGGCGCCAGCAAGCTGATGATCGAACGCGTGCTGGCCGATTACGAAATGGCCTACGGTCTGCCGCACGCGTGCTTGCGCTACTTCAATGCCGCCGGCGCAGATCCTGAGACCGAGATCGGTGAGTGCCGCCTGGTTGAGACGCACCTGATCCCGCTGGTTCTTGATGCGATCCTTGGCACCCGGCCGCCACTCAAGATCTTCGGCACCGATTATCCGACGCCCGATGGCAGTGCCGTCCGCGACTACATCCACGTCGCCGACTTAGCCGAAGCCCACGTCGCTGCGCTCAAGCATCTTCTTGCCGGCAAAGGTTCGCTCAAGCTGAACCTGGGCACGGGCCGCGGCTATTCCGTGCGCGAGGTTGTCGCGTGCGCGGAGGCCGTGACGGGGCGCAAGGTGCCGCTATCGTACGCGCCGCGCCGGCCCGGCGATCCGCCTGCGCTCGTAGCCGCGCCGGGCCGCTCGGTCGAAATCCTGGGCCTCAAGTTGCCGCACTCGGCATCACTTGAAGCCGTGATCGGGACAGCGTGGCGCTGGCACCAGCACCTTCATGCCACCCAGCGCGCGGCCACCGCTTCATAGGGTAGCCGCTCTGGCTTCTGCTTCGATCGGCCGGTTGTCCGCGTCAAGGAGAACGATGCGCGGCTGCCAGCTGGCCGCCTGGGCGTGTTGGACGAGCGCATACGCAGCGATAATGATCAGATCACCCGGCCGCGCCAGATGCGCGGCGGCGCCGTTGATTTGAATGGTGCCGGTCCCCGCCCCGCCTTCAATGACGTAAGTTTCGAACCGCGCGCCGTTGGTGATGTTGTAGATTTGGACCTGCTGAAACGGAACGAGATCCGCCCGCGCCATCAGGGCGCGATCGATCGTGATGCTGCCTTCGTAATGCATGTCGGCCGCGGTCACCGTCGCCCGATGAATCTTGGCCGACAGGACCGGCACCAGAACTGGCTCGGGCGCTGAGCCCATTGCGCAAAACTCCTCACCGACCCGCTGTTCGCCCGCTCCGCCGGGCGCACTATAGTGGGATCGGTCGGACACCGCCAGCGGAAGCGCCGCCCGTCTGTCGCAGGGCTTCACCCAGCACCATGGCCACGGCGACGGCCACGTTCAGTGCGCGGGCTCCTGGCTTCAGCGGGATGCGAATGCGCGCCTCGACCTGGGCGTGGACGTCCACCGGCACACCGCCGCTTTCGCGCCCCGCGAGCAGGATGTCGGTATCGCGATAGGCGAACTGCGTGTAGACGCATTCGGCGGACGTGGTCAGAAGCACGAGCCGCGCGGGCGGTGCATGCGCCGCCAGAAACGCGGCCCAGCTGGAATGGCGCACGATCGTTGCAGCCGCGAGGTAGTCGAGACCGGCGCGGCGGAAATGCCGGTCCGAAAGAACGAAGCCGCACGGCTCGATCAGGTCGACGGCAAGGCCGAGGCAGACCGCCGTGCGCAGAATCGTGCCTGTGTTTTGCGGGATATCGGGCTGGTAGAGGGCAATGCGCATGCTCGGCACCGGTACACAGCTGCGGGCGAGAGAGCTCCCCGCTTGCTCGCGCTGGGGAGTTTTTCCCGCGCTGCAGCATAGGTCTTTTCACCTTTGCGGCTTTGCCTTATATGGGAAGGTCGGACATTCGGTGCCTGTGCGTCGGCGCGACGCTGGGTCGAAAGTCCAGAAATGTGCTGCGGGATAAACAGCTCTAGGCCATCACCGGGTTGGCCGGCGGGTTGCGAAAGGCGTGGGTAGGCACGAGCTCGACAAGCGGGCGCCCTCTTGCCCTTCTTCCTGCGCAACAGAGCTGCGAGGGGGTGCCAGCACCCCTGGACAAGAAATACGGAAGAGGGTTTCCATGGCAGACTCCACTTTGGCATCTCCTCATGCCGCGGATGACGAGGAGACACGGCGCGATTTTCTCCTGATCGCGACCAGCACCGTTGCCGCGGTCGGCACCGCATTTGCCGCGTGGCCGTTCATTCATAGTCTCAACCCAGCCAGAGATACGCTCGCGGTTGCGATCACTGGCGTCGACTTGTCGCCGATTGCGGAAGGGCAAGCGATCACGGTCGTCTGGCAGGGCAAACCGGTGTTCATCCGCCACCGGACCGCAGCCGAGATTACGGCTGCGCGCGACGTCGTGCTCGACCAGCTTCCGGATCCTCAGCCGGACAGTGCCCGTGCCGAGAAGCCGGAATGGCTCGTTGTCGTCGGTGTCTGCACGCACCTGGGGTGTATTCCCCTCGGCCAGAAACCGACCGACGTGAAGGGCGAGTACGGGGGCTGGTTCTGCCCGTGCCACGGCTCGCACTACGATTCCTCGGGGCGCATCCGGAAAGGCCCGGCGCCGGCCAATCTTGAGGTCCCGCCGTACCGGTTCCTTGACGACAATCGTATCGAAATCGGCTGAGAGTTCCCTGTCATGGACGCCAAAACCTGGAAGAATCCAATCGTCGCATGGGTCGACAAGCGACTGCCGATCTTTACGATGATGCAGCACGACCTTGTCGATTACCCAACCCCGAGGAACCTCAATTACTGGTGGAACTTCGGATCCCTGGCCGGGATCGTGCTGGTGATCATGATCGCCACCGGGGTCGTGCTGGCGATGCATTACACACCGCACACCCAACACGCCTTCGAGAGTGTCGAGCGCATCATGCGCGACGTCAACTACGGTTGGCTCTTGCGCTATCTGCACATGAACGGCGCCTCGATGTTCTTCATCATCGTCTACATCCACATGTTCCGTGGCCTGTACTACGGTTCGTACAAAGCGCCGCGGGAACTGCTGTGGCAGATCGGCGTGATCATTCTGCTGGCCATGATGGCGACTGCGTTCATGGGCTACGTCCTGCCGTGGGGGCAGATGAGCTTCTGGGGCGCCAAGGTCATTACCAACCTCTTCTCAGCCATCCCGCTCGTGGGCGATGCCATTGTGACCTGGCTGTGGGGCGGGTTCGCGGTCGACAATCCGACGCTCAACCGCTTTTTTGCCCTTCACTATCTGCTGCCGTTCCTCTTGTTCGCGCTGGTGTTCCTGCATTTGGTGGCATTACACACGAGCAAGTCGAATAATCCGCTCGGCATCGACGTCAAGGGGCCTCAGGACACCATCCCGTTCACGCCGTACTACACGGTCAAGGATATGTTCGGCCTTGGTGCGTTCTTGATCTTCTATTTGGCGTTCGTGTTTTTCGCGCCGAACTTCTTCGGGGAACCGGACAACTACATCAAAGCGAACCCGATGCAGACGCCGCCGCACATCGTTCCCGAATGGTATTTCCTGCCGTTCTATGCGATCTTGCGGGCGATCACGTTCGACATTCTCTTCATTCCGGCGAAGCTCTTGGGCGTGATCGCGATGTTCGCCTCAGTCTTGATCCTCTTGTTCCTGCCGTGGCTGGACCGTTCGCCGGTCCGCAGCGCCCGCTTCCGCCCGATCTACAAGCAGGTGTTCTGGCTGTTCGTCGCCGACTGCATTCTGCTTGGCGTCGTCGGCGGCCATCCGCCGGAAGGAGTATGGGTGCCGCTCGGCCAGGCGGCGACAGCTTTCTACTTCGCCTTTTTCCTCGTCATTATGCCGCTGCTCAGTTTCATCGAACGGCCGCGCCCGCTCCCGTCGAGCATCAGCGCGGCGGTCACCGGCAAGGGCGTGGGCATTCCGGCGCATGGGGTTGCAGAATGAAACGGAAAACCTTGGCGGTCGCGTTGGCAACGTTGCTGTGCGCAACCGGAGCCGCCGTGGCGTCGGAAGCACCGAAGCTTCCGGCCCAATCCTGGAGCTTTTCGGGCATGTTCGGGACCTTCGAGCGGCCAGACCTGCGGCGGGGGTTTCAGGTCTACAAGCAGGTCTGCGCGTCCTGCCATGCGGCCAACCTCTTGGCGTACCGCAACCTGACCGACATCGGGTTTACGCCGCAGCAGGTGACGGAAATCGCCGCTGAGTTCGAAGTTGAGGACGGGCCCAACGACGAAGGCGAGATGTTCGTCCGCAAGGCCGTTGCGGCTGACCGCTTCGTCAAGCCGTTCCCGAACGAGGCAGCGGCACGATTTGCCAATAACGGCGCCTACCCACCCGATCTGTCGTTGATCACGAAGGCGCGGCTCGGCGGCCCCGATTACATTCACGCGCTGCTGACAGGCTACAAGGAGGAACCGCCGGCCGGGTTCGCACTGATGGAAGGCATGTACTATAACGAGTATTTCCCGGGACATCAGATCGCGATGGCGCCGCCGCTTGCGGAAGGCGGCGTGGATTTCGCCGACGGGACGCCGGCTACGGTCGATCAGATGGCACGCGACGTGGTCACCTTCCTCTCCTGGGCGGCAGAGCCGGAGATGGAGGAGCGCAAACGGCTGGGTGTGAAGGTGATGATATTCCTAGTCGTCCTGACTGCCCTCCTCTTTGCGCTCAAGCGAAAAATCTGGTCGGACGTGCATTAGGTTCGACCATAGCCACAGGAAACCGTGCCAAAGGCTCGCTAGACGCATTATCGGCGCAAGATAACACATTCCGGAAGAAGCCCCACCATTGCGGTGGGGCTTTTTTTGTCCTTTATGCTTGCATTCTGCCCTGCCATCCCGCATCCTTCTGCGAATGCGACGCAACGAAAGGAATTGGATCTGGGAATGAAGGGAAGAAATCCAGTGCTGAATACGCTGCGGTGGAGCCTCGCCGTGATGGCCCTCGTAGCACCGCTTGTCGCGACAACCGACGCTGCGATCGGCTCCCGGCCGGAGAACGACGACGTCGCCTTTGTCCAGCATGGCGAAGCCTCCTGGTATGGCCCTCGCTTCCATGGCCGCAAGACTGCAAGTGGCGTTCGCTTTGACCAGAACAAGCTGACGGCAGCGCACCGGGAGCTGCCGCTGGGAAGCGAAGTGACGGTCACCAATCTTGAAAACGGACAGTCGGTGCGGGTCGAGATCAACGATCGCGGCCCGTATATCGACGGCCGTATTATCGACCTGTCCAAAGCCGCAGCGCGGCAGCTTGGCATGATCCACGAGGGTGTCGTGCCGGTGAAGGTCGAAGCGACGGCAGGGCAGATGACGATCACGAGCCGCGATGGCGGCCGCGACGTCTAACCTTGCAAGGCTTGAACCCGTACCTCCGCGACCGCCGATTGGCCGGCTCCGCACCGGCGGATCGGCGGCCCCGCTTAACGGTCGGGCATTGCGCGTCCTCGGATAGAGGTGCGCCTTTCCGCTGCGGCACGACAGGCTTTTCCTTGCTTCAGGTTCGCAACTATTGAACACTGAAGCGCAGGTGCCCGGCCGTGGACCGCCAGCGGCTGAGCCGTTGGATCAGGCAACGGAAGGACGGCCGCAATGACGGTGCACACACGCCAAACAGCCCCGCGCGCTGTGACACCGGAAGCGATCGCACGGCTGACGGCCTCGGTTCTCGGCGCAGAAATGGATCCCTCGTTTCCCGCCCGTATCGAGACCGTTTTCCAGCGCAGCGCTTCGACACGGCCCGACGCTGTATGCTCGCAGGACCCGCTCGCCTCGTTCGTCGTTGCTGCCGCCCATGTGGGCGCCGAGATCGCGGCCTCGCTGCGGCAGAGCTGCGGCACGGCGGCCGCTCGCCCGCTGGCCGATCGTCTGGCGCGGGCGATGGGGATTGATCCGGGCATTTCGGCCGACCATGAACGGATCGTCGAAACCGTCGCCGACGCGATCGCAAACGGAAACGAGGGTTGAGGTGGCCGAGGATGCAGGGCCGGCGAGGCCGCGCAGTCCGGCGGATGACCATCCCGACCACCACTTCGAGCGCCACTTCGAGCGGCTGCAGAACAGGCTCCACCCGCGTGTGGCGGCCCCGGTCGCAAGACTGCGCCAGCCGCACCTGCGCTGGCTCCGGCTGCCGCTCGGCGTCGCCTTGATTGCGGGCGGCTTTCTCGGCTTTCTTCCCGTGCTGGGGTTCTGGATGCTGCCGCTTGGCGTCTTGCTGTTGGCGCAGGACATCCCGTTCCTCAAGCGACCGACGGCACGAGCCCTCGACTGGTGCCATCGGCGCTGGGACGCGTTGCGGCGTAGGCTGGCGGCACGGCGGTAGGAATTCGCCGCCGCAACAGCGTCAGCCGCGCAGACGGTAAACGATATCCGAGCCCTTGCTCACCAGGGTCGCGGCTATCCAGCGCCCATCGTCATCATAGGTGACGCTCCCGGTGATGATGCCGCTGACGCGGTAGCGGGTGGCCGGGCGGGTTGTCCCCCGCACCGGAAGCGTGATCCGTTCCCGGCCGGCGACCACCTGCTCTTTCACCCTGCCGCGCTTCGGGTCGATCAGCAAACGGCGTTCGATAACCCGCGGCGTCCAATAGCTGCCGACGAGAATGTCCGAGGGAGCCATCTCCATGCCCTTGGCGGTCGCTATCGCGAAACCGTCCGGCCGCGCATCGCCGTGGACGCGGAAGCGCGCGCCATCGTCATCGGTCTCGCTTTCGAAGCGGACGAGGTGATCGTCCACGTAGGTTTCGATGCCCAAGTGGCGATAGCGGAACACGACAACCGCCAGAACGCTGACGGCGACATCGATCCGCGTTTCGACCTGCAGCCGGCGCTCGGTGACGCGGAAATCGACCTCGTGCCGCCCGACGACGCGGTCCCCGCGCAGGACATCGAACCGAATGCCGCCGGTCGGGACATCCGCGAGCAGCTGCGCCCAGCCGGGCCGGCCGAGCGCCAAGATCCCGCCCGCCGCTCCGGCGCCGGTGAGCAGGACGCGCCTGCGGGACAGGGCTTGCGCCTTGTAATGGCTTGTCCCAGGCATCTTCGCGTGTTCCTTTAATCTCTCGCGTCGCCGGCTACGATGCGATCAGACGCCCGCCATGCTACACTCCGAACGGGGCCGGCGCCGACCCGCGCACTGGAGGGAGGAAACACGCATGGCGACCATGGCAACGCCGATCTGCGATTTCGGTTGGAAGGCGAAGGAGTTTACCCTCAAGGACGGCTGGGGCAATCCGTTTCACTTGCACGATCTGCGCGGGCCGAACGGCACGCTGGTCATGTTCATCTGCAATCACTGCCCGTACGTGCGCGCCATCGCGCCCAGGATTGCGCGCGATGCGCTGGAGCTGCAGAAGCTCGGGGTCGGCGTCGTTGCGGTGATGCCGAACGACTACCGGCGCTACCCTGAGGACTCGCCGGAGCACATGCGGGCGTTCGCGACCGAGCATGGGTTTTCGTTTCCCTACCTCGTCGACGAGACGCAAGCGGTGGCGCACGCCTACGGCGCCGTCTGCACGCCCGATTTCTTCGGCTTCAACCGGGAGATGGAGCTGCACTACCGCGGCCGTCTCGATGCGTCGCGTATGGCGCCGGTGGCCGACGCGCGGCGCGACCTGTTCGAAGCGATGAGGCAGATCGCCGAGACCGGCCACGGGCCCGCCGACCAGACCGCGTCCATGGGATGCTCCATCAAGTGGCGCGCGGAGGGGTAAGGAGCAGCCCTCACCGTCCCGCCACCGTCATGCCGTCGATCCGCACGGTCGGCGCATCGACGCCGTAACGGAAAGCGAGATCGTTGGCGGCTCGAAGCCGCGCGAACATCTCGATGAGATTGCCAGAAACGGTGACCTCGCTCACCGGATAGGCGGGCTCGCCATTGACGATCCAAGAGCCGGAAGCGCCGCGGCTGTAATCGCCGGTGACGCCATTGACGCCGAAGCCGATGAGTTCGCTCACGAGCAGCCCCTCGCTGATGTCCGCCATCAACGCCGTTGGCGTGACCGGCCCTGCCGCAAGGAAAAGGTTGCTGGCACCCGGCGAAGGCGGGCTTGAAGGACCGCGCGTTGCGCGGGCATTGCTCGCAAGCCCCAGCTGGCGCGCCGAACTGAGATCCAACAGCCACGCCGTCAACCGGCCCTGGTCAACAAGGTCGATCGGCTGCGCAGCCAGCCCCTCGGCATCGAAGGGGCGCGACCGCAGGCCACGGCGGCGCAGCGGATCGTCGGTGATGGTGATCTCGGGCGAGAAGATCCGCGCACCCAGCCGGTCTTTGAGGAAGGTGGTTCCGCGGGCAACGGCGCTGCCGTTGATCGCCATCGCGAAGTGGCCGAGGAGGCTGCGCGCCACGCGTGGTTCGAAGACGACCGGCACCTTGGCGGTCGCCGCCTTGCGCGGGGAGAGCCTGCGCACGGCGCGCTCGCCCGCCGTTCGCCCGAGGGTAGCAGCGGCCGGCAGATCGTCCTCGTAAACGGCCGCCGCGCTGTCGTAGTCCCGCTCCATGGCGGTGCCGGTTCCCGCCAGAACCGAGACGCTGAGCGCGTGACGGGACCTCCGGTGGGCCCGCGCCATGCCGTTGCTACCCGCCAGCAGAATGACGTCCATCCCCCAGCTCGCCTCGGCGCCTTCCGCGTTGGTGACGCCGGCAACACCAAGCGCGGCCGCCTCGCAAGCAAGCGCCCTGGCGCGCAAGCTCTCGACGCAGGGCTCGGCGGGGCAGAAGACATCGACATCGACCGCATCGCCGCTAACCGCGTCCGGCGCGGCGAGACCGCAGAACGGATCTTCGGGCACGCACGCCGCAACGGCAAGCGCGCGCTCGACGAGCCGCCCCAGCGCGTCGGCGCTGAGATCCGAGGTCGAGACGATCGCCTGTCGGCGGCCGATGAACACGCGCAAACCGACCTCCGTGCTCTCGGCGCGTTCGAGAGTCTCCTGTTTGCCCAGCCGGCAGGAGACCGCGAGCGAACGCGCATGCACGAGTTCAGCGTCAGCCGCCTCGGCGCCAGCGCCGAGCGCTTGGCCGATCAACGCGTTCAAGCTGTCGAGCGCCGCCGTGGCACTCGCTTCCTCTGGTAGTCCGACGATACGCGTCAACCCCACGGGGCAGGCCCTCCTTTGTGGTCATCACGGATGACGTCTGCAGGCGCAAGCTGCGTTTGCAACGCAATTGTCACAGCCCGGTCGCGTGCCAATATTAACAGCGATAAAGCGGTTGTCAGGCTTCGGCATTTCCGTGTAACCGGTCGTAAGGCGCGAGACGCATCTTGCCGCCGGCATTGGGTCAGCCGCGCAACCTCAGAGATTGAGGCACGATTGGACGAGATCAACCCTTCTGCCCGGTCCCAGCAGCCGAAACACACCCTTTCCCGGCTGCCGCTGGAGTCGGCGGTGGTCCGCTTCGCCGGCGATTCCGGGGACGGCATTCAGCTGATCGGTAACCGCTTTGCGATCGAGACCGCCCAGAGCGGCAACGATCTCGCGACCTTTCCCGACTTTCCTGCCGAGATCCGGGCGCCGGTCGGCACCACGTTCGGGGTCTCTGCGTTCCAGATCAATTTCGGCGCCCGGCTGATCAAGACGTCGGGCGACGCCCCGGATGTCCTGGTTGCGCTGAATCCGGCCGCGCTCAAGGTCGAACTTCCGAACCTGAAGCGCGGCGGCACCGTGATCGTCGATACCGGCAGCTTTTCCGAGCGCAACGTGCGCAAGGCCGGCTATGCGGCCAATCCTCTCACCGATGGCTCCCTTGCCGATGTCCGCATGATCACGATCGACATCTCGCGTTTGACGCTGGAATCGGTCAAGCCGTTCGGTCTGTCGCAGCACGATGCACTCCGCTGCAAGAACATGTGGGTGCTCGGGCTGGTGTACTGGATGTACGGCCGCGAGCGTCAGTCGACGACCGCCTGGCTCGGCAAGCGGTTCGCTTCCGATCCGCTGGTGGCCGAGGCCAACATCGCGGCCTTGAATGCCGGCCACGCCTATGGCGAGACGTCCGAATTGGCCGGCGCCATGACCGGCTTCAGCGTCGCCCCCGCGCCGCTGCCGCCCGGTACCTACCGCTCCGTAACCGGGGCCGAGGCGCTGGCCTGGGGCCTCGTGGTCGGCACCCACTTGGCCGGCCTCAAGCTCTTTTTTGCGTCTTATCCGATCACGCCCGCATCTCCCGTTCTCCACCTGTTGGCACGCCAAACCGAGCTCGGCGTGACCACGCTCCAGGCGGAGGACGAGATTGCCGCCGTCTGCGCCGCAATTGGCGCCTCGTTCGCGGGCGCTCTTGGTGTCACATCGAGTTCCGGCCCGGGCATGGCATTGAAAAGCGAGGCCATCAGCCTCGCCGTCGCGGCCGAGCTGCCGCTGGTGATCCTCAACACCCAGCGCGCCGGTCCTTCGACCGGTCTTCCCACCAAGACCGAGCAGTCCGACCTCAACCAGGCGCTGTACGGCCGCCACGGCGAGGCACCGCTCGTGGTTCTGGCAGCGTCTTCGCCGGCGGACTGCTTCGATGTTGCGATCGAGGCGATCCGGCTGGCGGTCCGCGCGATGACGCCGGTGATCGTTCTCAGCGACGGTTATATCGGTAACGCGACGCAGGCTTGGCGGTTCCCGGCAGTCGCTGATCTGGACGCGTTCCCCGTTCGCCACGAGGTCAATCCCGAGGGCTTCAGCCCGTACCGGCGCGACCCGGAAACGCTTTCCCGGCCTTGGGCCGTCCCGGGCACGCCGGGCCTCGCCCACAGGATCGGCGGAATCGAGCGCGATTACGAGACGGGCAATATCTCCTACAGCCCGGAAAACCACCAGCGCATGACCGACGTCCGGGCGGAAAAGATCGCCCGCATCGCCCAGGCGATCCCGGATCAGACCGTAACCCTGGGCCCCAACAACGGCCGTCTGGCCCTGGTCGGCTGGGGGTCGACATTCGGGCCGATCAACCGCGCCGTCGGTTTGGCGCTCGATCGCGGGGACGCGGTTTCCCACATCCATTTGCGTTATCTTTCGCCGCTGCCGGCCAACCTGGGCGAGCTCCTGGCCGGCTTTGAAAGGGTGTTGGTGGTTGAGGGCAACAACGGCCAACTGCGAGCACTCCTGCGCTCTCAGTATCTGCTTGATGCCGAGGGCCTCAACAAGATGACGGGCCGACCATTCACGATCGAAGAAGTGGAGCGGGCGATCAGGGATCGTCTGTAGAATGCCATGACCGCAGTGACGCCGCAGGTTGCCTTTGTGCCAAAGGACTTTGCCTCAGACCAGGAGGTGCGCTGGTGCCCTGGCTGCGGTGACTACGCGATCCTCAAGGCGACGCAGAAGGCGCTCGCTGACGTAGGCGCAACGCCAGACAGCACCGTGTTCGTGTCCGGCATCGGCTGTTCCTCGCGCTTCCCCTATTATCTTGCCACCTATGGCTTTCACACCATCCATGGGCGAGCCCCCGCGGTCGCAACGGGCGTCAAACTCGCGCGGCCGGATCTCGACGTCTGGATCGCAACCGGTGATGGCGATGGGTTGTCGATCGGCGGCAATCACCTCCTGCACGTCCTGCGGCGCAATGTCGACCTGCAGATCCTCCTGTTCAACAACGAGATCTACGGCCTGACCAAGGGCCAGTACTCCCCGACCTCGCATCGGGGCACGCACTCCCCCTCGTCGCCGCGAGGCACGCAAGAAGAGCCGGTTTCCCCCGCCCAGTTTGCCCTCGGCGCGGGCGGGCGGTTCGTCGCGCGCGCGATCGACACCCAGCAGAAGCCGCTGGTCGAGATCCTCAAAGCCGCCCATGCCCACCGTGGCGCATCTTTTATCGAGATCTTCCAGAACTGCGTCGTCTACAACGACAACGCCTTTGCGACGTTCACCGAGCGCGCGGTAGCGGCGGAGATGCAGCTCTGGGTCGCCCACGGCAAGCCGCTGCTGTTCGCGAACGGTGCCCGCGGTTTGCGCCTGAAGCCCGGAACACTGACGCTGGAGGCGGTGACGATTGGCGAGGCAGGGATCACCGCAGAGGATATTCTTGTCCACGACCAAACCAGCAAACCGCTCGCTTTGATGCTGGCGGCTCTTGAGCCGCCAGCCATGCCGGTCGCTCTGGGCGTCCTCTACTGTAACCCGACCGCGTGCCTGCCGATGGCACCTGCCGAAGGCGCGATCGTTCTGCCGGCACTGCCGCAGCGGATCGACGCTGCGTTGCGCCTCGGTGATACGTGGACAATCGAGCCCCGCGCAGGCGGCTGAGACTTCAAGGCAGGGACCTATGACCCACGGTCAGTTTGCCGGCGATATCTCTCCCGAGGAAGCATGGGAGCTTCTGGCAGCCAATCCCAAGGCGCAACTCGTTGACGTCCGCACGACCGCGGAGTGGGCGTTCGTCGGCTTCCCCGACTTGCGACCGTTGGGCCGGGAGCTGCTTTACGTCAGCTGGCAGGAATTTCCCTCGATGCAGGTCAACCCGCGGTTTTTCGACGATGTCTGGCAGCTGTGCCCGGACCGCGAGGCACCGTTGGTGTTTCTCTGCCGTTCCGGCCAGCGCTCGCGCCTGGCGGCAATCGCCTGCGCCGAGCGCGGCTATCAGCACTGCTACAACATCGACAGCGGCTTTGAGGGCGTGCTCGATCCTGGCCACCACCGCGGCCGCGTCAATGGCTGGAAGGTGGCAAACTTGCCTTGGGTGCAGCGGTAGCCCTCTCCCCGCTCACGGATAGCGAAAGCCGGCATCAAGGCTGAGGGTCTGCGCCACCTCAAGGGCCTGGTCGATGTCGGCGATCAGATCGTCGACGTCTTCCAGCCCAACCGACAGCCGTACGGTACCGGGACCGATCCCAAGCATTGCGCGCTGCTCGTCCGTCAGCCGCTGATGGGTGGTTGTCGCCGGATGGGTAGCCAAGCTCTTGGCATCGCCCAGGTTGTTGGAAATATCGATCAGCCGCAGCGCATTGAGGAATGCATACGCCGCCGCCTTCGCACCGTGCGCATCGCCCGCGAAATCGAACGTCACGATGGTGCCGCCGGCGGCCATTTGCTTCATCGCCAGCGCGTGTTGCGGATGGGTGGCGAGGCCCGGATAGAGCAGCCGCTCGCACGCGCCGTGTGCCTCCATATGGCGCGCGATCGCAAGCGCGTTCTCCGTGTGGCGGCGGATACGGAGGTCGAGCGTTTCCAGGCCTTTGAGGAGAAGCCACGCATTGAAGGGACTGAGCGCGGGCCCGGTGTTGCGGAGAAACGGGATCAAGCGCTCCTCGAACCACGGCTGATCGTCGGTGAGGATCGCACCGCCAAGACAGCGCCCTTGGCCATCGATGTGTTTGGTCGCGGAGTAGACGACCACATCGGCGCCCATCGGCAGCGGCTTTTGCAGCATCGGCGAGGCGAAAACGTTATCGACGACCACCCGAGCGCCGGCCTGGTGCGCCAGCGCCGCCACTTCCGCAACGTCGATGATATCGAGCATCGGATTGGACGGCGTTTCAAGAAATACGCACGCTGCCGGCTGTGCCAAGGCGTCTTGCCAAGCCACCCGATCGGTGCCGTCAACCAGAACGCTTTCAATGCCGAAGGTGGGCAGGATCTCGCTGACGACATACTGGCACGACCCAAACAGCGCGCGGGAGGCCACGAGCCGATCGCCGGCCTTGAGAAAGCACGCCATCGAGGCGAACACGGCAGCCATACCGCTTGCCGTCGCCTTGCAGAAGGCGGCCCCTTCCAGGAGCGCTATGCGGTTCTCGAACATCTGCACGGTCGGGTTGGCGAACCGCGAATAGACGAACCGTTGGTCGGCGCCGTTGAAGGCACGCTCCGCCTCCTCGGCAGTGCGGTAGACATAGCCCGAGGTCATGAACAGCGCTTCGCAGGTTTCGTCGAAGCCGCTGCGCTCGGTTCCGCCCCGAACCAGAAGCGTCGCCGGCTTCCAGTTCGGTCGTGCGCGTTCGTCTTTGGCCATTTCGCAGGAACCCTTCCCTGGTGCTGTCGTAATGTCGCCGGCTGACGGGCGAGAGTGCCGATAGTCCCGCCCGGCGAGACGGTCAAGCGTCAAGCGCGCGTTCCCTTGACCGCGGCGGCCTCGACAGCGCAACAGTGCGATCCCAGTTAAGGGAGAGGCTGCCGCAACTGTCCCGCTTTTCGCGATCTGTCACGGATGAACGCATGACCGCCCAGTTTCCGATTGATGACAGCGTCCTCGCCAACACCGGCTTCAACGCTTCGGCGATCCGCCCGATCCTCGAAGACGCGCTCGCCCAAGCCGAGGACGGGGAGTTGTTCATCGAAGCGCGCCAGTCGGAGGCATTCGTTCTCGACGACGGTCGCTTGAAGAGTGCCAGCTTCGACAGCGCCGCTGGGTTCGGCCTCCGGGCTGTCGCTGGCGAGACCGTCGCTTACGCGCATGCGACCGAGCTGACGCCTGCGGCCCTGGCACGTGCGGCGGCGGCCGTGCGCGCGGTGAGCGCCGGACATGCCGGCTCCTGCGATGGTGAACCGCGACGGACCAACCGCAGCCTCTACGGCAGCGAGAATCCCCTTGAGGGAACCGAAGTCACGACCAAACTCGATGTTCTGGCGGCCATCGACTCGTACGCGCGGGGCCAGGATGCGCGTGTCCGCCAGGTGACGGCCTCGCTCGTCGCGTCATGGCAGGCCGTGCGCATCTTGCGGCTGGGCGGCGTCGAGGTGAGCGACATCCGGCCGTTGGTGCGATTGAACGTGAGCATCATGGTCGAGCAGGCCGGCCGCCGGGAGACAGGATCGTACGGCCTCGGTGCGCGTGCCGGCTGGCAGGAGTATCTCAAGGAAGGCGCATGGCGAAACGCCGTCGATGAAGCCTTGCGGCAGGCACTGGTCAATCTCGAAGCCGTCGATGCACCGGCCGGCGAGATGACGGTCGTGCTGGGCCCCGGCTGGCCGGGCATTCTCTTGCACGAGGCCATCGGTCATGGCTTGGAGGGCGACTTCAACCGCAAAAAGACATCCGCCTTCGCCGGTCTGATCGGCGAGCGCGTGGCCGCGCCCGGCGTGACGGTGGTCGATGACGGTACGCTGATGCATCGCCGCGGGTCGCTCACGGTCGATGATGAAGGCACACCTTCCTCCCGCACCGTTCTGATCGAGGACGGGATCCTCAAGGGCTTCCTTCAGGACCGGTTGAATGCACGCCTGATGGCGGCGGCGCCGACCGGCAACGGCCGCCGGCAGAGCTTTGCGCACAAGCCGATGCCGCGCATGACCAACACGCTCATGCTGGCCGGGGACCGGGCGCCGGAGGAGATCATCGGCTCGGTCGACAGCGGCCTCTACGCGGTCAACTTTGGCGGCGGTCAGGTCGATATCACGTCGGGCAAGTTCGTCTTCAGCTGCACCGAGGCGTACCGCATTGAGGGCGGCCGCATCGGCGCGCCGGTGAAAGGCGCAACCCTGATCGGCAACGGCCCCGACGTCCTGACGCGGGTCAGCATGATCGGCAACGACTTGCGCCTCGATCCCGGCATCGGCACCTGCGGCAAGGACGGCCAGTCGGTGCCCGTCGGCGTTGGTCAGCCGACGCTGCGCATTGACGGCCTCACGGTCGGCGGCACGGCCGCGTGACCACGGAAGGGCCGGGCGCTTTCCTCAGTAGGCGTACTCGCGAAAGACCGGATCGACCTTTCCGTCCCAGCGCCGCTCGAAGGCCGCCAGCAGCTCTTCCGCCGGCGACAGGCCGCTCTCGGCGATGCGGAACAGGGGGTTGAGATAGCGGGTCTCGTCCCGACCGAGGCCATCGCCGCGGTTTCGCCGACGCAGCCCGTGATCGGCAATCGCCAGCATCTCCAAAGCAATATCCTGCACCGTGCCGCGGCGGAACGGCGTCTTCAACGCCTGCGACGGTACCGCCGCGCGCAACGCTACGATATCGTCAACGCTCCAATCCGCGATCAGGTCGGCCGCAGCGGCTCGCGCGGTGTCGTCGTAGAGCAGTCCGACCCATAACGCCGGCAGAGCGCACAGGCGATTCCACGGGCCCGCGTCAGCGCCGCGCATCTCCAGAAACCGCTTCAAGCGCACCTCGGGAAACGCCGTCGTCAGGTGATCCGCCCAGTCGGCGCGCGTCGGCCGCTCGCCGGCTAACCCGGGGAGCCGACCCGCCATGAAGGCACGGAACGACTGTCCGGCGACATCGATGTAGCGGCCGTCGCGGTAGACGAAATACATCGGCACGTCGAGCATGTAGT
>ERZ1645192.593-NODE-593-length-30209-cov-5.472242_pt1 | contig 30209 bp, 29 predicted proteins | sample MGYA00575354_ERZ1645192 | MGnify/ENA primary metagenome ERZ1645192 (study PRJEB40844, sample SAMN11349763) | freshwater sediment metagenome | isolation source: river sediment | host: Sediment | place: India: Faizupur Khadar , New Delhi | collected 2017-02-21 ... | reverse complement strand
CAGTGTGTTCAGTGTGTTCCGTGGTGAATCATTCGTGGCCATTCTTGTCTGAATTCGTGTCATTCGTGGTTATGTTTGGTTGCGGCTCTGCTGCTCTGGGCGCTTCGTGGTGAAATTTTTCCGATGTCCGGCGGCATCGCGTCGGGTGATCCGTTGAGGCCGGCTGGGCAGAAGGGCCGGATTCTGATATTATCAGAACCTGATCCGGGGAGGCCGGCGCCCGTGAAGCTGACGACCTTCAAAATATTCTTGGGCCTGCTCGCGGCCTTTCTGCTGGGCAGCATCTTGTATGACCGGCTGAAGCCGCCGGCCGTGGCGCCGGAGTCGCTGACCGGTGAAATCCGGGAAATAGGCGGCGAGCGGCTCGACTCGATGGCGGATTTTCGCGAAAATTCCATTCGTGGTCCCCAGCCGGTCGATCTCAACACCTACCGGCTGGAAATCGGCGGACTGGTCCGCCGTCCGCGTGACCTCAAGTACGCGGACGTACTCGCTCTGCCTCACCGGCGCAAGGTGTTGACGCTGCCATGCGTGGAGGGCTGGGAGGTCCGCCTGCTGTGGGAAGGCGTGCGAGTCAAAGATCTGCTGGACCCGGCCGGCGTGCTACCGGAAGCCCGGTCGGTCGTGTTTTACGGTCTGGATGGGTACACGACCGCCCTGCCCCTGGACTACCTGCGGCAAAAGGACATCCTGCTGGCCTTCCGTCTGAACGGCCTCACCCTGCCGGCCGCGCGGGGCTTTCCCTTCCAACTGGCGGCAGAATCCAAGCTCGGCTACAAGTGGATCCGCTGGGTCCGCCGGATCGAGGTCTCGGCCAGCACGAACTACCTCGGCTACTGGGAGTTGCGTGGATATTCCAACTCGGCCGACGTGACGCCGTAGGCAAAGCCGGTGAAAGGCAACCCAACATCCCGGTCCTCCGTGTGACTGGATTTGAAGAGGATGTGCCATCCGGAAAATCGGGCTTACATTCAACCCCTGGATAGAGTAGAATTTTCCTGACTGACAGGAGGTCACCGTACCGCATGTTCTGGCAACTGGTCCTGATCGGCCTGATCCTGGGCGCGGCGGTCCTTTGCACCTGGATGACCATGCCAGGAGCATCACCTCCGCCGGAACCTTCCACAGACCTGCCCCGGCAGATCGAGGACTGGCGCTGGGACGGCCGGGACCAGCTCTTCGACGACCGCAACGTGCTCGAGAATCCCGTCTTCCAGAAAAGCACCGCCCTGATCAACATCCGGCCGATGCGCACGCACCACTGGTCCGGCCTGGGGACCTGCATCAAGAACCACATCATGTTTTCCCCGGAACCGTGGGCCTACCACCCCAACTCCTGCGAACACCTGGGCAAGGTGTGGCAGTTGCCGCTGGTCAAAGGGAAGACCCGGCTCAACGTCCTGGTCATGTTGACTCCGCTGTTCCATGGCACCGGCCCGCACCACTACAGCCCCGAGTTCGTCTGGCCCTATGCCGGCCTGATCGTCAGCCGGGACCCGGTCGCCGCCGACGCCACCGGCGCCCGGATCATCCAGGCAAAGCGCAACCGCCATTTCGGCGGGGATCGCCCCATCAGCCCGCCCCCCCTGCACATCGCCGCCGCCGACACCCTGTACCGCCTGGGACAGAGCCGGCCGGACCGGATCCAGTTGATTCGGCTCGGCGAACAAGAGGGTTCACTGATCTGAGCCAACCATGACGTGCACCATCCCATTCCAGCCCGCACTGATTCCGGCCCGGTTCCAGAGACGCCTCAATCAGTTTCTGGTGGAGGTCGATACCGGCGGCGGGACCGCGACAGCCCATCTCGCCGATCCCGGCCGGCTGGTGGAGCTGTTGCGGCCGGACGCGGCCTGCTGCCTTCGGCCCGTGCCAGCAGCCGGACGAAAGACCGCTTTCACCCTGGCCCTCGTGCGGTCCGGCGGGATCTGGGTATCGGTGGATACCACCCTCCCGAACCGCCTGGTGGAGATCGCCTTGCGGGCCGGGGCCATCCACGAATTCCGAGACTACACCCTGGTCAGGCGTGAAGTCCGTCAGGGGCGGTCCCGCTTCGATTTCCACCTCATGTCGGCCGGCATGGACATCCTGCTGGAAGTCAAGTCCGTCACCCTGGCCCGGGACGGCGTGGCACTCTTCCCGGACGCGCCGACCACGCGCGGCGCCCGGCACCTGCGGGAGTTACAGGCCGCCTCCGGGCAAGGATTCATGGGCACCGTGTTGTTTATCGTCCAGCGCCCCGACGTCCGGCGGCTCCGCCCCAACGCCGCCATCGACCCGGTCTTCGCCAGCCGGCTGGCCGAGGCCTACCGGCGGGGCATCGAAGTTCTGGCCTACACGGCGGTGCCTGATCCGGCCGGGATCTGCCTCGGCCGGCGCATCCCGGTCGAATGGCCGCCAGCGGCGCCGGAGGTGTCCCGATGACACCGGCCACCCCCGCGGCCGCCGCTTCCGCGGACTACCGTTTCCCGGATGACAGGCTCCGGCCCTACCTGGAAGAGCGAGGCCTCGACATCCGTCACCTCAGCGACGCGCTTCGCCAGGACCTGGAGCTCTCGGCCGGCTGCGCGGCCGGCGACCCGGCCGCCTGGGACGCTTTTTTCCGACGGTGCCGCCCGTTTCTTCACATGGTCTGTCTTCAGTTGACGGCCAACCCGGCCGAGGCGGAGGACCTCGCTTCCCGGGTCGTGGAACTGCTCCTCGGCAGCGACCGGATCAAACGCTACTCGGGGCGGGGGCCTCTCCGGGGATGGCTGCGGGCGGTCACCGTCCATCTGTTCCTGGACGAGCGCCGCAAACACGCCCGGCGCCAGTGGCAATCGTTGGAAGCACAAGCGGCCGATCCACCGGTGGCGCCCGAGCAGGAAGAAGGGTGTGAAAAACATTTCCGGGCCGGTTTCCTCGAGGACGTGAGCCGCCACCTGGCCGCGGCCCTGCGGGAGCTGCCCCGCCAGAAGGCGGCTTTCCTGAACCTGTACTATTTCCAGGGACAGACCCTGGCCGAGGCGGCCGCGCTGCTCGACATGCACGAATCCACCGCCAGCCGGTGGAACGCCAAGCTCATGGACGAGCTGGGCCACCGGTTGACCCGATTTCTGACCCGGGAGAAAGGATTCTCCGCGGCGGATACCGCCGACTTCATCGACCGCTGCCTGGCCTACCTCGCGAACCGGCTGGGCCGGTTGCGGCGAGAGATTTTCAACGAAGAAAAACATGCAAGCGCGGGGGAGAAAGAACGTCTGAAAAATGATGAAAGATAACGTTTTGACCCGATTCTTAAAAAACCTCTTTCGGCTCTCCCCGCCGCCCGCCGGCCCCTCGCCTTGCCCGACGGAGGACGAACTGGCCCTCTTCGCGGCCGGAGAAACCCGCTCCGGCGCCCTGCCGGAACGACTCCAGGACCACGTGGCCCGGTGTCCCGACTGCCTGGAGCAGGTGCTCACCTTGCGGCGGCTGACCGGGCAAAGCGGCCCCCTGCGGGTCCGCCGGCCGGCCCTGGCCTGGCTGGGGCAGCCTTCCTGGCGGCCGCTGGCCGCCGCCGCCGCGTTGGTGGCCGTCGCCGGCCTGTTGTACCTCGGTGGCGTGTCCTTTCAAAAATTCAGCGAGGTGGGGCAGCCGGAACTCACCGGCCGGATCGCCAAATCGGATCTCGGCCTCTCTGAACCGGTGGAACCGTCCACCGCCGACGCTCCGGCCGCGGCCGAAAAAACCCCGCCGGCCGGGACCGGGTCTCCGGTCGCCAAGACGCGTTCGCCGGAGCCTCCGGCCCCGGTTTCCGGGGCGCCGGCCGAGGTCCGGTCCGCCGGAGGCGCCGGCCCCACAGGCCGTTTCGCTCCCGAAACAACCGAATCGGACGATAAATCCTTGGCCGCACCGCCTGCCGCCCCCCAGCTCGTCCCGTCCGCCAGCCTCCGGACCGCCCCCCCCGAGCCTCCGAAAGCGGAGCTGGAAGCCTCGTCTCAGGATCAGGACGAGCTGGCCGTACGGGAGGACTCCCGCTTGGAGTTTGCCCCGGCCCCGGCGGCGCCCCCCTCCGGGTCCCAAGTGGCCGGTGAAGGTAAAAAAGCCCAGCCAACCCCTCACTCGGCACCCGCGCCGGCGCTGGCGAAGGAAGAATCAGGCAAGGGCGGACGGCGATCCAAGACCAACGAGACCGGCGCCGTCCAGGAGAAGGATCAAGCCGCCCGGGAGGACCTGGCTCCGCTCCTGGCCTCGATCTGCTCCGGGCGGGAGCCCGCGGCGGAGAAGATCCGCTGGCAAGGCCGGACTTTCTGGGAAATCCGCGGTTACCTGGTCCAAACCGATCTCTGCCTGGCCGAGCCCCTCCCGCCGATCCGCCGGGCCGGCCGTTCCGCCGTGGAGGCGATCCGCCAGTGGCCCGGCTACCGGCCCGAATGGCGAGGGATCTGGCTGATCCAGAACGGAGAAGCGTTCCTGTTCCAATAATTCCGCTCAACCAGGGGGTGTGCCGGCCGCGACGCGCCCAAGCGTCCTTACGACCGGACGAGGATACCGGCCCCGGACTCAAAATGGCCGACGGCCCGGCTCCAGGGATATTCTGCCGTCAATTCGGCGAGCAGCGCGCCGGCCCGTTCCGGCGGCGCGGCGATGATGAGGCCGCCTGAAGTTTGCGCGTCATGGAGGGCGGCCAGGACGGCCGGGTCCGGCGCCCCGGTGAGTTCGATCTTGTCTTGCAGGTATTCCATGTTGGCGATGCTGCCGCCGGGCATCCGCCATTCCCGCGTCAGCGGGAGCGCCTCGGCCAAGACCGGCACGGCGGCCGCCTCGACCACCGCCCGCACCCCGCTGGCCTGGCACATCTCCCAGAGGTGGCCGAGAAAACCGAAGCCGGTGACGTCCGTGGCCGCCCGGCACCCATGAGGGTAAAGCAACCGGGAGGCGCCGGCGTTGAGCTGCTCCATCAAGGCGATCGCCTCGGCCAGATCCGCCTCGGCCAGATCCCCGCGCTTGAGGGCGGTGGTGAGCGCTCCGATCCCGAGCGGCTTGGTGAGCAGGATGACGTCGCCCGGCCGGGCGTTGCAGTTTCGCACCAGGCGGTCTCGCGCCACGAGCCCGGTCACCGCCAGCCCGTATTTCGGCTCGGGGTCGTCGACGGTGTGGCCGCCGGCGATGGCGATGCCCGCTTCGGCCGCTTTCTCCATGCCGCCCCGGAAGATCTGGTTCAATATGTCCATGCCCAGGTTCTTGGGGAACGCGGCGATGTTGAGGGCGGTCAGGGGGGTGGCCCCCATGGCGTAGACGTCGGAGAGCGAGTTGGCGGCGGCGATCCGGCCGAAATGGCGGGGGTCGTCCACCACCGGGGTGAAGAAATCGAGCGTCTGCACGAGCAACTGGCCGCCGTCCAGTTCGTAGACCGAGGCGTCGCTGAACCCCTCGTAGCCTACCAGCAGCCGGGGGTCATGAAAAGGCCGCAACCCTTGGAGCGCCTGGCCCAGCTCCGCCGGGCCCATCTTGGACGCTCAACCCGCGCAGCGCACCAACTGGGTCAATCGCGTTCTCTCGTTCAATCCGATCCGCCTTCTCACGCGTATTCCCCGCGCCATCGGCTCACGCCCGCCGGCGGCGCCACCCGGGCCGGCCGTTCCGGTTCAGCGGAACACCAGAGCCTGGAAACGGGGGTCTTCATTATACTGGTGGAAATCCTGGTCCGCAATGATTGCCTTATAGTCCTTGTAACCCGCGGCGATGGCTTTCTGCAGGAAGAGCAGGGCCTTGTCCGCCTGGCCGGCCTGGGCATAGAGCTTGGCGTAATAGAAGTACTTCTTGGCCGTGTCGATCTCGCCGCCACCGATCTCGACCCCCGGATGGTCCTTGAGCAGGTACTCCGGGTCCAGCCGGACCAGTTGGTGCATGCAGTCGACCGCCTGCAGCGACTTGCCCATGGCGAAGTAGGCGTTGGACATGTTGTAATAGGCCAGCAGGAACGCCGGGTCCTTCTCCACCGCCTTCTTGTATTGCCGGACCGCCAGGCGGTGGTGTTTCCGGACGTGGTAGACAGCGCCGAGGTTGTTGTAGGCCCGGGCGAAATTCTTATCGATTTTGAGTGCCTTTTTAAAGTACGCTTCGGCCGGCGCGTACTGCCTGTTCTGCAGGTAGACGATCCCCGCCAGGTTGGGGATTTCCGGATCGCGCGGGTCCATGAGGCTCAGCTTGTGAAGCTCCTTCACGGCGATTGAATATTGTTTCAAGGCGACCTTGACCTTGATCCGCTCCATTTGGGCGGCCACCGCCCGCGCCGTGGCTTCGTCCGTGCCGGCGGATGGCCAGGCCCGGCCGAGCAGCACCCAGGCCAGGACAGAAAACCAGATCGCCACCAAACTCCGTCTTGCCATGTCTGCCATCCTTCCGAAATGCGCTCTCCCGTTCATAAGATGATCCAAACCGGAAACGGTGTCAAGTCGCCGCCACGCGCGCTTCAAAACGCTTGCCTCGCGACCCGCTCCCGTCGATAATGCCTGCTTGGCAACCCTGTTCATGAGGTGTCAAAGCCCATGGCGACGCTAGAATCCGTTCTCAAATCCATCAACGACTTCGTTTGGGGCCCCGCGATGCTGGCGCTCCTGTTCGGGACCCACCTGTTCCTGACGATCCGCCTCCGTTTCATTCAAAGGTACATCGGCCTGGCCATCAAGCTCTCCTTCCGCAGGGAGCGGGAGGGCGCCGGCGACATCAGCCATTTCGGCGCCCTGACCACGGCCCTGGCGGCCACTATCGGGACGGGCAACATCGTCGGCGTGGCCACCGCCATCGCGGCCGGCGGTCCGGGCGCGGTGCTGTGGATGTGGTTGACCGGCGTGTTCGGCATCGCCACGAAATACGGTGAGGCCCTGCTGGCCATCAAGTACCGGGTGGTCAACCGTCAGGGCCTGATGGCCGGCGGGCCCATGTACGCCCTGGAGCGGGGGCTCGGCCAGAAATGGCTCGGCGTGGTCTTTGCCGCGTTCACCGCGCTGACGGCGTTTGGGATCGGCAACATGGTCCAGGCCAACTCCATCGCGGCGCTGGTCAAGGAGACCTTCGATATTTCACCCTGGTGGACCGGTGGGATCATCTCGGTGCTGACCGCGGTGGTGATCCTGGGTGGGATCCATTCCATCTCCCGGGCCTGTGAAAAACTGGTCCCGTTCATGGCCGCCTTTTATATCCTGGGCTGCCTGATCCTGCTGGCCATCCATTGGGACCGGCTTCCCGGCTCGATCGAACTCATCCTGCGCACGGCCTTCACCGGAGAGGCGGCCGTGGGCGGCTTCCTGGGCGCGGGGATCCGTGAAGCGATCCGTTTTGGCATCGCGCGGGGGCTTTTCTCCAACGAGTCGGGCCTGGGCAGCGCCCCCATCGTGGCCGCCGCCGCCCAGACCCGGAATCCGGTGCGTCAGGCCCTGGTCTCCGCCACCGGGACGTTCTGGGACACGGTGGTGGTCTGCGCCATGACCGGCCTGGTGCTGGTCAATTCCGGCCTGTGGCGGGAAGGCCTCAACGGCGCCGCCATGACCAAGGCGGCCTTCGACTCGTTGCCGGTCGCGGGACCGGTCGTGTTGACGGTCGGCTTGCTCACGTTCGTCTTCTCCACCATCCTCGGCTGGTGCTACTACGGCGAGAAGGCCGCCGAATACCTGTTTGGAACCGGGGCGGTGGTCCCCTATCGCTGCGTCTGGGTCGTGATGGCCCTGGTCGGTTCGGTCGCCTCCCTGCCGATGGTGTGGTCGTTCGCCGATATCACGAACGCCCTGATGGCCGTGCCGAACCTGATCGCCCTGCTCCTGCTGAGCGGGGTCATCGTGGCGGAGACCCGCACCTACCTGTGGAATGACCAGCTCGACCTCGAGAGTCCGGCGCCGGGCGCGCCGACCCTTTCCTGATTTTATTCCGGGGGCCGGGCGCTCCCGGGAAGGAGGCCATGCTCATGGACAGTCTTCAACCCCAGCTCTCCGCCCTGCGGGACCGTCTCGGCCCTTCGCCCATCGCCGGACTGGTCGCCGGAATCCACCACCTGCAATATGTCGTCGCGCCCGGGCGCGGAATCGAACTTGTCACCGAGTTTCTGGGCCGGACCGGGTACCGCTGCACCGGCTGTTTCCGCCACCGGGACACCGGCAATCACCACTACCTGCTGCGCCTGGCGGGCAGCCCGATCGGGATCGTGGTGGTGGAAATCGCCGCCGGCGAGGTGGCCTCGCCCCGCCTCCAGGGCCTCGCCTTCCGGGTGCGGGAGCTGGAACCGGTCCGCCGGTTGCTGCAATCGGAGCGGATGCCTTTCGCCGAACATCCCCCGGGTCTCGTCACCGGTCTCATCCCGGGGCTCGACAGTCACTTCGCCTACGTCGCCGGCGAGGGGTTCGAGTGGTTTCAGGACAGTGCGTTCACCCCCGCCGACGGTGGCGTCCCGGTCTCCGGCCAGACGCTGACGCCCGTCTCGCGAGTGACCGGCGTCGACCATATCGCCTACCGCATCCGGCTGGAGGGTTTCCAGTCGGCCGCCACGCACCTCATGCGGCTGACGCCTTTTCGTTTTACCGACTGTTACACCATCGGCCAGGAGAAGGCCGAAACCATGGTGTTCCGGATCGGCGACCTCAAGCCCGCCCTGGTGGCTTCCTATGGCCAGGACCCCGGTTCGGTCGTCTGGCAGTACGTGGCCAAACACGGTCCCCGGGTGCATCACGTCGCCTACTACGCCGAGGACGTGCTGGCGCTGGTCCGGTATCAGAAATCGGCGGGAATCCAATTCACGACGCCGGAGATCATCGGCAGCCCGGAACGGGGCATCTACCAGATTTTTACCACCCCGTCGGCCAGCAGCCGCGAGATCACGGAATACATCGAAAGATTCGGGGGATTCGCCGGCTTTTTCGATCCGGGCAACGTGGGTGACCTGATGACCTCGACCCGGCCGTTCAGTTGATACGATTCAACGGCAGGCTGAAATAGAACGTAGACCCTTCTCCCGGGGCGCTTTCCAGGCCGATCCGGCCGCCGTGCACCTCCACGATCTTCTTGGCGATGGCCAGACCCAGGCCGGTGCTCTTTTCTTCCCCCGTGGCCTTGACGCTGGAGCGCCGAAACTCCCGAAAAACGTTGGCTTGCTCTTCCCTCGGGATCCCCGGCCCCTGGTCCTCCACCCGCGTGAGCACGGCGTCTCCCTCCCGGAGGACCCGCACGGTGATCACGGTGTGGGGCGGCGAATACTTGATGGCGTTGCTGATGAGGTTGTTGAGCACCTGCTCGATCTTGACCCGGTCGAGCGACACCAGGCCCACCTCCGGATGGCAGGCCAGATGGATGGCGATCTGTTTCTTGTTGGCCATGAACTGATGGAGCTCGACGTTCTGGCGGATGAACTCGGAATACTGGATCGGGGCGGCTTCCAGGACAAGCTGGCCGGACTCGATCATGGAGATGTCGAGCAACTCGTCCAGCAGCTTCATCATGAATTCGCACAGCTTATAGGTCCGCTCCAGGATGAACCGGACCTTCTCCGGCAGGGCCGGGCTGTCGATGAAGTGGGCGGCGTACATCTGGATGGCCGAGATGGGGCTGCGCAGGTCGTGGGCGGCGATCCCGAGAAACCTGTTTTTCAGGTGGTTCAACTCCTCCAGGTGGAGTTTCTGCGTTTCCAGCTGGGTGATGTCCTCCAAAACCAGGAGGGTCATGCTCTCGTTGTTCCAGGTGACCGGGCGGGCGGTCACCTGCAGGTAGTATGTGACCGGTTCGCCCGCCACGAAAAACTCCCGGACCAGTTTCTCCTTGTAGGTGGCCCCTTTTTCGACGAACGCTTTCAGGATCGACGACCGCAGCAGGCACCGGTTGCAGTTGGAGGTCCGGCCGCAGCCGGTTTTCTCCCGGACCGCGAATTCGCACCCCATGGCGTCTCCCCAGATCTTGCCCAGCTCTTCAGCCATGGCGCCGCCGAACAGGGTCTGGAACGACTCGTTGAAGTTTCGCAACCTGAATTCCGGGTCCACGATGAAGATGGCCGAGTTGATGTTCTCCAGAACGGCATTGAGAAACTCGTTGGATTGCTTCAGATCGTCGATGTTCAGCCTCATGTCATGCTCCTGGCCGGGTCAGCCTTGACATTTATTGTAACTCACTTTGTCTCGCCAAGCACTCCGACTCTCTTCGACGGAACACTTTTTGTCGAATCCGCTTTCAGGTATACTGCGAGCATGAAATTCAACTTCAACCAGCAAGTCGTATTGGTGACCGGGGCGTCCCGGGGAATCGGGCGGGCGATCGCGCGGGAATTCGCCGGCGGCGGGGCCCGGGTGGCGGTGCATTTCCAGCGAAATCGCCCGGCGGCGGAGGAAACCCTGGGCAAAATGGCGGGCGGCCCGCACGGTCTGTTCCAGGCCGACGTGGCCGACCCGGCGGCGGTGGCGGCGCTGGTGGCGGAAGTCACCCGGACCATGGGCGGCCTGGACATCCTGGTCAACAATGCCGGGATTTTCGAGGAACACCCCGTCACCGGCGTTGGCTACCAGGACTGGCAGGCGCTCTGGCAGCGCACCATCGCCACGAATTTGCTGGGGCCGGCCAACCTGTGCCATTGCGCGGTGCCTCACCTGATCGCCCGCGGCGGCGGCCGGATCATCAACGTGTCTTCCCGGGGCGCCTTCCGGGGGGAGCCGGACGCGCCCGCCTACGGCGCCAGCAAGGCCGGACTCAACTCCATGGGCCAGTCCCTGGCCAAGGCGCTCGCCCCGCACGGGATCTTCGTTTTCACGGTCGCCCCCGGCTGGGTGGAGACGGACATGGCCACCGAACACCTGCGGGGCCCCGGCGGAGATGCCATCCGCGGCCAGAGTCCGCTCAAACGGGTGGCCAAGCCCGAGGAGATCGCCCGGACCGTCGCTTTCCTGGCCTCTCCGGGAACCGACTACCTCACCGGCTGCATCGTCGACGTGAACGGGGCGTCGTACCTGCGCACCTGAGCTGATGGTGTCGGAAAAAGTCCACTTTGCCACGGAGACACGGAGTTCACGGAGAAAATTCTATATCAATGGGTCTCTTCTGCGAGACTTGCCGGCACTAGCTTCGCTTGAACCCGCCATCTGTTGTCGTGCCACGCATGCAAGAAACCTCGAGTCTGGTTTCCAACTCGCCCAGATCCGCCGCTCCACCATTGCCACTTCGCGGCGCAGGCTCTCCAGAAATCGCACCTGCTGGCGCAACCCGCTTGATTCATTCACAGCCTGAACCTCCGCTTGAGCCTTTTCCACCGGGTTTCCAACGCACCGCAAATGGTATTCCTGAACTGCCATCCGGCACTCCGCGAGGAGAGCCGCAAAATGGCAGCCCGGATTTCCGGGTCGGCGATGACCGCCAGAAGCTCCTCATAATACAAGAACGTGTTGGCCGCCACGCCGGGGATGCCGTCGATGAGTTCCGGCAATGGGGCTTTCGGCATGGTGGATGAAATGCACCGCGCCGGAGGCCCAGCCCGGAGTCAGGCGGGGGTGGATGCCGATGGCCCATGGGTCGATTTCCGTGACGTGGCCATCGTTCGCGAGCAGCACGGTCCCGCACGAGTCGCGCAGGAGATGGCCGACGGCCGCCAGGGCGCCGCCGCAACTGTTCGTCCAGGAGAGAACCTTGAAGTCGGGGTGATGGCGGATGTTGGTGCGCACCACCACCAGTTCCAGACCGCACGACTCGGCCACGGCGCGATTCCAACCGCGGACGCGCTCCAGCCTGGCCGTGTCGGAGAGGTCGACGTCGAACCCCTCCACGTAAATCAGATGGCTGAGCCGGTGCTTCTCCTGGTGGAGGGTGTAAAACGAGTCGACCCCGCCGCCGAACAGGAGCGCCTGGCCAGGCGCAGGAGTGAGCCGCTCCTCCCCCCGGCGCCAGATATTTCCGCCCGAAAACCCCCACCACTCGCGGGCCAGCGCCCTCGCCCGATCAATGTTCTCGAGCCACTGCGGACATACCGGCCCGTCCACCTCGAGATCCAGCCCGCGGCACATGGCCGGGAATAGGAAAGCGGTCAGGAAGGCTTCCCCGGCCTTGGCCAAGGGTGCCGCGGATTCGAAATACACTTCGCGTCCGCCCACCCGCGCCGTGGCGCAATAACATCCATTGGCCTTCTTCTCCACCCGTTCGAGGCCGATGTGCAGGCAGTTTCTGTGCTTTTCCGCCATGGCCGGATCACTCTCCTCTCCGCGCTGGCTCCCCGCCGGCCGGGGGAGCGTCCGCGGCCAGCCGGGCAAGCTCCAGCCCGCTTTGCCAGGTGCGCAGGTAGGCCGAGTTCTTGCCGCAGGAATTGTCCAGGACCACGTTCGGCACCCCCAGCATGGATGCGAGCAGGTGCCCGTGCAGCCTCGACGAGACGACCAGCCGCGCTTCGGCGAAGCGTGAAGCGCACCGGACCACCAAGCCCCGGGCGACCGGCTGCCAGGCCGAGGCGAACAGCCGGGCGGGCACGAGGCGCCGCAGTGCTTTCGAGGCCTGGATGATCCAAACTCTACGGCCGAGCAGTTCTCTCCAGTCGCCGCTCCAGTCAGGCGAAAGATCAACCGGGAGACGTTCCTCGCTCTTCTCCCGGTCACGCCGCAAGAGGTGCAGAACTCCTCCGCCGGGACAGACCGGAATCCGCTTCCCCAGGCTTGTCCGGATGGGGTGCAGCCAGGCCGACATGTCCGGAGACAATCGGTGCTGGCAGCCAGGAAAATGAGCCTGGGCGATCTCCATGCTCCGTTCATCCCGGAGCATCAAGACCAGGTTCGGATGCGCATTCAGGACACCGGCGGATCGCTTGAGCCGAGCCGGATCCTGGTAATGGATGGTTTGCGGCAGGAATACGATCCGGTGGCCGGGAAAGCGCCTGACCACCTTCTCCCTGAAGGGCTGCTGCGGATAGAGATCTCCGAAGTTGCCGCCTCCCTGGCAGAGAATCACCGTCCCTGCCGAGATTTCCGGCCAGGGGAAGTTGTGGCGATGCCATTTGCCCTGCACCTCAAGCCCCGCCTGGCGGATCCATTTTTCCGTCCCCAGATGGATCATCAGGTCCCCGATGTTTCGATAGATGGGATAATCCAGCAAGATCACCCCGGCGCCCGGAGGGATGATTCCTTTCAATTGAACCGTGACGATATCCTGGAGGGAAACCCAATGCGCGTAAAGGCGGCTGTCCATTGAAAGCGGACGGTCCACTTCAACCTCTGAGAGATCGGACCGCCCCGATCACTGCGCCGGCGGCCGCCCGAACCTCTGCCGCGGTCGTCGGCCGGCCGGCCGAAAAACGCAGCGTGCCGGCCGCGTATTCCTCAGGCACGCCCATGGCCCGGAGAGTTGCCGACAGAGTGACTCCGGCGCTGTGGCAGGCCGCCCCGGCAGATACGGCGAGAAACCCTTCCAGGGCTTGCATCAGCGCGGCCGCGCTCACTCCCCGAAAGCCCACGCTCAGGGTGTTGGGAAGCAGGGAGGCCGGCTGGCCGTGCCAGCGGATGTCCGCCAGATCCGCTGCCAGCAACTGCCACAACAGGTCCCGGCAAGCCCGCAGTTCCGCCGGCCGGCTGGCTGTTTCGTCATCGGCCAGCCGGCAAGCTGCCCCCAGCCCGACGATGGCGGGAACGTTCTCGGTGCCGGGCCGGAGACCACCTTCCTGGCCGGCGCCGTGGGTGACCCGGGCCAGCCGGACGCCCCGCCGCACGTACAGCGCGCCCACGCCCTTGGGGGCGTAGAGCTTGTGGCCGGCCACAGTGAGCAAGTCCACGCCCAGCTCGTCCACCCGGACGGGGATTTTCCCCGCGCTCTGGGCGGCGTCCGCGTGCAACAGCACGCCCCGCGGGCGCGTCAGGGCGGCGATCTCGGCCAGCGGCTGGACGGTGCCGACCTCGTTGTTGGCGTGCATCACCGACACCAGGATCGTCCGGGGCGTGAGGGCGGCCTGGATCGCGGCCGGGTCCACCCGGCCGCAGCCGTCCACCGGCACCACGGTGAGTTCGAAGCCGTGGCCGGCCAGCCATCGGCACACTTCCAGCACCGCCGGGTGCTCCACGGCGGTGGTGACCAGGTGCCGGCCACGCTCCGACGGCACTTGGGCCGCCCCGATGATGGCCAGGTTGTTGGCCTCGGTACCGCCGCCGGTGAAAACGATCTCTTCCGGACTGGCGCCCAGGAGCCTGGCCACTTCGCCCCGGGCGTTCTCCACGGCTGCCCGGGCGGGCCGGCCGAAGGCGTGGCTCGAAGAAGGATTCCCGAAGTGCTGCTCGAACCAGGGGCGCATGGCCGCCCACACCTCCGGGGCCAGCGGCGTGGTGGCGTTGTAGTCCAGGTAAATCGGACTCGTTTGTGGCATCATGGACCTCCATCCCCAATATAGGCCACCCGCCCCGCGAGATCAAGCGGCCCGGGTGAGAATTCCCCTGGCGCCGTCCGTAAAATAGTCCGGGAACGGGTGGGCGGCCACGGGAAACCGTCGCTGCAACCGGCCCGGTCCGGGAGAACCAGCATGAGACACTCCGTTACACCGCGCCTCCGCCTGTGTGGATGGCTGTCCGTCCTCCTGATGGCGTGCGTCTGTCCGGCGGCCCAGGAGACGTCTCCGCTGCCGGCCGGCCAGATTGTCGAAAAAGTCATCTGTCTTGCCGACGCCTCCGAGAGCTACGCCCTCTATCTCCCCTCCGACTATACGGCCGATCAGTCCTGGCCGGTCATCTTCGCCTTCGACCCGGGCGCCCGGGGGCGCATCCCGGTGGAGCGTTTCCAGGCGGGCGCCGAGCGCTTCGGCTTCGTCGTGCTGGGGTCCAACACGTCTCGGAATTTCGATCCTCAAACCGGCCTCAAGTCCATTACCGCCATGTGGGCCGACGCCAACACCCGTTACCGGCTGGCGCCCGGGCGCGCCTACACGGCCGGGTTTTCCGGCGGGGCCCGGTTGGCCACGGCCCTGGCGGTGCGTTCGCCGGATTTTGCCGGGGTCATCGCCTGCGGCGCCACTTTCGATAAAAACAATCCGCCCGAATCCGGGCGCCCGGGCGTCATGTTCTGCACGGCCGGAAACGCAGATGGAAACTTCAGCGAGGTCATGCTGGCCCCGGCTACCCTGGCTGGACTCGGCATTCCGAACCGGGCGGAGATCTTCGACGGCGCGCACGAGTGGGCGCCCGCGGAGGTGTTCAGCAACGCCTTGGGCTGGCTGGAAATCCAGGCCATCCGGAATGGAGCGCGGCCCCGGAACCCGGATTTTTGGGAACAATACACCCGGCAGATCCAGACCCTGGCCGAAACCGCCGAGCGCGAGGGCGACCTGCCGGAAGCCTGCCGGCTGTACGGATGGTTGCGGGACGATCTGTCCGGCCGGCCCGGGGCGGCGCCTTTTGCCGGGAAGGAAAAAGAATTGGCCCGCTTGGCCGAGGTGAAACAAGCCCGCCGGGAAGACGAGGAACTGCTTCGGCGGGAAGACCGGCTGATCCTTCGTTTCGACCAGCGGGTGAGCGACATCAGGGCCCGAGCACTCGATTTCAAGGCAGTCGAAAAGCAGCTCGACTGGTGGCGGCGGGAAATCGGCGCCCTGGCCGAAACCCGGCAGTCCACCAGCCGCGAGAGCGAACGGCGGATGATCGGCCGGGTGCTCGACAAGGTCGGAATGTGGGGTTTCGAAGGCCCCATCGTCGCCTTCCAGACAAAACAATACGGACAGGCGGCCCTATTCGGGGAGATCGGGCGGCTCGTGCACCCCGGCAGCGCCCACATCCTCTACAACCTCGCCTGCGCGTACAGCCGTCTCGGCCAGCCGGAACAGGCGCTGGCCGCCCTGCAGGCCGCGGTCGAAAAAGGTTTTAAAAACCTCAAGCAACTGAAGTCGGACGAAGACCTGTCTTGCTTGCGCGACTTGGATGGCTTTCTCAGAATCTGCCGGCAGATCGAATCAAACCCCTGAAAGCGCCGGGACTTCAGAAGTGCAGTGCGCGCAACGGGTGGCCTTCTTGGGAATGCTTGAGGCGCAGAAGGGACAGTCCCGGGTGGTCGGTTCGGCGGGCGGCTCCTCCTTCTTGCGGCTGAGCTTGTTCACCTGCTTCACCAGCAGGAAGATCGCGAAGGCGACGATCAGAAAGTCGATCACCGTGTTGATGAACAGGCCGTAGTTCAGGGTGACCGCGCCGGCTTCCTTGGCTTTGGCCAAAGTCTCGGCGCCTTGGCCGGAAAGGGTCAGAAACAGGTTGCTGAAATCCATCTTCCCGAGGGCCAGGCCGATCGGCGGCATCAGCACATCGCTCACGAAGGAGCTGATGATCTTGCCAAAAGCGCCTCCGATGATGATCCCGATGGCCATGTCCAGCACGTTCCCCCGCATGGCAAACTCTTTGAACTCTTTCAGCATTGTCAACCTCCCAAAAAAAATAGAGTAAGACTATCAGATCAGCCCCGGAGACGCGGAGCCCACGGAGGAATGAACTCAAAACTTCACGGGAAGTTTTTGATCACTCTGCGTTCTCCGTGCCTCCGTGGCATTCTGGCGGTTTCCAACTTCATCGAGGCTGATCCGGACTTCCGTCCGGTCCCTTGATCTCCAGCCAGGTGAACCAGATCGGGTGGCGGCGCTTGTACCATTGCAGCACCTCCAGCAGCTTGACCTGTTTGGGAGGCGAAATCACATCCGGCGGAATCCGGTCAAAATGGACCCGGATGTGGTAGTCTCCCAGAAATTCCAACGCCTCGGTGCAGATGGTCTGCAGTTCGTTCCGGATACGGCCGGAGTCCGATATTTTCACCGGGCGGTTCTCGTACTGCTCGCCGGCCATGAACCGGGACAGTAGCGGGTTGAATACCAGCCGGCTCTGTTCCATGGTCTCCATGAGCCGGAGGGTGAAGGTGATGCGTTTGTCGCCCCTGGAGCCGGCCAGGCGCACGCTCACCTTGTAGATGCCGGGCCCGGCGCACTCCACGCCCGGCGCCCCGGAATACGGGTCCGGGCGCATGTAGCCGGAGATGGCCAACACGTTCCAGCGCTTTTCCGGGAAGAAATCCTCCGCCCGGAGGATGCCTTTCTCCAGCGGCAAGCCGGCTAGCGATCCTTCCCGGATCATTTCCCGGTAATCATCCAGCGTGGCCTCGTCCGCCGGCCGGCCAAGCAGTTCCTCCAGCCGTTGGCGGAAGTCGGCGGCCTCCGGGTCAAGCCCCATCACGAACTGTTCCCGGTCGTAAGGCAGTTCGAAACGCGAGGTGAAAATGTTCATGGTGGCATCGAGGCCGAGCATCGGAGTCAGGCTGGCGGCCTGCACCGCTTCGGCGGAGGCGGCATAGCCATCGCAGATGAACACGTGCCGGTGGCCGTCCCCGTCCAGCCAGGCGCCGACCCGGTACGTCGGCGCGTAGGTTCCGGACTCGGTGAAGGCCTCCAGGCCGGTGGGAAGCTTCCATCCCTCCTCGACCAGGTGCACGCCCAGCTTTCCCCACTCCTCCCAGAGACGGCCGATGCGGGGTTCACGGCTTTTGCCGCGCAGCGTCCAGACGTGGACGTTTTCCCGCTGCAGACCCGGGTAGGCGCGCTCGATGGCCTTCAGCACCAAGGCCCGCGGGGTCCGGAAGTTGATCAGGATCGCCTCGGCGGCCGCGGCCTCCACGACGGCCTTGGGCAGGATCAGGTTGCCCATGTAGCCCTCATACGGCCGGGTGATCTTGAGCGGCTGGTCGAAGATGTGCAGGACCGTCATGGGACCGTTGGGAAACCCCTTGGCAAAGAGCGAGGTGTTCTCCAGAGTGTCGATGGCGGTGCCCCAGATCTTGATGCCGGACTTCTGGATTTCCTGGTAGAACGCGTCCCAGTGGTAGCCGGGATCGTTCAGCAGGCGGACCATCCGTTTGTCCAGCCAGCGGGCGACTTCGGGCCGGGCATAAATCCGGCCGAAACCGAGCTGGGGGTTGGAGCCCATTTCCGGCGTTTCACCACCCTTGGGCATCAAGCCCTCGCCCAGGCACACCATGATGGCGTGGTTTTCCGGCAATTGACGCGAGAGGTACCAGAGACTCTCGCTCATGGCGTAAGCCGAGATGGCGTCGGCGTCTTTTTTTACCTGGTTGAGCTCCATCTTGTCCAGCTTGGCCCCTTCGCCATAGCGGCCGAAGAGCTGCGTCCCCAGGGCCGTCACGGCGGCGGTCATGGCGAACAACCGCTCCATCGGGCCGGTCAGGAAAGAGATCTCGGTGGTGAATTCCTTGGCCGGCTCGCCGCGGATCCACTGCACCCGGACGTCCTCCAGCCACAAGTGGAAGCGCCCCAGGATGGGGCGGGTATCGAATGCCCATTGGGCGATCACGTCTTTGTGATCCTGAACGTGTTCATTCATCGGCACTGCTCCTGGCGTGGAATTTGGGTCAACGACCACCAATCGATACTATTCATTCGTGAAACTTATGATAAGGGTTTGCAGGACACTTTTCAATCAATTAAAATGCGTGCATGCGTCACGATGCCTCCCAGCGCGCCAAGGGTATAGCCTCGATGGTTGACTCGCCGGCAGGGGAAGTCCCTCCCGCGAACCGGCAGGCGGCTTGGTTCGAGGCGATCCTGTTCGATTTTGACGGCGTCATCGTGGATTCCGAGCCAATCCACCTCGCCGGGCTGCAACAGGTGCTGTCGCCGCTAGGCGTGGAGTTGAGCCGGGAGAACTACTACGCGCGCTACCTGGGCCTCAATGACCGCGATTGTCTCGAAGCGGTCGCCCGGCATACCGGAATCGCCTTGGCTGTGGACGCGACCGAACGCTTGATAGCGGCCAAGACCCGATTCGTCCAATCTGTTTTTGCCCGGGAAGTCCGGGCGTTGCCCGGGGCCGTGGAGTTTATCCGGGACGCGCACGCCCGGGGGATTCCGCTCGCCATCTGCTCGGGCGCGCTGCGGGACGAAATCCGATTGGCGGCCGGGACAATCGGCGTACTGGACTATTTTCAGGTAATTGTCCCCGCCGAGGATGTCATTTGCGGCAAACCGGATCCGGCAGGTTACCGGCTGGCCCTGGAGCGGTTGTCCGCCTGTCACGGGCGGCCGCTGGACGCCCGGCGCACCCTGGTGGTTGAGGATGCCCCGGCCGGCGTCGAGGCCGCCCTGGCATCGGGGATGCGCGTCCTGGCCGTCGCGACCTCATTCGACGCGGGTCTTTTGGGCCGGGCTCACCGGGTGGTCCACTCACTCGCTGATGTGTCGATTGAACGACTGACTGAAGAGGTTTGGGGATAACACCGCCTCTGCCTGGTCAGATTCTCGGATAGAGGAGAATCCACATGTTGAGCAAGATCATTTTCGGGTTTGCGCTGCTCGGTAGCCTGGCCCTGCTGGCCTGGTTCTGGCTGGCCGGCCCCCCGACCGACCAGGCGAGCCATGCCGCGATGGTCGAGCTTTCTCCCAAGGAACGGCTGGGAAAGGACATTTTTTTCGATCCTACCCTCTCCACGCCGCCGGGCCAGCCTTGTTCCGAGTGCCATGCCCCGGATCATGGTTTCACCAATTTGGCCGACGAACTGCCCGTATCGAGAGGAATACACCCTGACCGGTTCGGCAATCGGAATGACATGCCGGCCGCCTACGCCGGTTTCGGCCCGCCGCTCCATTTCGACGCGAAGGAAGGCGCCTATGTCGGCGGGAATTTCTGGGACGGCCGTGCCAACAACCTGGTCGAGCAAGCCAAAGGACCATTCCTGAACCCGCTCGAGATGGCCAATCCCGACGAAGCGGCGGTCGTCGCGAAGCTCCGGCAGGCGCCCTACGCGCCCATGTTCCGGCGGGTGTTCGGCGAGAAGTCCCTGGAAGACGTCAAACAGGCCTACCACTTCGCTGCCGAGGCAATCGCCGCCTATGAAATGTCGGCCGAGGTCAACCGCTTTGATTCTAAATTCGATTTCTATCTCAAGGGACAGGCGGTCCTGAGCACCAGCGAAAAGCTCGGCTTGGAGGTGTTCAACGACCCGAAGAAAGGCAACTGCGCGGCCTGTCACCCCAGCACTCCCGGGCCAGGTGGCGCTCCGCCGCTCTTCACCGACTTCACCTATGACAACCTCGGCGTGCCGAAGAATCCGGTCAATCCCTTCTACTACCTGCCCCCGGCGTTCAATCCCGCCGGCGTCGGTTACGTGGACCCGGGGCTCGGTGAAGTCGTCAAGAAGCCTTCTGAGAACGGCAAGTTCCGGGTACCCAGCCTGCGCAACGTCGCCCTGACGAAGCCCTACATGCACAACGGTGTATTCCAGTCTTTGCGGGACGTGGTGATGTTCTACAACACCCGGGACACGGGACCGTGGCCGGCCCCCGAGGTGGCCGAGAACGTCAACCGCGAGGAACTGGGCAACCTGAAACTCACCGTGGCGGAAATAGACGCGCTGGTGATCTTCATGCATACCCTGACCGACGGTCACCGGCCCGCGGCCGTTTCACCGCCGGCCAGGTAGACTCCGCCGCCCACCCGGATTCCGTTCCATAGGCCGGCCGAAAGTGTTTCTCAGCGGCCCCGAGCCAGACCGGGCCGGTATCGACCAGTTGCCGCGGGGTGAGGATCTCACCCTTTGAAGCAAAGATGTTCAGACGAATCGTGACCTCATACCAGGAAGCGTTTTCCGGATTGCCCCGCTCGATCTGGATCCTGGCGGGGGTGTCGCTGATCAACCGGGCCGGCACGATGGTCTTCCCCTTCCTGAGCCTCTACCTCACGGCCCAGTTGGGCTTCACCAAGTCCCAGACGGGCCTGGTCATCTTCGCCTTCGGAGTCGGTTCCATCGCCGGTTCGGTGGTCGGCGGGTATCTCTGCCAGCGTCTCGGAGCCGTCAAGGTCCAAGAGTTGAGTTTGCTCGCCGGCGGCGTCGGTTTCCTGGCCATGGGACGGCTGGAACACTTCGGAGCACTGTTGGCCGGCAGCTTCTGCCTCAGTCTGGCCAACGACGCTTTCCGCCCGGCCGTCATGACCGCGGTGGTGGATCACACTCCGGCCCCGGTACGCACCCGTTCGCTGGCCCTGATGCGGATGGCGGTCAATTTGGGGATGACGGTGGGACCGGCTGCCGGAGGCATCCTGGCTGGCTACAGCTACCAGTGGCTCTTCGTCGTGGACGCGCTGAGTTGTTGGCTGGCGGCGGCGACCCTGCATTTCACTTTCCCCGGGACCAGCGCTCCAGCCGCGGCGGTTCAGGATGCCTCGCCCGGAAGGATCTCTGTCTGGCAGGATACGCCGCTGCTTCTCTTTATGGGCTTGATGCTGGCGCTCGGGCTCATGTTTTTCCAGATCTTCAGCACCATGCCGCTTTTCCTGAGAGACGCCTACGGTCTCGGTGAGGGCTCTATCGGCCTTTTGTTGGGCCTGAATCCCCTGTTGGTGGTGTTGCTGGAGATGGTGTTCGTCCGGAAGATGGAACATCATCCACCCGCCCGGATGGTGGGCCTGGGCGGTCTGCTGGTCGGTCTGGGGCTCGCGCTGCTGCCGCTCGGATCCACGTTCCTGTTCGCGGCGGTGACCATTTTCGTCTGGACGATCGGCGAAATGATGGCGCTGCCCTTCTCGAACAGTTTGGTGGCCAGCCGGGCTTCCGGCAATGGTTCCGGCGCGCACATGGGCGTCTACGCCGCCGCTTTCTCACTGGCGCTCATGATCGGGCCGCTGATTGGACTCTCGGTTTATCAGCATTTCGGCGGCCAGGCGCTCTGGTTTGGCATCGGGGCGACCGGCGTGGCGTTTTGGCTGGCCTGCCGGGTGTTGGAGCCCTACCTGAAAACCGCCCCGGGGCTCGCTCCAGCGGCGCAAGGCCCGGACGGCTGAACGGTCTCCAATCGGTCAACCGCGACGGCGCCCGGCCGCCGGCCGGGCGCTACCGGATCACCGGCCAATCCAGGAGCGTCGCGGCCAATTCGTCGAAGTGGTGGATCGTCCGGTAAAGCGGTCCGGACAGTCGCTCCGCGGTCCGTTCGTTGAACCAGACGGCCCGAAGACCGGCCCGGTTGGCGCCCAACACGTCCGCGTCGAAATCGTCCCCGATCATGATCACCCGGTCCGGCCCGATCCCCAAGTCAGCCAGGATATGGCGGAAAAACGCCTCGGACGGCTTCCGGTGCCCGATCCGGCGGAAACAATACACCGCGTCCAACAGCACCTCCAACCCGACCCGGGCCAGGGCGCCCCGAATTTGAGCTTCATCGGAGTCGACGGCGTTGGTGGCCAGGGCCAGCCAGCGCTCCCGCCGGAGAAGCGTCAACGCTTCGACCGCTCCGGGCATGGCCGCGACCCGGGGCCAGTCGACCATGGGTCCTGCCGCTCCGGCGAACTCCCGCATCAAAGTGTTTCCCCAATCGAACAGCAGACAGCCGTTTCCTCTCATCGCCCTCCTGCCGGACCACCCGGCCGGATCTTCAGGAACTGGACCGGCCGGCCTGGCCGTCAATTGACCGTCCGCACCAAGCGGAAGCCGACGGTGACCGCCTGGTTCACCGGGTTGTTCCAGGAGCGGAAGGCCGACCGGAGGGTGTCGGCCGACCAGTCGAAATGGCCGCCGCGGATCGCCCGGGCCTCGCCGGTAGCCGGACCGGTGTAATCGGTGACCGGACCGGCGGGGTATTCGTCGATGTTATCCCAGGTCCATTCATCCACGTTGCCGATAATGTCCTGCAGGTTCCAGGGGTTGGCCGTTTTGCCGCCGGCCGGTTTTGCCCCGGTCGTCGCGTCCTTGTTGGCGCAAAAAACAGCCGTGGCTTCCAGGACCGGGAGCAGAGCGGGGGTGCAAGACATGCAATTGCCGCCGTTGTAAACCGATTCAGTCACGTAGAACGCCCCGGTCGTGCCGGCCCGGCACATGTATTCCCACTCGCCCTCGGTGGGCAGGCGGTAGCCGGAAGCGGCGAAATTGCAGTAGCATTCGTCCCCGTTGTAATCGCCGCCGATCACCGTGGTGAACCCGGAATCGCTGTAGTAGCAGGGGGTCAGTCCCTGCTGCTGAGACAACAGGTTGGCGAACTTGATCGCGTCATACCAGTCGAGGTTGTTGACTGGATAGGTCCCGCTCGGACAATAGGCGTCGTCGGACGGATCCTCTGGCAGCGACGGTTGGGCGGACCGCAGGTTCGACCACATGGCCCGGGTGACCTCCGTCTGCATGGCGGCGAAATTCCGGGTCAGGGTATGGGAGAATTGGGCCTCGTCCCCGTATCCGAGCAGGGACCGGCAGTATTCGTCCGTCGGCGATCCCTGGGTGAAAGTGCCCGCCTTGACGTACCTCAGGTTGCCCACGAGGGTATCGACGGCATAGAGGTCCCCGCTGTTGACGGCGGGGCCGCTGCCGGAGCCGCCGTAGTTGGGAATGTAGATCGGATCGCCGGAGACGTTGTCGATCAGCATGGCGTAGCAGTAAACTTTGCCGCCAGAATCCAGCACCTCGACCTTGGCGTAACCCTTGCCAACGGTCTGGTAGCCGAAAATCCGGGTGAACTGGTAGTGCTCATAGGCCTTCAGGGTGTACTCCGCGGAACCGATCTGGGTCTTGCCGGCCCCGTCGTGGAGCGTCACCTTGACCCGGGTACTCGAGCCGGTGGCGTTGGCGAAGCCGACGTTGGTCCGGTATCCGGAGGAGTCCGAGGAAGAGGCCGCCAGGAAATTGTAGTAGGCCGGCGTGCCGTATGCCACCGATTGGGAGATGGTCTCGGCCGGCACGTACATGCCGAACGTGCCCCCGAAGCTGGACTTGGTGTTGTAGAACCGGGCCACGACCTGGACGCCTGTCTCGCCGTCGGGGAAGTTCAGCCCCAGGGCGGCGTTGCCGGTATTGAAATAACTGGCGTTGGCCAAGATATCCGAAATCCGTACAGTTTCACCCGCCGGGACGGTGGCGGTGGCGCTGGCCGGATTGGTGTTGGCCTGGTTGGCCTTCAACAAGTCGAAGGTGACCCGCTTGGCCGTGGCGCTGGTGTTGAGCAGGTCGATATCGGTCTGCCAGCCGACTCCGCCGATCCCGGGATTGTGGGCGGCCGCCGCGATGACCCGGGTGTACGGGCCCGCGGCCCAGACCGTTCCGGCCAGCAGCAGGATGCAGGCGATCAGGGCGATGCGTTTCATAAAATTCCCTCCGCTCAGAATGATATTCAATTTGAAAAAATGATAGCACAGAGCCCCGATTTTAAAGAGAACTTTCCTGCGGCCGGTATTCCAGAGCGCCACTCGCCGGACGCCGTAATTCCGCATCTCAATGAATTTTCTTGACTGGGGCGGGGACGGAGTGGTAATTACGTTCCGGAGCATGAACATGGTTCACGTTAACCGGCACCACCACCATCACCATCATCACCGCGGCAGCGGCGCGGGTCCCGGTGCGGGTACGGCTTAGCCGGTCAATATCAGTTTCGACAACACCACCCCCCGGTCGCCCGGGGGGTTTTTTTTTGTCCAGGAGGTGACGAGGTGCGTTCAAGCAATGAGACGGTTCGATTGGCCCTGCCCAAGGGCCGCATGTTCGAGCAGGTCAGCCGGCTGCTGGCCGAGGCGGGGCTCACGGTCCGGGAAAACGGCCGGAACTACCGGCCGGCCTGTGCCGACGACCGGTTCGATCTCAAGATCCTGAAACCCCAGAACATCGTCCGGATGGTGGAACTGGGCAGCCACGACCTGGCTTTCGCGGGACACGACTGGGTTCTGGAACTCCGGGCCGAGGTGGTGGAACTGCTGGACACCCGGCTTGACCCGGTCCGTATCGTGTCCGCCGTTCCGCGGGAACTGGCTTGCCGGGGCGACCTTTTCAGCCGCCGGCTGCTGGTGGCGTCCGAGTACGAAATGCTCACCCGGCAATATCTGGACGGCCGGGGCGCCGACTATCTGTTCGTGCGCAGCTACGGCGCGACCGAGGTGTTTCCGCCCGAGGACGCCGACATGATCGTGGACAACACCTCTTCCGGCCAGACCCTGCGGGAGAACGGCCTCCAGGAAGTCGACACACTGCTGCACTCCTCCACCCGCCTGATCGCCAACCCGGCGACTCTGGACGGTCCCCTGGGCCGGGTCGTCGAGGAGTTGCTCATGCTGCTCCGGGCCGTCCTGGACGCGCGTGCTCGAGTGATGCTGGAGATGAACGTCTCGCCGGACAATCTCTCCGGCTTGCTCCGGGTGCTGCCCTGCATGCGCAAGCCGACGGTTTCGCCCCTGTCGGAGGACGCCGGGTTCGCCGTCAAGGCAGCCGTTCCCCGGGCCCAGGTCGCTCGATTGATTCCGCTCCTGAAAGCGGCCGGGGCCGGCGACATCCTCGAATACCCCTTTTCCAAGGTGGTGCTGTGATGCCGGCCGAAGGGGCTCCCGCCCTGTCCGCCATTCGGCCGGAATTGGCCTGTCCCGGGCCGGTAGTCCGGTCCGGTCTGCAAAGTTTGCCGACATATCAGCCTCCGTCCGGCCGGGGCGGGCTGCTGCGGTTGGACGCCAACGAAGGTCCGCCCCCGCCCGCCGCCTTGCTGCGGGAACTCCTCCAGGAAACCGCGGCCGGACTGGTCTATTACCCGGAGTACGGGCGGTTGATCCAGGCCGCCGCGACCCACTACGGCGTCTCTCCGGCCGAGGTACTGCCCGTGGCCGGGGCCGACGAGGGCATCCGCCTGGTCATGCAGGCCTTTTGCGGTCCAGGGGACCGGGTCGCCACCGTCCGGCCCACCTTTTCCATGTATGCCCTGTATGCCCGGATGGCCGGGGCCGGCATGATCGAGATCCCGCTTGGGACGGGCCACCGGCCCGATCTGCCCGCGTTGCTGGCCGCGGTGGCGGACGCGACCCTCACGGTGCTGGCCTCGCCCAACAATCCCACCGCCCTGGCGCTGACCCGGGCGGAGTTGTTGTCCCTGCTCGAGGCCAGCGCGGGCCGGCCCTTCCTCCTGGACGAAACGTATGCCGAGTTCTGCGGGCAGAACTTTGTGCCTCTGACCGAGACCTATCCGAACCTCATTGTCCTGCGCACCCTCAGCAAGGCCCGCGGCCTGCCGGGACTGCGCTGCGGGTTCGTGCTGGGAGCGCCGGCCGTGGTGGCGCAGCTCGACACCATCCGGTCGCCCTACAACCTCAGCGCCGCCGCGGTGACAATCGGCGCCGGCGTGCTCGAGCGGGACGCCGGCTACCCCGGTCGGCTCGCCCGGGCCGTCGGCGCCCGCCGGGAAGTCCAGGCCCGTCTCGGGCAGGCCGGCCTCGGCAGTTTCGCCTCGGTCACCCATTTCTTCCTTCTGCCCCTGGGCGCCCTGGCGCCGGCTGCCGCGTCCTACCTGCGCTCCCGGGGCATCTTGGTGCGGCTGTGGGGCGATGGCGGCGCCGCTTGCCTGCGCATCAGCCTGTGCACCTCCGAAGAAGGGAATCAGTTGCTCCGTGAACTGCTTCCCTGGCTCGAACGCCGGCCCGTCGGGGCCGAAACCGCTTCCCGGAGAGACCGATGAAACCGAAAAGTGTGCAACTGGAACGGCGCACCGGAGAGACAGAACTCCGGATCACGCTCGGAGGACCTGAATTGCAAGGCCGGATCCGCACCCCTTTGCCCATGTTCAGCCACCTCCTGGAACAACTGGCCTTCTATGCCGCCTGGCCGCTCGATCTGGATGCCACCTCCGCCGGGCCCGCCCCGGACGATCACCACCTGGTGGAAGATACGGCCATCCTGCTCGGCGCCGCCTATGGGGAGTGGCTGGGAGACCGGGCCGGGCTCGCCCGCTTCGGCCAGCGCTGGCTCCCCATGGACGACGCCCTCGCCCTGGCGGCGGTGGACCTCGGCGGCCGGGCCTGGCTCTCCTTTTCAGACAGGTTCACCCGGCCCAGCCTGGGGGAGCTCGCCTGTGAAAACATCCGGCACTTCTTTTATTCATTCGCCCAGGGCGCCCGGATCACCCTCCATCTTCATGTCTCCGGAACGAACACGCATCACCAGGCCGAGGCCCTGTTCAAGGCCGCCGGACTGGCCCTGGCCGAAGCTCAGGGCGATTGGCCGACCGGGGTGCGCAGCACCAAGGGGGTGCTGGGATGATCGGCCTGGTGGATTACGGCTGCGGCAACCTGCAGAGCCTCCGGAACGCCTTGGAAGCGTTGGGGCTGACTTACTCGGTGATCTCCGGTCCGGGGGATCTGGCCCGGTGCGAACAGGCGATTCTGCCCGGCGTGGGCCACTTCGGCCATGCCGCGGAGCATTTGCGCCGGACCGGGCTGGATGGCGCCATCCGGCGCCATTTGGACCAGGATCGGCCGTTGCTCGGCATCTGCCTGGGCATGCAACTGCTTTTCGAGGGCTCCGCCGAATCACCCGGCAGTGCCGGTCTGGGACAGTTCCCCGGGCGTTTTGAGCTTTTCGGCCAAACGGGCTTGAAGGTCCCCCACATGGGCTGGAACCGGGTCCGGTTGCTCCCCGCCGATCTCTGGATGGAAGCCTATTTCGTGCACTCCTACTATCTGCCCGCCGGCCGCACACCCCCCGGCTGCACCTGGTCCGGATTCTGCGCGTACGGGGTGGATTTTTTGGCCGCGTTCCGCCGGGGCCGCCTGGCCGCCTGCCAATTCCACCCCGAGAAGAGCGGGCCCCGGGGCCTGCACTTCCTGCGGGAGGTGCTGTCATGGTCCTGAAGCGGATCATCCCGTGTCTGGACGTCAAGGACGGCCGGGTGGTCAAGGGAGTCCACTTCGAACGGTTGCGCGACGGCGGCGACCCGGTCGAACTGGCCGGGCGCTACTACCGCGACGGCGCCGATGAGCTGGTGTTCCTGGATATCACCGCCGGGTTGGAGCGGCGCCGGACGGTGCTGCCCCTGGTCGAGCGCACGGCCCGGGAAGTCTTCATCCCGTTGACCGTGGGGGGCGGGGTCCGGACTGTGGCCGATGCCCGCGAGTTGCTGCTGGCCGGCTGCGACAAGGTGGCCGTCAACAGCGCGGCCGTGCGCCGCCCCGGCCTCCTGGCGGACCTGGCCGGCCAATTCGGCCGCCAGTGCGTCGTCCTGGCGGTGGACGTACTCCCCGTGGATGGCGGCTACCGGGTCGTGGTCGACGCCGGCCGGACCGTGACCCCCCTCCGCCTTGAGGATTGGCTCCTCCAGGCCCAGGCGCTGGGGGCGGGAGAGATCCTGCTCACCTCCATCGCCACGGACGGCGCGCGCGCCGGCTACGACCTGGCCAGTATCACTGCGGCGGCCGCCCACTGCCGGGTGCCCCTCATCGCCTCGGGCGGCCTGGGGACCGCCGGGCATGTTCTGGAGGCCTGCCGGGCCGGGGCCGACGCCGTCCTGGCTGCGTCGGTGTTCCACTACGGCGCCTGGACGGTGGCGTCGCTGAAGCAATTTCTGAAGAATGAAGGACTGGAGGTGCGCGCATGATCCCGATCCTGGACTTTGAAACGGCCATGGGCCGAATCCGCCGCAGGCGGCCGCATGACGTTCCCGAATCGGTTCCCGCCATCCTGGAGGATGTGCGGAGACGGGGGGCGGCGGCGGTCCGCGAGTGGGCCGAAAAGCTGGACGGATTTTCGGGAGAATCTTTCGAGGTCCCGCCGGAGCAGTTGGAAAAGTGTCTCCGGTCGCTGGATCCGGACCTTCGCCGCCATCTCGAGGAAGCCGCCCGGAGGATCCGGCGGGTCTCAACCGCACAGCGCCGGATGTTCCAGGATTTCTCGATGGATCTCGACGGCGTGGAAATCGGCCACCGGGTGGTCCCGCAGCGCCGGGTGGCCTGTTACGCCCCGGGCGGACGGTACCCGTTGCCGTCCTCGGTGCTCATGGGCGTCATCCCGGCGCGGGTGGCCGGGGTCACCGAGGTGATCGTCCTCAGCCCGAAGCTGCACGTGGTCACGGCGGCGGCCGCCGTGATCGCCGGAGCCGACCGCGTTTTCAACCTGGGCGGGGCGCACGGTGTCGCCGCCGCCGCGTACGGGCTGGCCGGGCTGCCCCGGGTGGACCTGGTCGCCGGGCCGGGCAACCGCTTCGTGACCGCCGCCAAGCGGCTGCTTTACGGCGAAGTGGGCATCGAGTTCCCGGCCGGCCCCTCCGAGTTGCTCATCATCGCCGACGGAGACGCCTGTCCGGCGACTCTGGCCGCCGACCTGCTGGCCCAGGCCGAGCATGACTCCGAGGCTTGGCCCGTGTTGGCCAGCCGGGACCGAAATCTGCTCGAGCGCACCCGGGAGGAAATCTCCCGCCAGTTGCCCCGGCTGCCGCCCGACACCCCCGCCGCCGCCAGCATGGCCGCCAGTTTCATGGTTCACGTGGAATCGCCGGACTAGGCGGCCTCCTTTTCCGAGGCGTTTTGCCCGGAGCACCTCGAGCTGATCGGCGCCGAGGCGGAGAGCCTGGCCCCCCGGTTGCGCGCTTTCGGCGCTCTGTTCCTCGGGCCTCTGTCGGCGGAGGTGTTCGGGGACTATGGTTCCGGCACCAACCACATCCTTCCGACCGGCGGGGCCGCCCGGTTAACCGGCGGCCTGTGGGTGGGCACGTTCCTGAAGCTGGTCACCTGGCAGCGCGTCTCTCCGGCCGGGCTGCCGGCGCTCGCGGCCATGGCCGCCGGCCTGGCCGAAGCGGAAGGATTGCCCGCCCACGCCGCCTCGGCCCGCGCCCGCATCGGGTAATCCTGGGCGCCATCCCGGTGGATCGCCGGTCCGTCGAATTCCCGCCGACCCCGCCAAGGGTCGAAGGTGCTCCTTGCCACAGCGTCCATCTGGATGCTAGCCGCACGCCTTCTTGGCCATTCGTTCTACTATTCCACTAAATCACCGCGCGCCGCGGTGAATATTCAGCTCCGCAAGGCTGGGCGGGGGCTTCTCCCAACTCATCTGTTCCCGGCTGGGACAGGCTCGATTCATCAGCCCGCGGCATCTGGCGGGGGGTGGCCTATCGAGGCAGCCTGCCGGCTGCTGGTGACACCGGGACTTGTTCCAGGCGCGTCAGCGCCAGCGGAATAAAGCCCGGGCCGCCAGGCCCGGGTACTTCGCGAATTAGCAACGGCAGGCGCAGCGCGCCGGCAGATGGGCGGATCCGTGCCGGTTTCAAGCCCACCGGGAGCATCGATTCACGCCTTGATCCGTGAGGGGACAACCACGATGGCCTGATGACGGAACGCGCGGGACTCCGCCGGCGCGATGCGCCTTTCCCCCGGTCCGGGCCCGCCTTTCCCGGGCCTTCCGGCCCGGGCTTTACTCCACCGGCGCTCCGCGCCGAAAACCTTCCGGCGGCCGGCCTACAAACATTTCACTCCTAACGGAGTGAATACGCTCGACTCGTGGCGGCACAC
>ERZ1645192.592-NODE-592-length-30215-cov-7.087699_pt1 | contig 30215 bp, 40 predicted proteins | sample MGYA00575354_ERZ1645192 | MGnify/ENA primary metagenome ERZ1645192 (study PRJEB40844, sample SAMN11349763) | freshwater sediment metagenome | isolation source: river sediment | host: Sediment | place: India: Faizupur Khadar , New Delhi | collected 2017-02-21 ... | reverse complement strand
ATTCTCCATATCGTTATAAAGGCTATGATGTTTATTTGATGGAGGCAGGAGGAAATACTTCTAAAATACAAATTGTTTATGATCCATGGCGTTACATTGTTTTGCTGGGAATAGTAATTATGCTACTTGGAACCATAGGTAATTTTTTCAGAGGTTTTAAAAATCAAACATAAATGATAGCGTGGAATAATTTTTATGTGTTTGTTATAGTATGTTCTTTTTGTTGGGGACTTGCTTCAATTTTTGCATTAGTGAAAAATCAGTCAACATTATTTTTTCGCTTGGTAATATATCTTCAGCTGTTAGGAATCATTGTTTTATCAACTTTTATTATTGGTTTAACTTATCGTTTGCTAAGACCTCCTTTGCAGACAATGGGTGAAATACGTTTGTGGTACGTATTGTTTTTATCATTAGTTGGGATTATTACTTATATACGATGGCATTATCGATGGATATTGATTTTTTCGACAATAATGTCCATTGTTTTTATGTCTTTAAATATATTGAAACCGGAACTCCATAATCAAAATTTAATGCCTGCATTACAAAGTGTATGGTTTATTCCTCATGTAATTATTTATATATTTTCTTATTCCTTGTTAGGTTGTTCTTTTATTATTGCTTTAGTAGGTTTATTTAAACGAAATTTCAAATATTTGAATGCTTGTGATAATATAGTCAATACCGGAGTATCCCTATTTACTATAGCTATGTTGATAGGAGCTTTATGGGCAAAAGACGCTTGGGGACATTATTGGACATGGGATGCAAAAGAAATTTGGGCAGGCATTACATGGCTGATGTATTTGTTATATATACACCTGAGATTGCATAGATACAACAGACATACTCTATCTTATATTTTATTGATTTTTTGTTTTTTAGCCCTACAAATGTGTTGGTATGGAGTAAATTTTTTCCCTTCCTTACGAGAGAGTTTACATGCTTATGTTTGATTAGATATATCTAGTAGTTGATTGTGTATTTTTAATATCTGGGGAATTTCTAAATTTTCTTCATTACTTAAAATGATATAATCATACGGATGCGTTTCATTTTTTTGTTTGGATAAACGTTCTAAAACTGCTTGGTGCGTAGTATTGTCTCTTTTCATAACCCGCTTGATGGCAATTTCTTCCGGACAATCAACAAATATTATTTTTGAAAATAAAGATGCTATTCCACATTGATAAATTATAGCCGATTCGAAAAGTACATAAGGAAAGTCTTTCTTTTCTTTATACCATGCATCGAAATCTTTTATGACCAAGGGGTGAATAATACTGTTTAATTGTTCTAACTTATTTTCATCGTTAAAAACAATGGATGCTAATGCTCTTTTATCAATTTTTTTGTCAATATCGAGAATGCCTTTGCCAAATTTATTACAGAGAATTTCAATGATTTGTGGATAATTATAGAATTTTTTAGCTTCTGTATCACTATAATAGACAGGAATACCTATGCTTTCAAAAATACGACAAATGGTACTTTTCCCACTTCCAATTTTTCCGGTTATACCAACTTTTAGCATGTTTTAGTTAATATGGGTTAATCCTATTTTTTTTGCTTCTTGGAGCATAAATTGGTACGCAGCTTCGTATTCATTAGGAATTATACCATCCAGAATAGCTTCGCGTATGGCATTTTTTATAAGTCCAACTTCTTTACTGGGATGCAAATGAAATAGATTCATAATTAATTCACCTGAAATTGGAGGTTGAAAATTACGAATGCGATCTTTTTCTTCAATTTCTTTTAATTTTAAACGAACTATTTCAAAGTTTCTGAGTAGACGTTTTACTTTTTTTTCATTTTTTGATGTGACATCTGCTTCACAAAGCAGCATCAGATCATCGATATCGTCGCCAGCATCAAAAAGTAATCGCCTGATGGCAGAGTCTGTTACTGTGTCTTCTATCAAGGCAATAGGACGTAAATGCAAATAAACTAATTTTTTAACATATTCCATTTTTTCATTTAATGGTAAGCGTAATTCACGGAATATTTTAGAGACCATTTTAGAACCCACCAACTCATGTTGATGAAATGTCCATCCGTAACCTTCGATATAGCGTTTGGTTTTAGTTTTTCCGATATCATGTAATAGGGCAGCCCAACATAGCCATACATTTGTTGAGAGAGAGGCTATTTTGTCAACAACCTCCATTGTATGATAAAAATTATCTTTGTGTCCATTCCCATTAATTATTTCAACGCCTTGCATTGCAGATAGCCAAGGAAGAATTATTGGTAAAATATCCATCACTTCCAAAAGTTGTATCCCTAGGGATGGTTTTTTACACAGAAGTATTTTATTCAGTTCTTCTACAATACGTTCTTTGGATACAATTGAAATACGGGATGCTTGTTTTTTTATAGAAGATAAAGTGCTTTGATCAATAGAAAAATTCAATTGTGTTGCAAAGCGTATAGCACGCATAATTCGTAAAGGGTCATCGGAGAATGTTATGTCAGGGTCTAAAGGAGTGCGAATAATTTTATTATATAGGTCGTTCAGCCCGTTAAAAGGATCAATAAGCATCCCATAATTTTTTTCCGATAATGAAATAGCCATTGCATTAATAGTAAAATCTCTTCGGTTTTGGTCGTCTTGTAAACTTCCTGTTTCAACAATTGGATTACGTGAATCTTTAACATAAGATTCTTTGCGAGCACCCACAAATTCAATAGACATACCCTTGTAATGAAACATAGCCGTCCCATAGGTTTTAAAAATGGCTATATTTTTATCGTGAATGCCTATTTTCTTTGCAACAGCTTTTGCTAAATCAATTCCACAGCCAATTGATACAATATCAATGTCATTACTCTCTCTCTTTAAGAAATAATCTCTTACAAATCCACCAACAACATAAGAATCAATGTTTAATTCTTTGCTGCATGCCTGAATGATTTGGAAAATTTCATGTGTTAATGTTGATGATAAATTTTGCCTCATAATTTTGCAAAAGTACATTATTTTTAAATTCTGCTATTTGAAATTCCTTTTTTATTGTAAGATTTATTCGATGAAGAGGCGTTAAAAAATCATAAAAAAAATGATAAAAATTACAAGAAAATTTATAAAATGATGCCAAAAAAAATGAATTTTTTATAGGAGTATTCTAAAAAAGTATAATTTTTTACTTAAAAAAAAGGTCAAAAAATAAAATAGTAATAAAAAAATAAATTGGATTAGAAGAAGCTATAAGCTTTCAATAGGCAGAAATACAGAAGAATGTAAAAGTTATTTTTTTGTTAAAAGCATAACTTTAAAGCGAAATAAAATGCTTGTTTTTTTTTTATGTAAAAGGTGATTAACAATTAACTTAGCATTAAAAAAAGTTGTAAATTTGCAGTCCCTAAAAAAAAGGGTTTAAAAGATATTAAAAAAAATAAAATATAAGGAAAAATTAAACACATATGCCTACAATACAGCAGTTAGTAAGAAAAGGAAGAACTCAAATGAAGTATAAGAGCAAATCTCCTGCTTTGGATTCATGTCCACAACGACGCGGAGTTTGTGTAAGAGTTTATACAACAACGCCAAAAAAACCAAATTCGGCGATGAGAAAAGTTGCCAGAGTAAGACTTACTAATCAAAAAGAAGTAAACGCTTATATACCGGGAGAAGGTCATAACTTGCAGGAGCACTCAATTGTAATGATTAGAGGTGGTAGAGTAAAAGATCTTCCCGGCGTTAGATATCATATTATTCGTGGTGCATTAGATACATCCGGAGTTGAAGGTCGTCATCAACGACGATCTAAATATGGTACTAAAAGACCAAAAAAATAAATAATAATATATATTAATTAATGTATAGAAATATTCTTAAATAATAATAGCAATCGCATGAGGAAAACTAAGCCTAAAAAAAGAATCATTTTACCGGATCCGAAATTTCAAGACCCGCAAATTACAAAGTTTGTAAATAACATAATGTTAAGTGGGAAAAAAAATGTTGCATTCGAAATATTTTATGATGCAATAAATATAGTTTCCGAAAAAACAAAAGATGATGGTGTTACCGTATGGAAACAAGCATTAACAAATGTTACTCCTTCGGTGGAAGTAAAAAGTAGAAGAATTGGTGGAGCAACTTTTCAAATACCATCTGAAATTCGTCCTGAAAGAAAACAATCTGTAGGAATGAAAAATCTTATAAACTTTGCGCGTAAACGTCATGAGAAATCCATGAGCAATAAATTAGCAGCAGAAATAATGGCAGCGTACAAAGAAGAAGGTGCTGCCTTTAAGCGTAAAGAAGATATTCATAGGATGGCTGAAGCAAATAAAGCATTTTCACATTTTAGATTTTAATATAACACTAAATACGGGGTATAATAGAAATGGGTAATTTATCTTACATACGAAATATCGGAATTATGGCTCATATTGATGCCGGTAAGACGACTACCACAGAAAGGATACTCTATTATACCGGTAAAAATTATAAAATCGGTGAAGTTCACGATGGTACTGCTACCATGGATTATATGGAACAAGAACAAGAAAGAGGTATAACCATAAATTCAGCAGCAACAACCGTTTATTGGAATAATTCTAATAATACATATAAAGTCAATATTATCGATACTCCTGGTCATGTTGATTTTACTGTCGAAGTGGAACGTTCATTGCGAATTTTAGATGGTGCTGTTGCCCTTTTTTGCGCTGTTGGTGGTGTAGAACCACAATCAGAAACCGTTTGGAAACAGGCAGAAAAATATGAAGTTCCTCTCATTTGTTATGTAAATAAAATGGATAGAACAGGAGCCGATTTCTTTTCTGTAATGGAACAAATTAAAAGGCGATTAGGCGCAAATCCAGTTCCTTTACAAATACCAATAGGTGAAGAAGAAAATTTTGTAGGAATTGTTGATTTAGTTGAAAATAAAGCTTTTGTTTGGGATGATAATACCCAAGGTACATGTATAGAAGAAATTCCTATTCCTGAAGATTTACAAGAAGTCGTTGCCAAATATCGCATGCAATTAATTGAAGGTGTTGCTGAAGAAAGCGATGATTTGTTGATGAAATATATGGAAGCGCCTCAAAATATCACACTTGAAGATATGCATTCTGCCATCAGAAAAGCTACTATTGAAAAGCGGATTAATCCTGTTTTATGTGGTTCCTCCTTCAAAAATAAAGGGGTACAATCTTTATTGGATGCCATTGCTTTATACTTGCCCAGCCCTGAAGATAAACAGGCTATTGAAGGTATCAATCCATATACTAATCACATCGAAAGCAGAGAACCTAATGCCTCTGAACCATTTTCAGCTCTAGTTTTTAAAATTGCTATAGATCCTTTTGTGGGGAAAATAGCATTTTTTAGAGTATATTCAGGAAAATTAAAAGAAGGAAGTTATGTGTTAAACGTAACAACCGACAAGAAAGAAAGAATCTCACGCATATTTGAAATGCATGCTAATAAACAAATTCCGATACAAGAAATATCGGCAGGTAATATAGGTGTAGCTGTAGGTTTTAAAACAATACGTACGGGACATACGATTTGTGATGAAAAACATCCTATTTTATTAGAATCTATGAATTTTCCGGATCCTGTTATTAGTATTGCCGTTGAACCTAAAACACAAGATGATATTGACAAACTTGCTATTGCATTGCAAAAACTTTCAGAAGAAGATCCTACATTAATTATAAAGACAGATGAAGAAAGTGGACAAACTATTATAAGTGGAATGGGAGAATTGCATTTAGAGATTATCTTAGAAAGAATTAAACGCGAATTTAAGATAGAATGCAATTATGGAAATCCGGTTGTTTCCTACAGAGAAGCTATAACAAAAACTGTGATACACAGAGAGATCCATAAAAAGCAAAGTGGCGGTCATGGTCAATTTGCAGATATAGAAGTTGAAATTTCACCTCTCGACAAAAATGTGAAAGGATTGCAATTTATTAACGAAATCAAAGGGGGTGTTATTCCAAAAGAATATATACCTTCCATTGAAAAAGGTTTTGAAAAAGCAATGACAACCGGACCTTTGTTAGGGTATCCTGTAATGAACCTTAAGGTAAAATTGCTTGATGGGTCATTTCATCCGGTAGATTCTGACGCAAATTCTTTTGAGATTTGTGCACACAAAGCTTTTAAAGCAGCAGCCAAAAATGCATTACCAACGCTATTAGAACCTATTATGAAATTAGAAGTGATAGTTTCTCAGGAATATACGGGGAATGTAACAGGCGATTTAAATCGAAGACGTGCGCTAATTGAAGAAATATCAACGAAACAAAATAATCAGGTGATTGATGCCAAGGTTCCCTTAGCAGAAATGTTTGGATATATTACTTCATTAAGAACGTTAACCTCAGGAAGAGGAACAGCAACCATGGAGTTTTCTCATTTTTCAGAACCACCGACATCTGTTGTTGAAGCATTAAAAAATAAATGGAAATTCAAATTTTAATTATTGAATAATAAATATATATATATCGTGAGTGAAAGAATAAGAATAAAATTAAAATCGTACGATCATAATTTGGTTGAAAAATCAGCTGAGAAAATCGTTAAAACCGTTAATGCGGTGAAAGATGACAAAGTGGTAGTAATCGGACCGGTTCCATTACCAACGCAAAAGAAAATATTTACAGTGAATCGTTCTACTTTTGTGAATAAAAAGTCAAGAGAACAATTCGAATTATCTTCTTATAAACGACTTTTGGATATTTATGGAACAACTTCAAAAACCATAGATGCTTTAATGAAAATTGAACTTCCAAGTGGAGTTGAAGTAGAAATAAAAGTTTAAGGTCATTTATTTATAGAAAATATTAATTATATAAAAAAAATAAAATAATGTCTGGTATAATAGGAAAGAAAGTTGGAATGACCAGTATCTTTGATGCCTCTGGTAAGAATTTACCATGCACACTTATACAGGCTGGTCCTTGTGTTGTTACACAAGTGAGAACCAAAGAAAAAGATGGATATGATGCCATCCAGTTAGCATTTGATGATAAAAAAGAGAAGAATACCACAAATGCATTAAAAGGACACTTTAAAAAAGCTAATACAAGCCCAAAAAGAATTCTCAGGGAATTTACCCGCTTTGAAATAGAAAATAGAAAATCTCATGGAGAGGTATTAAATGTAGAGGTTTTTGTAGAAGGAGAATATGTTGATGTTTCAGGTATAAGTAAAGGAAAAGGTTTTCAAGGTGTTGTAAAACGTCATGGTTTTCGTGGGGTAGGAGATAGCACGCATGGACAACACAATCGGTTGAGAGCTCCCGGTTCCTTAGGCGCTTCTTCATGGCCTTCACGCGTTATGAAAGGAATGAGAATGGCCGGTAGAACTGGAGGTAAAAAAGTTAAAATGATTAACTTGCAAATAGTAAAAATTTTTCCGGAGAAGAATTTAATATTAGTTAAAGGATCGGTACCCGGTCATAATGGTTCATATTTAAAAATTGAAAGATGGAGTTAAAAGTATTAAAAATAGATGGAACAGAAACCGGTAGAACGGTTACTTTAAATGATAATATTTTCGGAATTGAACCGAACCAACATGTTATTTGGTTGGATGTAAAACAATATTTAGCTAACAATCGTCAAGGTACTCATTCCAGTAAAGAAAAATCAATGCTATCAGGAAGTACGCGTAAATTGAGAAAACAAAAAGGTGGTGGCGGTGCACGTGTAGGAAGTATCAAAAATCCTTTATTCTACGGTGGAGCTCGCATTTTCGGACCTCAACCCAGAGATTATAGCTTTAAATTAAATAAAAAAGTGAAACGTTTAGCTCGTATGTCAGCCTTGTCGTTAAAAGCAAATGAAAACGGCATAACTGTATTGGAAAATTTTGATTTAGAAGCTCCTAGAACTAAAGACTGTGTCAATATTTTGAAAAATATAAATCTTTTTGAAAAAAAGACATTATTAGTTCTAAATGAAACAAATAAAAATATATATTTGTCTTCTCGAAATTTAGGCAAGGTTAAAGTTGTAGAAGTCTCAGATTTAAATACTTATGATATTTTAAATGCACAGAATTTGATAATATCTGAGCCGGCAGCTTCCAAATTCGAAGAATTTTTTAAAATTAACGAGTAAATTTTTTTGTAATGAATGTTATTATTAAACCGCTTGTAACCGAAAAAATGACCGCCATGAGCGAAAAAGGAAATCGCTATGGTTTTGTCGTAGATCGTAAAGCTGATAAAATACAAATTAAGAAAGCCATAGAAACTTTGTATGGCGTTGAAGTGGAAAGTGTAAATACTATGATTCAAAGAGGTAAAAATACTTCACGTTTTACAAAATCAGGCTTAATTAAAGGAAGTAAAAATTCGTTTAAAAAAGCAATAGTACAATTAAAAGGAAATCAAACAATAGATATCTTTAGTAATATATAGAATAGAGATTAATAAAAGATGGGATTAAAAAAGTTTAAACCGGTTACACCCGGTCAAAGATTTAAGTTAATAAGTAACTTTGATGAGATAACATGTAAAACCCCCGAAAAGAGTTTATTGTTATCACAAAAACGGTCAGGAGGAAGAAATAATCAAGGTAAGATGACTATGCGCTATATGGGCGGCGGTCATAAGAAACAATACCGTATTATCGATTATAAAAGAGATAAAGATGGCATACCTGCTACAGTCAAAACCATTGAGTATGATCCGAATCGCTCAGCACGTATTGCATTATTGTTTTATGCTGATGGTGAAAAAAGATATATCATAGCTCCTCACGGATTAAAAGTAGGACAACAAATACTATCCGGTGATGGCGTTTCTCCTGATGTAGGTAATACCTTGTTTTTTTCTCAAATACCTTTAGGTACCGTTGTACATAATATTGAAATGCAACCGGGAGCAGGAGCAAAAATAGCTCGTAGTGCGGGTTCTTACGCTCAATTAATGTCTAGAGAAGAGAAATATGTAACCATTAAATTACCTTCCGGAGAAACACGTAAAATTTTGTGTACGTGCAAGGCAACGATAGGAATGGTTTCTAATATTGACCATAACTTACAAGTATCCGGAAAAGCAGGAAGAACACGTTGGTTAGGAAGACGTCCTCGGGTTCGTGGTGTGGTTATGAATCCTGTTGATCACCCGATGGGTGGAGGTGAAGGAAGAGCTTCCGGAGGTCATCCACGATCAAGAAAAGGATTATATGCTAAGGGATATAAGACCAGAAATGCTAAAAAAGCATCAAACCAATTTATTGTTGAAAAAAGAAAAAAATAAAAGAAAGATATGAGTAGATCATTAAAAAAAGGTCCGTTTATTCATTATAAACTCGAAAAGAGAGTGCTTGATGCCCAACAATCCAATAAAAAAGTGGCAATTAAAACATGGTCAAGGGCATCAGTGATTTCTCCGGATTTTGTTGGTCAAACGATAGCAGTTCATAATGGCAACAAATTTATTCCCGTTTATATTACAGAAAACATGGTAGGACATAAGTTGGGAGAATTTGCTCAAACACGTATATTTCGCGGGCATGCCGGAAGTAAAGATAAAGGGAAAAAATAAAGCAAATACAGAATTAAGATGGGAGCAAGAAAAAGAATAGCAGCTGAAGCTACTAAAGAAAGAAAACAAAATGTGTCTATGGCACGTTTGGTTGACAATAATACTTCACCTCGTAAAACACGTTTAATGGCAGATTTGGTTAGAGGTAAAAATGTTGAATATGCATTAAATGTGTTAAAATACAGTAAAAAAGAATCATCTGAAAAAATTCGTAAATTATTACTCTCTGCAATAGCCAATTGGCAAGCAAAAAATGAAAATGCTCGTGTTGAAGATAGTAATTTATATATAAAAGAAATTTTTGTTGATGGTGGCACTATGTTAAAACGTTTACGTACAGCCCCTCAAGGTCGTGGCTACCGTATACGCAAACGTTCTAATCATATTACAATAATATTAGATAGCAAAACCGAAATCACAAATCAAATAACAGAAGAGTAGATGGGACAAAAAGTTAATCCAATAGGGCTGCGTTTAGGAATCATTAGAGGATGGGATTCCAGTTGGTATGGTGGCAAAAAATTTGAAACTAAACTAATTGAAGACGATAAAATAAGAAAATACATCAATGCACGCTTACAAAAAGCTAGTATTTCAACTATTTATATTGAACGTACATTGAAATTGGTAACCGTAACAATCAATACTGCCCGACCGGGTCTTATTATCGGTAAAGCCGGCCAGGAAGTCGATAAATTAAAAGAAGAATTAAAGAAAATTACCAATAAAGAAGTTCAAATTAATATTTCAGAAATAAAACGTCCCGAATTAGATGCAGTTTTAGTAGCACAAACCATTGCTAAACAAATAGAAGGACGTATGTTTTATCGTAGAGCTATAAAAACAGCCATTGCATCCAGTATACGTGCAGGAGCAGAAGGAATTAAAGTATCAATTTCCGGTCGTATAGGTGGTGCTGAAATGGCTAGAAGAGAACATTTCAAAGAAGGTTCAACCCCTTTACATACTTTACGTGCCGATATTGATTATAATCATGCTGAAGCACATACTACTTATGGTCGATTAGGTGTTAAAGTATGGATTTGTAGAGGACTTGTTTATGGTAAAAAAGATTTATTTCAATCTTTTAATGAAACCAAAGAAGGTAAAGCTCCGCCTGCTAAAAGAATGGGACGTGGTGGAAATGATTTCGGCGGACAAAGAAGAAGGAAATAAAATTAAATAATGAAATTGAAAAAGATTATTAAAGATATTTAGAAATGTTACAACCAAAAAAGTCGAAATATAGAAGAGTGCAGAAAGGAAAAATGAAGGGCAATACTAAGCGTGGAGCTGAGATTGCTTTTGGATCTTTCGCTATTAAAGCACTTGATGAATGTTGGATAACTGGACGTCAAATAGAAGCTGCACGTCAAGCTATCACACGTTATATGAAACGTGAAGGTCAATTATGGATACGTATTTTCCCGGATAAACCCGTTACGAAAAAACCGGCAGAAGTACGTATGGGTAAAGGTAAAGGCTCTCCGGAATATTTTGTAGCTAGAGTTTCTCCTGGTAGAATATTATTTGAATCCGATGGAGTTCCTTTGGAGATAGCACGAGAAGCTATGCGTTTGGGAGCACAAAAATTACCCATATTAACTCAATTTGTGATAAGAAGAGATTATTCAGAAGAAATACTATAAAATTATGAAGCAAGCAGTAGTAACAGAACTTTCTACCAAGGAATTATTCGAAAGATTGGATGAAGAAACTAATCAGTTGGTGAAATTAAAATTGCATCATGCAGTTTCTTCTATTGAAAATCCAAATAGAATTAAAGAGTATCGTAAAACAATAGCAAGATTAAAAACGGAAATTCGTAATCGGGAACTTGCAGAAAAAAAAACTCAAAAATAATTGATGATGGAAAGAAATTTTAGAAAAGTAAGAGAAGGTGTTGTTATAAGCAATAAGATGACCAAGTCAATTGTTGTTGAAGTAGAAAGAAAACTTAAACATCCAAAATATGGAAAGTTTTTAAAGAAAACTTCTAGTTTTATGGCACACGATGAAAATCAGGATTGTCAAATAGGAGACAAAGTAAGAATAATGGAAACCAGGCCATTGAGTAAAAACAAGTGCTGGAGATTAATAGAAATAACCGAAAGAGCTAAATAAGATATGATACAGCAAGAATCAAGATTGACAGTAGCAGATAATAGCGGAGCAAAAGAAGTTTTATGTATTCGTGTATTAGGCGGAACCAAAAAACGATATGCCCGTTTGGGAGATAAAATAATTGTAACTGTTAAAGATGCTATTCCATCAGGTGGTATTAAAAAAGGAACAGTTTCTAAAGCAGTTATTGTGAGAACTAGAAAGGAATCACGTAGAAATGACGGTTCTTATATTCGTTTTGATGATAATGCTGTTGTTTTGCTTACGGCAACAGATGAGTTGAGAGGTACGCGTATTTTCGGACCGGTAGCTCGTGAATTAAGAGATAAACAATATATGAAAATTGTTTCATTAGCTCCTGAAGTTATATAAATAAATACGTAATATACAATAGCATGAAGATACATATAAAAAAAGGAGACATTGTAAAAGTTTTGTCGGGTGAAGACAAAGGTCGCACAGGAAAAGTGCTTAAAGTGGAAATAAGTAAATACAAAGCATTTGTAGAAGGAGTTAATTTAGTGTCTAAACATACCAAACCGAATGCTAAAAGTCCACAAGGAGGTATTGTGAAAAAAGAAGCTTCTGTGCATATTTCTAATTTAATGCTGGTCGATTCTAAAGGAGTGGCTTCTCGCATCGGAAGAAAACTAAATGATAAAGGTAAATTAGTGAGATATTCAAAAAAATCAGGGGAGGAGATTAAATAATGAAATACGTTCCAAGATTAGAAGAAAAATATATAAACGAAATTGTTCCTGCTATACAGAAACAATTTGGATTTAAATCAGTGATGCGTGTGCCTAAAATAACGAAGGTTTGTTTAAACCAAGGAATAGGAGCAGCAACAGCAGATAAGAAATTAATAGATATAGGTATTAATGAAATGACCATGATAGCCGGTCAAAAAGCAGTAGCTACTAAATCAAGAAAAGATATTTCCAATTTTAAATTAAGAAAAGGTAATCCTGTTGGAGTTCGTGTAACTTTAAGAGGAGAAAGAATGTTCGAATTTCTTGATCGTTTAATTTCTGTCTCTATTCCTCGTATTCGTGATTTTAGAGGTATTAACGAAAAAGGATTTGATGGTAAAGGTAATTTCTCTATGGGTGTTACCGAACAAATCATTTTCCCTGAAATAGATATAGATAAAATTAATAAAATAAACGGTATGGATATTACTATTGTTACTACAGCTAGAAACGATCAGGAATGTTTAGCCTTGTTGAAAGAATTCGGATTTCCATTTAAAAATCAGAAAAAATAATATGGCAAAAGAATCATTAAAAGCAAAAGAAGTGAAAAGAGCAAAATTAGTTGCTCAATATGAAAGTAAACGAAAAACTTTCAAAGAAATAATTCGTACAAGTACTGATTATGAAGAAGTGAAAGCAGCTCAAATTGGTTTACAAAAACTTCCTCCGAATTCAAATCCCATTCGTTTACATAATCGTTGTAAATTAACGGGAAGGCCAAAAGGATATATGAGAACATTTGGAATTTCAAGAATCAATTTTAGAGAAATGGCCTCAAAAGGTTTAATACCGGGAATAAAAAAAGCAAGTTGGTAATATACATTAAAAGGATAAAATAATATGAATACGGATCCGATAGCAGATTATTTAACAAGGATTAGAAATGCCGTGATGGCAAAACATAAAGTAGTAGAAATACCTACTTCAAATGTTAAAAGAGAAATAACAAAAATTCTTTTTGAAAAAGGATATATATTAAATTATAAATTTGAAGATGGAGAAAAATTTAATACTATAAAAATAGCATTAAAATATCATCCTATATCCAAACAAAGTGCAATAAGTGATTTACAACGCATAAGTAAACCCGGCTTACGAAAATATGTAAAAGTGGATGACCTCCCACGTGTGTTAAATGGGATGGGAATTGCTATTATTTCTACGTCTCAAGGATTGCTTACCGATAAAGAAGCACGTAGTTTAAAGCTTGGTGGAGAAGTAATATGTTATATTAGTTAAAAGGAGGAAACAGCATGTCAAGAATTGGAAAATTACCGATAGCAATACCCAAAGGAGTAAGCATTAATATTGATGACAAAATTAATGAGATTACCGTAAAAGGACCTCTTGGTGAAATCAAACAAAAGGTAGATTCGTGTATTACTATAGAAATGGAAGAAAATATATTACATCTAAAACGTCATACGGAACAAAAAAGACATAAAGCAATGCACGGATTGTATAGAGCTTTGTTGTCCAATATGGTGAAAGGTGTATCAGAAGGTTTTACCATTGTTCAAGAATTGGTGGGTACGGGATATAAAGCGCAAGCAAACAATCAATTATTGAATTTATCATTGGGCTATTCACATAATATAATCTTTGAAATACCTAAAGAAGTTAAAGTAGAAACAATTACCGAAAAAGGTAAGAATCCTATTATAAAGTTATCTTCTTTTGATAAACAATTATTAGGTCAAGTTGCTACAAAAATAAGATCCTATCGTAAACCTGAACCATATAAAGGAAAGGGTATTCGTTATCAGGGTGAAGTAGTTAGAAGAAAAGCGGGTAAATCAGCAGAAAAGAAATAAGTTAATTAAAAATAAAATCGGAGTAGAATGGGAACGAAAAATCGTAAAAGTTATAGAAGACTTCGGATAAAAAATAGAATCAGAAAAACTATACATGGATCAGATGTATGTCCAAGATTATCTGTTTTTAGAAGTAATAAGCAGATATATGCACAACTTATTAATGATAAAGCAGGCACAACTATTGTCGCAGCATCATCAGCAATAAGTTCGATAGATTCGCAAAAAGTTACAAAGATAGAAAAGGCTAAATTGGTTGGAAAAGAGTTAGCTCTAAAAGCAAAAGAGGCAGGTATAACGAAAGTTGTTTTTGATAGAAATGGCTATTTGTATCATGGTAGAGTGAAATCATTAGCGGAAGCAGCAAGAGAAGAAGGTTTAATATTCTAAATTAGGTTTATGTCAACAATAAAAAGAGTAAAGACAAGCGAAATTGAATTTAAAGATAGGCTGGTAAGTGTACAGCGAGTAACAAAAGTAACCAAAGGTGGACGAACGTTTAGTTTTTCTGCTATTGTCGTTATCGGTAACGAAAATGGTATTGTAGGTTATGGATTAGGTAAAGCGAAAGAGGTTAATATTGCTATTCAAAAAGGAATAGAAGATGCTAAAAAACATTTGATTAAAGTTCCGGTATTGAAAGGAACGGTACCTCATGCTCAAGAAGGAAAATATAGCGGTGCTCTGGTATTAATTAAACCTGCAACTCCCGGTACCGGTGTTATAGCCGGTGGTGCTATGCGTGCCGTCTTGGAAAGTGTAGGAGTGAAAAATGTGTTAGCAAAATCTAAAGGATCTACCAATCCGCATAGTGTCGTTAAAGCAACCATTGATGCATTGTCAAAAATGAAAGATCCTTATACTGTAGCTCAGTTAAGAGGTATTGAGTTAACAAAAGTTTTTAACGGATAATAGTTAAAATAATAATGAAAAAATTAAGAATTACACAAGTTAAAAGTCAAATAGATAGAGCTCAAGTGCAAAAAAGAACTATTACTGCACTGGGTATCAAAAAACTTAATCGTCCTATAGAAGTGGAAGCAACACCTCAAATTTTAGGGATGATAGATAAAGTTAAACACTTGTTAAAAATTGAAGAAATATAGATAATAATCTGAAATATAAGATTTAAGAATATGAATTTACATAATTTAAAACCGGCAGAAGGTTCAACAAAAAGAACGAAACGTATTGGTAGAGGTGAAGGATCAGGTAAAGGTGGAACTTCTACTAAAGGTCATAAAGGTGCTCAATCCCGTTCAGGTTATTCCAGAAAAGCCGGATTCGAAGGTGGACAAATGCCTTTATACAGACGTGTACCGAAATCTGGATTTAAAAATATTAACCGTGTGGAATATAATGCTATTAATCTTTCAACACTTCAATACCTATATGAAAAAACCGGATTGACAACCATTGATATGGATGTATTGTATGCGAATGGTTTGAAATCTAAAAAAGATTTAGTGAAAATTTTAGCAAACGGTAACTTGACAGCAAAATTAGAAGTTAAAGCCCATGCTTTCTCTGAAAAAGCAATACAAGTAATAGAAGCACAAGGTGGAACCGCAATAAAATTATAAGATGAAAAAATTCATAGCCACAATTAAAAACATTTATCATATTGAAGAGTTAAGAAATAGAATTCTTTACACTTTAGGTATTATATTAATATATAGAGTCGGATCTTATATTGCATTACCCGGTGTAGATGTTCAAGCACTTTCACAAACTTCGTTTTCTTCTAGTTCAAGAGAAGGTTTGTTGGGATTGTTGGATATGTTTTCAGGAGGTGCTTTTTCCAATGCATCCATCTTTGCCTTGGGAATTATGCCTTATATTTCTGCTTCTATTGTGATTCAATTAATGACTTTAGTTGTGCCTTATTTCCAACGTCTACAAAAAGAAGGTGAAAGTGGACGCAAAAAAATAACACAGTTAACAAGATTTTTAACTATTGCCGTTACTGCTTTGCAAGCTCCTGCTTATTTATCCAATTTAGTTTCACAAGTAGGGACAAGTACCGGTGTTTTTCATACGTTTACAGGTGAACCAATTTTAGCCGGAGCCGGACTACCTTGGTCTTTTACAATAGTATCAATCATTGTATTGGTATCTAGTACATTGTTTATAATGTGGCTGGGTGAAAGAATTACAGACAAAGGGATAGGCAATGGTATTTCACTCTTAATTATGATTGGTATTATAGCTCGATTACCTTTTGCATTATCTGCTGAATTTGTATCAAAAGTAGCTGAAACAGGTAACGGGGGATTAATAACCTTCTTAATAGAAATATTATTACTTGTGGCTGTCATACTGATTTCTGTCTTATTAGTGCAAGGAACTCGTAAAGTTCCGGTACAATATGCTAAGAGAATAGTTGGCAATAAACAATATGGAGGTCAAAGACAATATTTACCTATTAAAGTAAATGCGGCAGGTGTAATGCCAATTATTTTTGCTCAGGCAATTATGTTTTTACCTTTGACATTGGTTGGTTTTGCGTCCAATAATGAAACCATGGGTGCATTAGCAAGTGCTCTTACTAATAATTCAAGCTTTTGGTATAATTTTATTTTTGCAGTATTAATAATATTGTTTACTTATTTTTATACTGCTATAACATTTAATCCAAATCAAATAGCTGATGATATGAAGAAAAATGGAGGTTTCATTCCAGGAATAAAACCGGGAAAGAAAACAGTTGAATTCATTGATAATGTTATTTCCAGGGTTACATTGCCCGGTTCAATCTTTTTAGCTTTCATTGCAATAATGCCTGCTTTTGCCAGGTTATTTGGAATTAACTCACAATTTGCACAGTTTTTTGGAGGAACCTCGTTGTTGATTATGGTCGGAGTAGTTTTAGATACATTACAACAAATAGAAAGTCATTTGTTGATGAGACATTATGATGGATTAACAAAATCAGGACGAATAAAAGGACGTAATGCACTCCCTATTTAAGAGTATGAATAAAGTCGAAAAATGATACATTTTAAGACAGAAAAAGAAATAGAAATAATTAAACAAAGTTCTTTGATAGTTGGAAAAACCTTGGCTGAGGTAGCAAAGTTAATTCAACCCGGTATAATGTGTAAAGTACTGGACAGTGTTGCCGAAGAATTTATCCGCGACAACGGTGCTGTTCCTTCTTTTAAAGGTTATAACGGATATCCCTCTACACTATGTATTTCTGTAAATGACGTCATTGTACATGGAATACCCGGAAATTATGAATTACAAGAAGGAGATATAGTTGCTATTGATTGTGGAGCAAAGAAAAACGGATTTCATGCAGATTATGCCTACACCTTTGAAGTTGGAATTGTGTCAGAAGAAATACAAAACTTAGCTAAACGAACGAAACAAGCACTATATATAGGAATAGAACAAGCCAAGGAAGGGAATAGAGTAGGAGATATTAGTTACGCTATTCAGTCATATGTAGAAGGATTCGGATATTCTGTTGTTAGAGAATTAATCGGTCATGGCATCGGCGAAAATCTACATGAAAAACCGGATATCCCAAACTACGGGAATAAAGGAAGCGGACATAAATTAAAAAAAGGGATGGTTTTTTGTATCGAACCGATGATTAATTTAGGAGTTAAACATATACGAATAGATAGAGATGGTTGGACAACACGAACAGCCGACGGAAAACCCTCAGCGCACTATGAACATATGGTTGCTATCAGAGAAACAGGAACAGAAATATTATCAACGTACGAATATATAGAAGAAGTTATAAATAAAAAATAAATGGCAAAACAGTCATCAATAGAACAAGATGGAATAGTGATAGAATCATTAGGAAATGCTATGTTCCGAGTCGAACTAGAAAACGGGCATCGGGTAATAGCACATATTTCCGGAAAAATGAGAATGCACTATATAAAAATTTTACCGGGAGATAAGGTAAAAATGGAAATGTCTATTTATGACTTATCAAAAGCTAGAATCATATTTAGGTATAAAAATTAATTAATATAAAATAAACATGAAAGTAAGGACATCAGTAAAGAAAAGATCAGACGATTGCAAAATCGTTCGACGTAAAGGGGTTGTTTATGTGATTAACAAAAAAAATCCTAAATTCAAACAAAGACAAGGATAAAATATATAAAAAGATTGATAAAATAGAAGTATATGGCAAGAATTGCTGGTATTGATTTACCAAAAAATAAAAGAGGAGAAATCGGTTTAACCTACATCTACGGCATCGGTAGAACAACTGCTCAAAAAATATTGACGAAAGCCAATATTTCATTGGATAAAAAAGTTCAAGATTGGGATGATGATGATTTAAATGCTATTAGAAGTTTAGTCGGTGAGATTAAAATCGAAGGAGCGTTGCGTTCTGAAGTACAAATGAACATTAAACGATTAATGGACATTGGCTGTTATCGTGGAATACGTCACCGTATCGGATTACCTGTAAGAGGACAATCAACAAAGAACAATGCACGTACACGTAAAGGAAGGAAAAAAGTTGTTGCCAATAAGAAAAAAGCAACGAAATAGAAATTAGATATTAAACTTTAAGAAAATAATAATCGTTTATGGCAAAATCAACGAAAGTTACGAGAAAAAGAATCGTAAAAGTGGATGCGATAGGGAAGGCATTTATACAAGCATCGTTTAATAATATTATTGTTACTTTAACAAATAATTTTGGACAGACTATCTGCTGGTCATCAGCCGGAAAGATGGGTTTCAGAGGTTCAAAGAAAAACACACCTTATGCAGCCCAAATGGCAGCTCAAGATGCTTCTAAAGTGGCCTATGACTTAGGTTTACGCAAAGTGAAAGTGTATGTGAATGGTCCAGGAGGCGGTAGAGAATCCGCTGTTAGAACCATCAATGCTGCAGGTATTGAAGTTTCAGAAATTGTTGATGTAACACCTCTACCTCATAACGGATGCAGACCTCCGAAAAGAAGAAGAGTTTAATAATTAGAAATCATTAAAAAGTTATAAATTTATGGCAAGATATATTGGTCCAAAGTCTAAAATAGCAAGAAAGTTTAAAGATCCTATATATGGACCCGATAAGTATGTGGAAAAGAAAAATTATCCTCCCGGTCAACATGGTGTTACTAAGAAAAGAGGTACTGGTAAAATTTCAGAATACGGAATTCAATTACAAGAAAAACAAAAAGCTAAATATACCTATGGCGTATTGGAAAAACAATTTAAAAATATTTTCCTTAAAGCTGCCTCTAAAAAAGGGATTACCGGTGAAGAATTGTTGCAATTGTTGGAATCTCGTTTAGACAATGTCGTTTATCGTCTTGGAATTGCTCCTACAAGAGCCGGCGCACGCCAATTAGTTTCTCATAAACATATCGTGGTTAACGGTGAAGTAGTTAGTATACCTTCTTTTACGTTAAGAGCAGGAGATATTGTAGGTGTTAGAGAAAAATCTAAAGCAAGTGAATCAATATTAGATTCATTAAGTCGTCATAATGCAAGTCGTTACCCATGGTTAGAATGGGATGGAAATTCTTTGTCCGGCAAATATATGATGATTCCTTCAAGAGATATGATTCCTGAAAATATTCAAGAACAATTAATCATCGAATTGTACTCAAAATAATAGTTAAGATAATTATAAATAAAATTAAAAATATAAAAAATGGTTACAATACCTTTTCAAAAACCGGATAAAGTCATAATGTTGGAAGCTAATGATTCCTTTGGCGTCTTTGAATTTCGTCCATTAGAACCTGGTTACGGAGTTACAATCGGGAATGCTCTTCGTAGAGTGTTGTTGTCTTCATTAGAAGGATTTGCAATTACTTCCATGAGAATAGAAGGTGTTTTGCATGAGTTTGCAACAATACCCGGCGTATTGGAAGATGTAACGGATATTGTTTTAAATATGAAACAAATTCGTTTAAAAAGCAAAATTGAAGATCAAACGAATGAAAAAGTCCGCTTTACAATTATGGGACAAAATGAATTTAAAGCCGGCGATATCAATAAATTTTTAAGTAGCTTCCAAGTGCTAAACGAAGATCTCCATATTTGTTCCATGGAACCTAATGTAAAATTGGAAATGGAATTAACAATTGATAAAGGTCGTGGCTATGTTACTGTTGAAGAAAATAGACAACTGCATAATGAAATCGGTGTTATCGCCATAGATTCTATACACACTCCTCTTAAAAATGTTATGTACAGAGTTGAAAATTATCGCGTTGAACAAAAAACAGACTTCGAGAAATTAATTTTTGAAATAACAACCGACGGTTCCGTTCATCCAAAAGAAGCTCTTAAAAAAGCAGCAAAAGTATTAATTCATCATTTTATCCTTTTCTCTGAAGATAGAATAACCATGAATGTAGATGAAATTTCATTAAGTGAAGAATTTGATGAATCATCCCTACATACTCGTCAGCTTTTAAAACAAAAGCTTATCGATATGGATCTTTCTGTTAGAGCATTGAATTGTTTGAAATCCGCCGATATTGAAACAATGGGTGATTTAGTGGCAATTCATAAATCCGATTTGTTAAAATTAAGAAACTTTGGAAGAAAATCTTTAACGGAATTGGAAGAACTTGTTAAATCAAGAGGATTGGAATTCGGAATGAATGTCGCGAAGTATAAATTAGATTTAGAAAAAGATTAATAGAAAAGAGATATGAGACACGGGAAAAAAGTAAATCATTTAAGTAGAACAAGCGTACATCGACAGGCTATGTTGTCTAATATGGCAACATCCTTGATTTCTCATAAAAGAATAACAACAACTGTAGCTAAAGCAAAAGCATTAAAAAAATATGTTGAGCCTCTTCTTACCAAAGCTAAGAATGATACGACACATTCACGCAGAGTTGTTTTCAGTTATTTAAGAGATAAAAATTCTGTTACTGAATTATTCAGAGAAATATCGCAAAAAATCGCAGATAGACCGGGTGGATATACCCGCATTTTACGTACAGGTTTTCGTAGCGGTGATGGTGCAGAAATGTGTATCATTGAGCTGGTAGACTATAATGAAAATTACTCACAAAGTAAAGGAGCTAAAAAGTCGAAAGCAAAAACAACACGTAGAAGCAGAAGTAAAAAAGTGGAAAAAGAAGAAAACCAAGTTGTAGAAACTTCCGTAAATGTAGTTGATGAAAAACAAACGGAAGAACAAAAGACTCCGCTTGAAGAAAAGAAAGAAAAAGAAGAAAATAGTAAAACAACAGAGTAATAATCAGAAGAATAATGATTGTATCTACATCATACAAAAACGTTGCAAGTGTATTGCAACGTTTTTTTTATGTCATACTTTTTATCATACATCGCCTTTGTTGATATCAAAGCCATGCCTTATTCTTTATATGTTTAAAAACCAACATAATGTGTTTAGTTTTGTTTCCTTTAAAATTGTTAAAAAAAAATAATAAAAAAACGTTATAATCATTAAACTTTTATTTATTTTTGAAAAATAAAATTTAATACAAAAAAAATGTCCTTAAAAGTCAAAATAGCCTCAGGGAGAGCGAGTATAGCGCTTGCAGAAAGAATAGCAAAAGCATATAATCAGGAGCTGGTAAATGTAGAAGTATGCGTTTATAGTGATGGAGAATTTCAACCGGCATTTTGTGATAACTTACGCGGCAGTGATGTTTTTATTATACAGTCTACCTTTCCGCCTGCAGAAAATCTTTTAGAATTATTGTATTTAATAGATGCTGCTCGTCGTGCATCGGCACATAAAATTATTGCTGTCATACCTTATTTCGGTGTGGCACGTCAAGATAGAAAAGATAAACCCCGTGTGCCCATAGGGGCTAAATTAGTGGCTAATTTGTTAACAGTAGCAGGTGCTGATCGTATTATTACGATGGATTTACATGCCGACCAAATTCAAGGTTTTTTTGATGTCCCTGTCGATAATATATATGCCTCCAGATTGTTTTTACCTTATCTGAAAAGCCGTGTATTAGATAATTTATGCTTGGCTTCTCCCGATACCGGAGGTACACGTAGAGCCGCAACATATGCAAAATATTTAGGGGCAGATTTGGCAATCGGCTTTAAACAACGTCCTCGCCCCAATGAGGTGGGAACCTTGCAAATAATCGGTGATGTGAAAGATAAAAATGTATTTATTGTCGATGATATTATTGATACGGCAGGAACGATTTGTAAAGCTAGCAATGCAATTAAATCATTAGGTGCCAAAAGTGTACGCGCTATGTGTGTACATCCCGTATTATCAGGAAATGCCTATGAGAATATTGAAGCCTCAGCTTTAGAAGAGTTGATTACAACCGATACCATTCCATTGAAACGAACGTCAAGTAAAATAACCGTTCTATCAACCGATAAATTGTTCGCTAAAGTAATCAATGGTGTGGTTTCCAGTAGCTCTATAAGCTCTTTGTTCGATTACGATCATTTTATGGAACTAGACGATATTACTTTTTAATAATTACTAACTCATAGCCTTTCACTGTATTGTCCGCTTTCCTATAAAATCGATTCTTTTTCTCTATTAATATAGTGTTATTAACGCTTTTTATTTTTTATTTTTACTATTTTTGCATATATCAAATCTTTTATCCATAAAGAATAAAATCAAATGATTGTATATTTTCAAAAGAACAAATCTGTCTTTGTTGTAGAAACAGAGAAACTTTTTAATTCGGAAGAAAGTTTAAAGCTAATATGGTTGTTTTCTAATGCAAAACAATTATCCGATAACACGGTTCAGGGTGTATTTATTGGTCCTCGTCGAGAAATGATAACTCCCTGGAGTACTAATGCAGTTGAAATAACACAAAATATGGGACTAAGCGGTATTAAGCGTATCGAAGAGTTAATCCATGTTTCATCGCCTATGCCTGATATAGATGATATATCATATGCAAAAACTGTTTATGATCCTATGTTACAACAAATATATCAAAATCCGGATCAACATATTTTTCATGTGGATATTCAACCGGAGCCTATTCGGTATATTGATGATATTGAAAAATACACCTTGGAAGAAGGATTGGCTTTAAATGAAGAAGAAATAAACTATCTGGAAAACTTATCCTTTAAAATAAATAGAAAACTAACTGATTCTGAGATTTTCGGCTTCTCACAAGTTAATTCGGAACATTGTAGACATAAAATATTTAATGGCACATATATTATTGATGGACAAGAAAAAACATCTTCTTTATTTCAGTTAATTAAGAAAACATCCAATCAAAATCGAAATAGATTGGTGTCTGCTTATAAAGATAATGTGGCATTTGTAAATGGTCCGACCTGTGAGCAATTTGCACCAAAAACACAGGATAAACCCGATTATTTTGAAACGAAGGAAATTGAAACGGTGATTTCTATCAAAGCAGAAACCCATAATTTTCCAACAACTGTAGAGCCCTTTAACGGAGCGGCCACAGGTTCAGGAGGTGAAATACGCGATCGTATAGCAGGAGGAATAGGGAGTTTCCCTATGGCGGGAACAGCAGTCTATATGACTTCCTATCCTCGTTTAGATGATAAAAGAAGCTGGGAAAAAGCAAGTGTTCCACGTAAATGGTTGTATCAATCACCGGAAAAGATATTAATCAAAGCTTCTAACGGTGCCAGTGATTTTGGAAATAAATTTGGTCAACCGCTTATCAACGGCTCTTTATTAACGTTCGAACATACTGAAAATAATAAACAGTACGGATATGATAAAGTCATCATGCTTGCAGGTGGTATTGGTCATGCAAATAAAGAATATGCCTTGAAAAATACGCCGGCAATAGGGGATACTATTGTGGTCTTAGGCGGCGATAATTATAGAATTGGGATGGGAGGAGGTGCCGTTTCTTCGGTAGCGACGGGTGAGTTTTCTTCTTCTATTGAATTAAATGCAGTTCAACGATCGAATCCGGAAATGCAAAAACGTGTCTATAACGCTATTCGTGCAATGGCAGAATCGGATACAAATCCCATCGTTTCTTTACACGACCATGGTGCCGGAGGACATCTGAATTGTTTATCTGAACTTCTCGAAGATATCGGAGGAAAGGTATCTATCGATAAATTACCGATCGGAGATAATACATTATCTGCAAAAGAAATTATCGGCAATGAGTCTCAGGAACGTATGGGTTTGCTCATTAAGTCGAAGGATGTTCAACTATTATCGTCTGTAGCGAAAAGAGAGCGTGCTCCTATGTATGCCGTAGGAAATACAACAGGGGATTTTCGTCTGGTCTTTTCTCAAAAGGGAAGCAAACCTATTGATTTAGCGGTAGAAGATATGTTAGGCAATCCGCCTAAAACAGTCATACAAGACGAGAGTGTTAAAGAATGTTTTATGTATATTCCGGAATTAAAAGAGGATATAGCTATAATTTTAGAAAAAGTACTACGCCTTGAATCGGTTGCTTGCAAAGATTGGTTGACGAATAAAGTCGATAGGTCTGTTACCGGTAAAGTAGCAAGACAACAATGTTGTGGTCCTTTGCAGTTGCCATTGAGTAACTTAGGGGCTGTAGCTATTGATTTTAAGGGAGAAAAAGGGATTGGCGTTTCTATAGGTCATGCTCCTGTCCCTGCTTTAATAAATCCTGCTCATGGGTCTGTGCTTTCCATAGCCGAAGCTTTAACAAATATTGTTTGGGCACCTTTACAAGGAGGCTTAGAAGCCGTTTCGTTAAGTGCCAATTGGATGTGGCCTTGCAAAAATAAAGGGGAAGATGCCCGTTTATATCAAGCCGTTGAAGCCGCAAGTGATTTTACTTGTGCACTGGAAATCAACATCCCGACAGGTAAAGACTCTTTATCAATGACGCAAAAATATCCCGGTGGGGAACTAGTGTATGCACCGGGTACTGTTATTATTTCTGCCGTAGCAGAAATTGAAGATGTTAAGAAAATTATCACCCCGGTGCTTAAAGCCGACAAGGATACCGTTATTGTCTATGTTGATTTTTCATCCGATACTTTTAAGTTGGGAGGAAGCTGCTATGCCCAAATAAACAATGTTTTAGGTAACGATACCCCTACAGTTGTCGATACGGCTTATTTTAGAAAAGCTTTTAATGGTATACAGCAACTAATCAGAGAAGAAAAAATCTTAGCCGGTCATGATATTTCTGCCGGTGGGATGATAACTGCTTTGTTGGAAATGTGTTTTGCTGAAACTAACATTAGTTTGGATGTTGATTTGTCTATGTTTGCGGAATCAAAAATAGAAAACATTCTCTTTGCCGAAAATCCCGGTGTTTTGATTCAGCTTGAAAATAACAAAGAAGTATTCAATCGTTTGCGAGAACTTGGTATAGCTTTCACTAAAATAGCTAAGGTGTCAACGGAGGATACGCAAGAGGTGAGATTGATACATAACAGCAAAACCTATACCTTTGATATAGATTATTATAGGAATGTATGGTTTGAAACGTCTTATCTGTTGGATTGTAAGCAGAGTGGAGAAGATAAAGCCAAAGAACGATTCGATTCCATTAAAAAGAATGTATTACATTTTACTTTTCCTTATTTGTTTACCGGTGAAATGGATACGTGTAATCGGAAAGCAAATGCAGCCATTCTTCGCGAACAAGGTACGAATGGGGATAGAGAAATGGCCTATGCTTTATATAAGGCCGGATTTAATGTGAAAGATGTTCATATTAGCGATTTGATTGAGGGTAGAGAAGATTTGAAAGATATTTCCTTCTTGGTTTTTCCGGGAGGTTTTGCCAATTCCGATGTCTTGGGATCTGCTAAAGGATGGGCAGGGGCTTTTATTTATAATGCAAAAGCAAATAAAGTATTGAAAGACTTTTACGAAAGAGATAATACGCTGAGTTTAGGCGTTTGTAATGGCTGTCAATTGATGGTAGAATTGGGATTATTATATCCTTCCCATAAAGAATCGCCCCAAATGAAGCATAATGATACCCACAAATTTGAATCGGGATTTGTAAATGTAAATATCTTACCGACGAATGCAGTCATGTTATCGGGATTGGAAAATAGTAGTTTGGGAATCTGGATTGCTCATGGTGAAGGCAAATTTCATTTCCCGTATGCAGAAGAAAACTATAGTATTCCCATGAAATACACCTACGCTTCTTACCCCGGTAATCCGAATGGTTCCAAGTATGATGCTGCCGCTATTTGCAGTGAAGACGGTAGACATTTAGCCATGATGCCGCATTTGGAAAGAGCTGTTTTCCCTTGGCAATGGGCTCATTATCCTGCTGACAGAAAAATGGATGCCATTACTCCTTGGATGCATGCCTTTATTCAAGCTCGTAAGTGGATTGAAAATAAAGTAGCAAAATAAAAAGGAAATAAATACACAAAAAAAGGACATTTCATCGAAACGTCCTTTTTTTTATTTGAATAATTCTTTAGAATTTATAGATGATGTAAACACCGCCTGTATTGGCAAACATAAAGCCATTTACCCCATCTCCTCTTGCATGATCCGGAGCGACTAAAACGCCATTTACAAAATTATCATATTTAGCATAGGTATATCCCGGATTGATAAATGGTTCAATAGCCCAATGTTCTTTAATGGGGAAGGTCCATCCTAAGGTTAATCCTGTCATGAAATTCCACCCTTTATGCATGACGTTATTATAGGGTTCTGCCCAATGATTTGGGATGATAGCTCTTGCCATATTATACATCCCGAAACCGGCATGTATTCCAACAAAGAAACCTTTGAACACTTCTTTAGGATAATATTTGGCTTCCAGGAAACCCATAAGTAAACTGATGGGTTTATTAGTACCTAAGAATCCGTTCGGCCAGTAGGTGCCGACAGGAGCAAATTGTAAAGAGAAATGTTTCGATAATTTATATTCAAAAGCCGGATTTAACACTCCTGTTGCAATCAATGCATTTAATTTTACGGCCATAGTTATTTCTCCATCTGCTTTTTTACCTGATTTCTTAGTAGGTTCATCAGTAGGGTAGGTTTTCATGGAGGTTACTAAAATAGTGTCTTTTACCAAGAATAAGTTTTTCTTTTGATCTAACCCTGCATCTTGAGAAGCAGTGAAATATTTTTCAGCTGCTTCATAATCTTTGTTTTGATAAGACAATATGCCTAAATTATTCAAAACGACATCGCTATTAGGATTTAATGCATTTGATTTTTCAAGCAATGTTTTTGCTTCTTCTTTTTTGCCTTCTGAAGCTTTGATACAGGCTAAGTCATTATAGGCTCTAAAATCTTCAGGATATAATTTGATGGCATTTCCAAAAATTTCACTTTTAGTTTGTATGTCTTCCGTTAAAGAAGCAGCAAAGAGTAATTCATCGTTTGATAATGAATCCGGAGACGTAATGGCAAGTTTGGCAATTTGCTCGTCTGTTTTTAAATTTTCCAGACATATTACTTTTATTCTTGCACGGCGTAAACTCGGTAGAATGTTATTGTCTATTTCGTCATAAATAGCAATCATATTTCTGATTTGTTGTTCGCGTTGTCCCATGTTACTCTGAGATTGAATAACATTTACAATCTGACTTTTTTCTTTAATGGAAGAATTTTTAACGGCTTCAATAAATCCATCCCAATCTTCACCATTGTCCTTAAGGGAATATGATATGTTTTTCTTTAAGGTATTTATATCGCTTTTTTCGTTTTTGGATTTTTCACGAATGTATTTATTAAATTCGTTTTCAAACCATTTTTTTCCGGTTTGGGAACGATTGCTGGATAGTTGTTCATTTCTTTTCAATTCACCTTCGGGAGATGCCCATCCATCGATAACAATCGATTGTATAGAATCATATTCGAAAATAAAAGGGAAAAGCGCTGTCAGATTTTGTTTGTTTGCATCTACTTTATTTAAGGGTACTTGCCAATTTAAATTATCACGATTCAATTCAAAATAGATATAAGCTGATTTTTCGATCGGCTTATTCGGAATATAGTTGTGATTGGCAAAGAAATAATTGGGTTCATTCTCTGTAGTAGAAGAAGATTTGTATATGGGTTTTGGGTCAATATCTTCTCTTTTAGTGTCAATGGTAAGTTCGCCTAATTCTCTTTCATCCAAAGCGGCTACTTTTTTATTTTTCTTTGCTGTGGAGTTTACTACAACTACACTTTTCTGAAAAGCCGGATTATAAGGAATGCTTTGTATGAAAGAATAGGTTCCTCCTGTTTTATAATTCACAATCTGTCCTTTGCTGTCTGCTTTCTCCCCTTGAAAATCAATGGGTGTTAACGGTAAAGTATCTCCTACCGAATTTTTTAATGCAGGAATCGTTGTTAAACTTGCTTTTTTATTGAAATACTTTTCCGGAAAAGTGCTTTGAATTTGTAGAGTCGTTTTTCCGCCTCGAGACTCAGGTGTTGTCGGAACTACCTGATAAGTAATGTCATTTTGTTTCTTTACCATCTTTTTTACTCCACAATTGGTGAGGAAAATTAAGAGTGAGCAAATGATAAAAAAGCTTATTATTTTTGACGTTTTCATATGTTGATATTAATATATATATTTTTTTTTAATAAATGTTGTTGCCCTAAAACAGTGTTTATATACGTAAAATTACATTAAATGTTTAACTTTCTGCAAAATTAATGATATAAAATATTTTCCAACGTGAATAATTTATTTTTTATAAACTTTAATTTGTTAATAAATCATATTTTTTAATTACATGTTCTACAGTCTTATAAACCTTAAAAGCTAAGCCGTTAAGGCATGTTGATACACGGCTGTTTACATATTTGCAAAAGTATACTTTTTTTGTATGTTACTTGCGTTGTTATTAAATAATAAAGAAAATAGAGACTATCTCCTTTTTATGCATAAAATAAGCAGACTTTTTGAAAGGTGATGAAGATTGAAATATATATTAACGGTTATAAATTTTATCGTATTTACGATAAATAGGCCTATTATATCTATATCCCTTATACCGTTTAAATCCGGTCGACATTTTAGAGTAGGGAGAAGAGCCAAATCGATACACAATATTTAAGCCTCCATTGTAAGCATAGACATAGTCTAATCTTGTTTTTTTGTTCTCGGTAACTATTTCATCGTTGAAATAATTATCCCAGGTAGAGTAGGTGCATCCTGTAGTGATAAAAGGTTCTATGCCAAAATTATCACCTATAGGGAAAGACCATCCCAAGGAAATACCGCCCATAACATTCCACCCTTTATGGTAAACAAAGTCAAAAGGTTCTTTCCAGTTATTGATAATGATGGATCTGGCCATATTAAACGCACTAACTCCTACATTCAATCCAAAAAATATTCCCTTAAACGTTCCCATAGGGTAATAACGGGGTTCAAAAGTAAAGGCAAACAAACTAAGGGGTTTATCTGTACCTAAAAAGCCTTTGGGTTGATGTACGCCTATCAATTGTGCGTGCAAAGAAAAATTGTATGATAATTTATATTCAAATGCCGGGCTGACGGTGCCGGAAAAAATAAGTGCGTTGAGTTTGACGGCAATGCGATTTGAAACATTGTCTGAACTTGAGGAGCCTGCCGTCTGAATATTGAAATCTAAGAAATCATTGTTATAACTATTTGTTAATGTATGGTTAGCAGATAGCTTGTTTTTTTGAAGCAGGGTAACGGGTATATTATCATTCTGTTTGTTAATATTTATAGCATTGCTAGCTAAGCATATAAAGAACAGTAAGAGGAATAAAGTATTGTTTTTAGTAAAGATATTTATCATAATTTTTACATTTAGTTTTGAAAAAATAATAAAGTTGAAAATTAACTATAATGTGTATGTATATAAAAAGTATTGCAAAAATAAAAAAAAAACATATATCAATCCGTTTAAAAAAGCTTTTTTTTTAAATTTATTTAAGAAAGGTTACTATAAGGTCTGTAATTTTAAAAATCCTGAAAATCTGAAAACAAGAAATCAGTAATAGGAAAATCAAAATGTAACGGATGAATTTACTTCCAAATTTTGACGCCCATTGTGAGGCTAAATAGGCACCGATTACATTTCCTATGGCATGAATAAGCCCGTAATCATACCGAATTGCTC
>ERZ1645192.591-NODE-591-length-30231-cov-6.723721_pt1 | contig 30231 bp, 24 predicted proteins | sample MGYA00575354_ERZ1645192 | MGnify/ENA primary metagenome ERZ1645192 (study PRJEB40844, sample SAMN11349763) | freshwater sediment metagenome | isolation source: river sediment | host: Sediment | place: India: Faizupur Khadar , New Delhi | collected 2017-02-21 ... | reverse complement strand
ACCGTATATATTGCCCTACAACCCTGATAGTAGTATCCAGTGCTCTTTGTGCAGCCGCTGGATCAGGCCCGGATCCATAAACGCTGATAACCGCACCTCCTTCTTCAAATGAGGCAGGGGGGACAGGAATGTCAGCAACCCCCGGAGCAAGGAAGGAGAGGTCATCCAGAACGGCGCATTGCCGGTCAGCAAAGAGAATCCGGCGGAGTGCATACTGCTTCGGAACCGGCATCATATCAGGGAGAATTCCCTGGCAGGCATCCAGGTGGATTTTTACGAGATTTATCCCGGTAGCGGTCTCGATGGTGTCAAGGGTTGCAACAAACCGGGGGTTGAGCTCAATTGCATAGACCTCGTCATCGCTGACCATGAAATCAATCCCCAGGATACCAAGGCACCCTGACGCTGCTGCTGCACGTTCTGCATAGGAGATCATCTGATCCTGCAGTGGATGGTCAAAGGGCGTCAGGGAACCTGCAAACCCGAACCGGTACGGGCCTTCACCCCGGAGGATCTGCCGGTTGACCGCAAGAGCACATGCACGGCCACACCCGGCAACAACACAGACCGATGCCGGAATTCCCTGCACGATCCTCTGGAGCAGAAATGGTTCATCAGGAAAAGCCGCTTTCCATGCCTCGATATCCGCGGGAGAACTGACCACCGTATTTCGCCAGCCTCCTGAACCTGAGAGTGGTTTGAGCATCGCCGGAAACTCCCCTGGTTCTGCAAGCGGAGGGACCGGAATATTGAGCCCTGAAAACCAGTCCTGCACAAATCCCTTGTTCAGGAACTGCTTTGCCGTATGGGCATCGGTCCCGAAGACCGGAGCAGGAAGATCTTCAAGCGTCTCGGCTCCGGATGTCGGAATTATCGCATCGATGGCATACCTCTCGCACATCTCCCTGATACGGATGGGAAGCTCTGCCAGCTCCTCAAACGGCATGCAGCAGACCGTATGATTCCGGAGATCGGCATCACAAAAGTGGTCAACCGCACAGACCTCATACCCGGCCCGGCTGGCAGACAATGCAACATGCCGGGTCGAGAATCCGGCCACGAGAATCCGCTTCAGAATTCTTCCACCGTCTTCCCGCATGCATTCGGAAACACCCGGACCTTTGCCCCGGGGAACTCGCGATGGAGGGAGTTTGGAGCGATATGGTCAAGGAATACCGCAAGTCCTGCTATCTCGGAGTGCGGCTGGTTTGTAACAGCCACGTTGTAATCAGCCATCTGGTAGAGATCGCCTGGAACCTTTTCTGCACCGACGATGACCAGGATCTTCTCCTTTGTCCTGATCTCCTCCTCGACATCAGGCAGGTTCAGGCCAAACATGGTAAGGTGAACAACAACCCCGCCATCCTGTTTCCATCTCTTAATGCACGAGTTCCCCCCGACCTTATCCTCGACAAAGAACTCGCCACCAAACCGGTCGGCAACATCCTGAATACTCTTCACAACCCCCCGGTCATCTGCAGCAATATACATCCCGTCTGCACCAAGGGCCCGTGCTGTTAGGCCGACATGGGTGGTAACCCGCATATCCCGCTGGGGCCGGTGACCAATCCTGAGCACTACTATCATTTGTTCTCCTCCCCGGCAGGCCTGTACCTGATGACCCCGCCTGATAACTCAAGGCCATCCGAAAATACATTCGCCATCTGATTTCTAAGCACAATCTCCTGCGTAGAACAGGCACACCAGGCATTATCCCGAATGTCCACGAGACAATACCGCTTCAGCCGCGCCAGTGACGCATTGACGATATCCAGGGCATACCCGGTCTGCTCTGTCAGGGTCTCACAGGTACACCCGGGATTCCCGGTTATCAGATGGTACACCGTCCAGTCGATATCCTCGTCTCTCACTATTCCCACATATTAACCCTCAACTGCCATGAGTACTTCCCCTGATAATTTCGAACTCTGTTGAAGTTACAGGAAAAGGTATGAGGATAGCATTCAACTCTGATATTATGCACACTCACGCACTCCTCACAGGGCTGGTGCTTGTTATCCTGATCACCAGCATGGCATCTGTCAGTGCCACGGAGACGAAAGACGGGGATATTTCACTCATTCACGTCACAGGTAGTGGAACCATCAAGACAGCCCCTGACCGGGTTCAGATTGAACTTACCGTTGTAACAAAAAATCCGGACGTGAAGGCTGCACAAAAGGAGAACGCACGGAAGATGGACACCGTCATGTCCGCACTTCGGGATCCCTCCAAGGGAAACCTGACCGGGCGGGAGATCGGAACGACCTCCTACTACATCTCTGAAGTATACTACCCGGACGATGCCCTCAAGGCAAAATACGGCGATAATGTGACCATCTACCAGGTGTCAAACACCATCTCAATCGAGACAGAGAAGATTGACCGGGTCGGAGACATCATTGACCTTGCCGTAGCCGCCGGTGCAAACTCCGTAAGCTCACTCCAGTTTACCCTGAGCCAGCAGAAGACCGCAGAGCTTCGGAAGGAAGCCCTTGCCATCGCGGTGAAGAAGGCACAGGCTGACGCGGAGACCGTGATGGCTGCCATGGGCAAGTCTCTGGGAGATGTTCATGAAGTCACCGTTGATGAAAGTTACCAACCGCCGGTCTATTACAACCAGGACTCCCGGTCTGCACAGATGGCAGCAGGAGCACCGTCTACTCCCATAGAACCGGGATCGGTTGAAGTTACCGCACGGGTTACCGCAGGATACCAGATCCTCTGACCGGGAAATCCATACCCCATGAAACCCATAAACCCCTTTTTCTCAAAGGTCTCATCACTAGTATGAATGATGAACCCATCCCCTTTGCAGTTCTCTCTGACATCGTGGATAGAATCCTGGAGGACTGCGATGAGGATGTTGTCTGCACCCGTATGCGTCTGACCGCCCTTGATCCCGCAGTCAGGGATGCTATTGTCGTCTCTGATCTGCTCAATTCCTGGCAGGTCTTTTATTACTTCTTCCAGGAGCAGCCTTTTGACGATGCCTTTGAGATCCTTGCATTCACCCCTGCATCGGTATTGCCCCAGGGGATTTCCATCGGTGAATACCGGCAATGCACGCTCACCTTTGGAGTAACCAACGGACGACCGGTTATCGTCGTCTCTGATGACTTGCAGGAGCTGAGACGGTTTTCAGGCCCGCATGCATACCAGGAAGCAATCCGGTTTATCGATACAGAATAGGAACAGAAAAATCAGGCAGAGAATGCCCTGATGATGTTGTCCGGACTTCCAAGGACCATCACCAGATCTCCCCTACAGAGCACCTCTTCTCCACCCGGACTGACCGTCATCTGCTGACCTCTCCGGATGGCAACAATCGAGACCTGATAATTACTCCGAATCATCGTCTCTTTCAGCATCTTTCCGGCATATGGTGAATCATCGGCAATCCGGATCGTCCGTATCTCCACTTCAGGCATCAGGACCCGGAGGTCATCAAACGAGTAGGACGGGGTGTTCACACTCCGGAGCATCTGATATCCGCCGGCTCTAATCTCACTGACAAGCCGCTCAATCTCGCTCGTTGGAATCAGGTACGTGTATAAGATCCGGGTAAAGATCTCAACGGCTGTCTCAAACTCCTCAGGGATGACCTCGTCAGCGCCAAGATCCATGAGGGTAGCGACCTCTCCCATGTACCTCGTCCTGACAATGATATGAATGGCCGGATTGAGCATTCGTGCTGTCTGGACGATCTGCTGGGTGCCAAAGGGATCATTGACGACGATGACCAGAACACGGGCCTTTCCGATTCCAGCCTTTTTCAGCACTTCACCCTGGGCTGCATCACCGAACATGATAGGCTTTCCCTTCGCTTTCTCATCCCTGACCGTATCAGGGTTCATCTCAATGATCCGGTAGGGAACACCGGCAATATCTGCAGACCTTGCAACGTTCTTCCCGTTCAGACCATACCCGACGATGATGATATGATCCTCCGGCCCTTGCTCTTCGGTCTCCTGCACATGACTCCGGTCAGGGACTATCCGGCAGAGGGGAGAGGAGAGCGGGGCTGCAATCTTTCCTGACAGACCCATGAGAAGCGGGGCAACCCCCATGGTCACGATGGACACATCAAGGAAGAGCTGAAAGGAGTCCTGGGCCAGAAACCCGAGCGTGGCTCCGGTTGTAGCAAGAACAAATGAGAACTCCCCGACCTGGGCAAGGGAGATACCGGTCATAACACAGGCACGGGGGGGGAGACCTGCCAACAGGGAGGCAAGGGTTCCGGTTGCATATTTGACACCGATGACCAGCAGAACCAGCTCTGCGATAATAAGCGGATTTTCCACAAAGAACTGGAAGTTAAAGATCATTCCGATGGATATGAAGAAAAAACTGGTAAACAGGTCCCGGAATGGCAGGATACTGGACATCGCATGGGTGCTGTACTCCGACTCGGAGATGATGATACCGGCAAGAAATGCACCGAGAGCCATCGACAGGCCAAACTCACTGGTCAGGTATGCAACAATCAGACAGGTTCCCATGACGATAAAGAGGAACATCTCACGGTTCTTGAGCCTGGCTGCATGAAGGAGAAGGGCCGGGACCACGTACTTTGCTGCAACATACACCACCGCAATGATGACAAAACTCCCGATAAGAAGCCGGGCAAGGGAGACATCTGTATCGGTCGTGCCGGCAAGTACCGGAGTAATCATGACCATCGGGATGACGATCAGGTCCTGGAAGATGAGGATGCCAAGCGTTGCCCTCCCATGCGGACTATCGACCTCCATCCGGTCAGCAAGCACTTTCATCACGATGGCGGTTGATGACAGGGAGACCAGCATTCCCCAGAAGAAGGCGTGGGCAAGGTCCATCCCGGTAATCTGCATAAGGGCAGTAAAGATGAGAATGGTGGACAATACCTGCACCATCCCCCCGATAAGGACATATCGCCTGGATTTGAAGATCCGTGATACAGAAAACTCAAGACCGATGGTAAACAGCAGGAAGATGACCCCGAGTTCTGCAAAGAAACTGATCGACTCTTCATTGGTGATAAGACCAAGACCGGATGGTCCTGCCAGAAACCCCGCGATTAAAAAGGCGACGACCGAGGGGATCTTCACCCGGTACAGGATGATGAGGAGGAGGACGGCGATGAGAAAAACCACCACAATCCCGGTAAACAGAGTTGCTAACTGCCCTTCCATGAACTGACCTATCATGGCACCTGATACCACTAGGTTCTTTTCATCACACGGCAGACGATCAGAGTACCATGCAGCGTGGGGAAGGGCGGATTGCCGGTGCAGCAGATGTCGGGGGAACCAATACCCGGGTAGGTCTGGTTCGTGAAGACGGGAAAATAGTAAGGATTGAGAAGTTTCCAACACCGGTCAGTGGAAAAGCAGAGGACATACCCCTGGCCATTGCACGGGTTCTTTTGGAGATTGCAGGGGATAACCCTCTTACCGGCCTTGGAATTGCTGCAGCAGGGCCGCTCAATATCAGGGATGGAATCCTTGACCACCCCCCGAACATCCCTTTTGACACAGTCCCGATTGTGGCTCCCCTGAAAGTAGCAACCGGCCTGCCGGTGATATTCCGCAATGACTGCCGGGCAGCGGTTTTGGGCGAGGTCTGTGCCGGAGGAGCCAGGGGATATGATACCGTTGTCTATATTACCATCTCAACCGGTATCGGAGGCGGGATATTTACCAATGGAAAAGTTATCACAGGCCGGGGAGGAAATGCAGGAGAGATCGGTCATTTCCCGGTCGATACGACCTACAACCTCACCTGCACCTGCGGCCTTTCTGGTCACTGGGAGGGGTATGCATCAGGGAGAGGAATCCCGGTCTTTTTTATGGAATGGTGCAGAGTCCATGATCTCCCCTGCCTTGAGACGATGACACCCGATATTCTCCGGCTCTCGGCATCGGATCCCCAATACTCCGGATTTCGGGACGCCCTTGCACGGATCAATGGCCGGGGACTCTCGACGGTGATAGTCGCCTATGATCCTGACTGTATCATCCTTGACGGAACGGTCATCCTGAATAATCCTGACCTGCTTGACCAGGCACTTGTCTATACTGACCGGTACCTTGACCTGCCACCCTGCACATTCAGCCCCCTGAACGGAGATGCTCCACTCATTGGTGCTGCAATGGCCGTATTTCATCCTGAAATGATATAACCCAGGTTAATAAAGATTAAAAAGCAATTGAACATACGGAACAAGCGATGAGAGCGGCACAGATTTTAGTCTTTCTCCTGCTATTATGGATTATTCCTGCAGGTATGGGGGAAGAAACACAGGATGACGGACCGGCAGCACAGATCCAAAACCTCCTTGTCATCTACATGATAGCCGGCGATCTGGAGACAGATACCCAGTCTGCGACCATGAATATCGCGGAACTTCTTGATGGATATGGCGAGACCAGCGAACAGGATCTCCAGATCGTTCTTGGGTATGGGGGATCCAAAACGCCCGGATTTGGGGGAATTACCTATGTCACCGTCAGAGAACTGATGGAAGATGCATCCGACGGTGTTATCGGGAATACAGAGGATGTCTCCTATCATGACCCGGAGGCAGACATGGGTGACAAGGAAACACTTGAGCATTTCCTATCATGGACCGGGGAGAATTACCAGGCTGACCGGAAGCTTCTCGTATTCTGGGATCATGGCGGGGGATATGACGGATTTGGTGTGGATGAGGTCACCGACGGCCAACTCTCCCTCTCCGATATATCACAGGCACTTGAGGCGTCCGGCAGTTCATTTGACCTAATCGGGTATGATGCCTGTCTTATGGGGGCCCTTGAGGTTGCCAAAGCGATGGAGCCATACGGAATACTCCTGGTGGGATCTGAAGAGACCGAACCGGGTACCGGATGGGAGTATGAGACATGGATTAAGGCTCTTTCCGAAAATCCGGAGATCGGGTTTGAAGATCTTGGCCAGATTATCGTGGATGCATACATGACCAGGGATGATACCGGAAAGACCCTCTCGGTCATCGATCTTACGAAGATCCCTGCCCTGGTGCAGGCACTGGACAGCCTTGGAACCCGTATGATGCCGTACTCGGAGTCACTTGACGGGTACCGGGTGGTGGGGAAAGCATACCAGGTACCGGCCAGGTATGGATCAGACAACCGGGAAGGGGGAGAGACATCAGTGGATCTCAAATCATTCCTGAAAGCCATCGGGAACCAGACCCCCGACCTTACCGATGAGATAGCCTCCGTTACCACACTCATTGATGAAACGATCCTGTACCACCGGAATGATGAATATGTTCCCGAATCTGGCGGACTGTCTATCATGTCTCCAAGCCGTATGAGCCCTGAACTCTACGAGGAACTTGGTGATGATGCCCGGATTACGCCCGGATGGGACTCGTTCTTTGTAAACCTCCTTGAGTTATCAGGACAGGATACAGAAAAGCCTGAGATCACCAAGTCGGAGTCAGGTTTTCTCATTGAAGATCCAACGAACACCGCATCAGTTTATGCAGAGTATTACTTTGCCGACGGGGACGAACTCATCCTTTTAGGTGACGAACCACTTGAGGCTGACGAGAACGGGGAGTACACCCTGCCGGAGTGGGATGGCCAATGGTATTATCTGCAGGATATGAATGACGAGAATAACTATGCTCTCCTTGGAATGAGCTTTGATTCCATCGTCCCGTCCGGATCAGTGCTGTTCACCTCGGAGATAGATCTTATCCGTGGAACGCTCAATACCACGGCGGTGCTGAACGTATACATCAACCCACAGACTGGCGATACCCGGCTTGTTGCCTGTCCGTATACCGTCCGCCCAAATGGCATTGTTCAGTTCTCACGGCAAAATCTTGACTTAAAACCCAATGACACGGTCTATTCATATGCCTGGAAAGTGGACGAAGATACTGAAACCGGAGGAGAGTGGGTGGAGATCGGTGCTCTGGATATAACAGAGGATACAAAACTTATCTACGACATCCTTCCGGACGGCACCTATGCTCAGGCACTCTATGCAGAATATGGAAACAAACCAGGTGACTATGCTGGAATGCAGCTGTTCCACATTCAAAATGGCGAGGCTACCCTCGTGGAGAGAGAGACAAATATCACTACACTGCAGGAACCTGAAGAAAATACCACATAATTTTATCAATAGCACCGGCTATACAGGGAGAACAGACATCTCCCTGGTATGCCTCATTATTTTGATTGTATCGATCATTTCCATCCCCGCAGTAGCAGATGAAAACAGCACCATCCTGATCGCCCTGTATGCATCGGGAGGAACCCTTGAGCAGGAGATGGGGCTTATCACCGATGATTTTGCACAGGTGGTAAAGGGTGCCGAAAACCTGTCAGAGCGGATAACAATTCTTGCAGCGTACGGAGGTGCAGACAAACCCGGATGGAAGGGGATGACCATCGCCAGCCTTGACGATCTCAAAGCAGATCTTGCTGACGGAGAACTCGGTAACAGTAACCGGTCACTCCAGCACGTCCATAATGCCAGTATGGGCGATCCTGAATCGCTCGCATTCTTCCTCGCATATATCAACAAAAAGTATCAGTATGACCGTATCTTTCTCATCTTCATCGGCCACGGGCAGGCATATACCGGGATGCTCTTTGACCAGAATCATGGATACGACGGGCTGACCATCGGAGAACTGACTGAGGGGCTGGGGTCATGGGATATCAACCTTATCGGGTTTGATTCATGCATGATGGGATGCCTTGAGGTTCTCTCCGCCCTCTCCCCCTCTGCATCATACATCATTGCAAGTGAAGAGTCAGAACCTGCAGACGGCTGGCCATATAAGCCCTGGATTGCCTATATCAGTGCACATCCAAATGAATCGGTGGAGCAGTATGCGAAAATCCTCACCGATGAGTATATGAGAACTCCCGGTCAGGGAAAGACGATTGCACTCCTCAATCCAAAAGAGGCCGATTATCTCACACAGCGACTGGACCGGTTTGCAAAAGACCTGCATGCCCTTGCTGGTGATAAGGCAGGATGCGATACCGTCGCCCGGATTCTTTCACAGACACAGCAGTTTGGCCGTACCGGGAATGGAGAACTGGAAGAGGCAACTATGGACCTCTATTCATTTGCAGATGAAGCACGGCTTTCTGTCCCCTATCTCTCAAAATCTGCAGAAGAAGTACTGGAAGGCATAAACCGGACGGTCATCTTTGCCCGCCATGATGCCATGGTCCCGGGAGCTCACGGGGTCGCCATCCTCTCACCGGTTCTCATCAATCCAGTATTTTACGAGTATTACCGGGAGAGTGCCTTCATCACCCCGTCCTGGGACCGGTTTCTGATCAGGTACCTGAGTTCATGCCCGGAGAGTGGGAATATCACCGCTCTCTTCTGAACAGGAGCAGAGATCCGATGATAAGTCCGTCAAGGATTGGGAAGAGAGTGAGCGGAGTCTCCTTATGGGTGGACTCAAGTGCATTAATCTTCAGGAGGATACCGGTCAGGTTTGGCTGAACTTCCATCGCTTTCCGGTAGGCATGCTCCGCTCCAGGGGTATCCCCGGCCAAAGCCAGGACATCCCCGTAATGCTCATAAATAAACCCGGACGTCGGGTTTGATGCAAGGATATCCCGGTATAAAGCCAATGCTTCAGCCTCTCTTCCTGCTCTGACCAGAGTCATAGCCTTCCCTTTTCTGACAAGGTCAGGATCAGACTCATTTACAGAGACCGATCCCCAGACATCAAGGGCATCCTGGTACCGCCCCAGTTTTTCATAGATCTCGGCCAGACGACCAAGCAGAACCATGTTTGTCGGATCAGCGGCGATGGCAAGCTGCAGCGACTGAAGAGCAGTCTCCGGATCGCCGGTTGTCACCAGATTTTTACTTTTTCCGGCAAGTGCCTGACTGTTTCTCGGGTCAAGCTGAAGTGCAGCCTCATATGCCCCGTCAGCCTCCTGTAACTGGCCCAGTCCTGTCAGACTGTTCCCTTTACCAACCCATCCTGATGCAAACAGGGGCGACATGGAGCAGGCAATCTCGAATACGCCCAGAGCTTCCTTGTACCCTCCCATGTAATTGAGAGCAGTCCCCTTCCCAATCCAGGCACGCGAATCCATGCGGTTAAGTGCAATCGCCTGTTCAAATGCGGCAAGTGCCTCATCGTACCGCTTTTCCAGCATGAGGACATCACCGATGCTCTTCCAGACAGATGAATCGGTCTTGTTCAGCTTGAGAGCCATCTGAAAGGCCCGGACCGCATTATCGTACTGCCGCAGTTTCGTGTATACCTGCCCAAGTGAGGTCCAGGCTTTCAGATCGGTTTCATCAAGACTGAGTGCAGCCTCATATGCATCAATCGCCTCTTCGAACCGCTCGAGATCTGCAAGAGCCATTCCCTTGTTCGTAAATGCAATGGCATCCTTCGGGTTATAGGCAAGGGCCATCTCATAACTTTTCAGGGCCCCGTCAAGGTTTCCAAGATTATACTGGGCATTTCCCTTATTATACCATGCCTTACTGTCCTTGCTGTCCTTTTGCAGGGCGATCTCATACGCTGATACCGCTTCACTGAAGTTTTCCTGGTTATAATGGGCATTTCCCTTTGCAAACCAGGTCTCTTCATTATCCGGATCTATCTGGATAGCGGCATCATATGCCCTGATAGCGTCCTCATACTGCCTCTGGTCAGACAGGACATTGCCCTTTGCCATCCAGGCCTGAACATCATACGGGTCAAGCTGGATGGCCACATCATACGCTGCATATGCCTCGTTGAGCAGATTTTTGCTTAAAAGAGCATTTCCCTTATTGTACCAGTAATCAGAGTTCCGGGGATCAAGACCGATGGCAACCTCATATGAGGCGATGGCTTCATCCACCTGGCCAAGTTTATACAAAGAAACTCCTTTATTGTACCACGCTGCTGCATTTGAAGGATCAAGCTCTATTGCCCGCTCAAAATATGCAATCGCTTCCGGATACATTCCCTGGCTGTAATAGACATTCCCGTCTGATATCAGGTCATCTGACTGAGTGGCAAGAGCAGGCACCATAAAAACGAGTACCGCCAGTATGATGAAACCATAAACCTGACGTGGAATGGTCATGTATGCGAAGTTTCTCCTGTTGTTCCTAAATAGTTTCGAGCAGGGCCTTATGAGGTTCGTGCTTCGGCACGTCGTATCCTCACAAGAGGGCTGCTTTTTTGCAGGAATTCACTGATAAACGGTTCAAACCCCGGCTGCCAGCACTCAAGCCCTGAATGGACCACAAACTCCTCTTTCATGGAATGCTTGACATGCTTGCCAAGAGCGGTTGCGAATACTTCATTCGACGAGAGGAGATCGTATGCCTGCCGGTAGCGCCGGGGAAGTTCAACCCCGTACCGGCCGTCACGGATGAATGGCCCGGCAAAGATGATGTCAGAATGAATATACTTCTCAATGAACTTTGCTGCATTCACATGGGCGGTGACCGGCGGGCCTGCATGGAACCTGATCACCGGTAGAGTATCAACAAGGAGCTCAAAAAGGAGCATACTCCGATCCTCGAGCATCCAGGTATCTGCCCGTGCAACCACGAACTCATGCCTCTTTAAAAGGTCAACCAGGGTGTGCAGACTTTTTCTTAGCTGCGGGACGACAATGTCCTCAATATAGGGAGGGGTTTTCAGGGTGATTGCAAGAAATGCAGACTCCCGCCCCTTCAGCAGGGCACTGACCTCTTCTTCGGTCAGGATACAGATGGGTGGCCGGTAAAAAAACCACTGTGAAGGAGATTTCAGATAGCCCTGGCAGAGCTCGATAAACTCCAGAAGTTTTGTATCTGATACGGAAGCTGATACATTTCGGCAGGGGTCTACGGGATCGATAACGACCAGTGGTTCATCAAACCATTTGGCCGCATGCTGCTCGATATCAATGAACATTCCCGGTTTCCAGCCTGCAGCTGCCGCGAGGAGGTTATGAAACCCACCATGATGAAGGACCAGGAGTTCACACAGGTATCCGGCAAACCCCTCAGTCATCTGGTCAGACCCATAGACTCCGCCTGCCTTGACAAACTGCTTTAAGAGGAGAACATCGTCGGTAAAGTCACCAATACGGGCAGAGATGTACCGGTTATGAAAGGGTGTCCTATCAACCGCACTCTGGATCCCGGTCGCCTCCAAAACCTGGTAACAGGGAACAAGGTCAACATCAAAACCGTCTATGGTGGCATTCAGATACGGGTGCTCGGCATACTTCTCCCTGATAGTATCTGTATACTGCTTTGCAATGCTCCAGGCAAGGGCGAGACCTTCCCGTTCCAGATCCTCGCGTGGCAGGGCCGGGTCAAAGAGCATGAACACATCAAGGTCCCGGTCACCATGCACACAGGTCTTTCTGGCAACCGACCCGACCATCATCCCGTCAGCCTTGCCGGATGCACGGATATCTGCAATAAGCCGGTCTGCAAGGGCATACATCTGGTCAAGCTCATCCCCGGTGGGGCGAATCTCTGTGAGAACTGACAATTCAAGCTGCGTGAATGTCATGAACGCTCCCGAAGTGGGACGCGGAGAATATCAGTATATATAGGTCCGTCAGGAGTAAGTTCACTCTTTTTTAATATAAACTCCCTGACCGGGATGGTTCCAGAGCATGAGGATGCAACTCCTGCCAGGGCTTCAAAGAGTGACTGATGAAACTGCCTGACCCGTGCAATGGTGATATGGGCTCTGAACTTACGCTTCTCCGGTTCAAACCCAAGTGAGGCCAGGGAGGAGTCTATTGATTCTGCAAGTGCCCGGCACTCTCCCGGGTCATCCACCTCTGCCCAGACCACCCGGGGAGCCCGCTGACTATTGGTTCCGATAAGCCCAACCTCCATGGAGAAGGGTGAAGCCTCGATGGTTTGCAATATTTCAGTGATCTGCGAGAGGGCTGAACCGCTCACTTCACCGATGAACTTTAACGTGATATGCATCGACTCCTGATCGACCAGGGTCAGACGGGCACGGCTTGACCGCAGGCTGTCCTGAACATCCCTGAACTGTTCCCGGATCTCATCAGGAAGGTCGATTGCAACGAATAGACGGACCATTCTGCCGTATTATGTCTTTATCTTATAAGATAAGGGATTTTGGATCACCTACCTATTTAAAGGGTTATACAGAAAGGGATTGCTGCCCATATCCAGAGCCAGTAATTATTCAATGAAGTAATCCTAATGATTATTGATCATTATGGGGGCGGTCTTTATCGTATATACACTTGAGTTTTGTCCACGTTGCGAAATTCTCAAGGATTTTCTTTCATCTCACCAGATTTCTTTCACGGTTGCAGACATGTCATCTGCGAAGGCACTGACTGAGCTTCGCGTGAACGGGATTTTTGTTCAGGAGGCCCCGGTCCTTCAGGTCGATAAGAAGTTTCTGACCTCAAAGGAACTCTTCAGTGGTGACGCCGTCAATGAACAGCAGATATTGCAGCTCTGCTAGGTGATGGAGTGGCAGGGATAACACGTCAGACAACATTAGACGGTATTGCCATCCCGTCAATGCCGCCGGTCAGGACCAGTGACGGGCATATCCTGGAATGGGACCGGGACCGGATTGTCAGACAGATTCTGAAAGAGACCAGGCTTGTTGAGACTTTTTATGGATTTGAAGGGGCAGACGAGGAGTCGGCACAGGAGATAGCACGGGAGGTTGAGGACCGGATTAAAAAGCTCAACCTGCGCACGCTGTCCGGCCCCCTGATCCGGGAGATCATGAATATTATCCTGATCGAACGGGGAAGGATTCAGTGGAGAAATGTCTGCACCAGGGTCGGAACTCCGGTCTTTGATGCCCATCAGATAGATGTCGGCAGGGGATTTGAGGCAAAGGATAATGCAAACCTGCAGGAGAATGCTGAAACTTCGCATAAAAAGAAGGCAGACAAGATCAGCAAGGAACAGTACCTCCTGCAGCTTCCTCCCCACCTTGCTGACCGGCACCTGTGCGGGGATATCCATATCCATGACCTGGAGTACTTCGGGACACGGCCCTTCTGCCAGGACTGGGATCTTCGGTACTTCTTCTACTATGGTCTCATGCCTGACGGGAACGGGACAAAGGCATCGGTCGCCGGGCCTGCAAACCGGGCAGAGGTCGCAGTACTCCATGCGGTAAAGGCCCTTGGAAGTGCCCAGACCAACTTTGCCGGCGGGCAGGGATACTATAATTTCCTCACATTCCTGGCGCCGTACTTCACCGGTATGGAATATATCGAGATGAAGCAGCTGATGCAGATGTTTGTCTACGAGATGACCCAGATGATGGTCGCCCGTGGTGGTCAGCTGGTCTTCTCATCAGTCCAGCTCTCGCCAGGAGTCCCAAAACTCTGGAAAGACAAACCCTGCGTATATAAGGGGAAGGTCTGGAATGGAACCGACGGCACGTTACAGACCTATGGTTCCTGTGAACGTGAAGTCAGGCTGCTCTTTAAGGCGCTCATGGAGGTCATGCTGGAGGGTGACTACTGGGGCAAGCCCTTTAACTTTCCAAAACCGGAGATCAGCATCGAGCCGGACTTCATGCATGAGGATGAGGATTTCAATGCACATAACCCGGATCTCCCAACCTATGAAGACCTCTATCTCATGACCTTTGAGTTGTCCTCAAAGTTTGGAACACCCTATTATGACAACCAGCTTCCCGCCTACCGGGGAGCCGGGGAAGGAATCTCCTGCTACCAGTGTTGTGCCTACCAATTCTCAACGATGGCAGATCAGGATGCGGACTTTGATAAAAAACTCTATTTCGAAGACGGCATGCACTTTTCCATGGGCTCATGGGGTGTCGTCTCACTCAACTGTCCCCGGGCATCATATAAGGCACATGGCGATGAGGAACGGCTCTTTGCCGAGCTCCGGTCCATGATGGACACCGCTGTTGAGGTCTTTAAGATAAAACTCCGGTGGATGGAACATATCAAGAAGAGTAACCGGATGCCTTTTGCCATGCAGCATCCACGTGACCCGAAGACTGGCGAACGGGGTGCTATGGCCGTTGATTTTGACGGACTTGTCTATACCATCGGGATTGTCGGTCTGAATGAACTGGTCCAGCACTTCACCGGTCATCAGCTCCATGAATCAGATGACGCGTTCCGCCTCGGCGTTCTTGCAATGACCGAGATGGAACTCTACAGTCAGGAACTTACCAGAAAGCACGGGATGACCATAGCCCTAGCACGGACCCCTGCAGAGACAACTGGTCAGCGGTTCGCCGTTGCCGACCTCCTCCGCAGGGAGTTTCATGAGGGGGCAAAGCAGGTTATTAAGGGCAATCTTGAATTTGCCTTATCCCGTCTTGGTGATACCCGTGACCTTCCGATCTACTATACGAACGGCACTCATGTCGCTCCTGGTGCAGATATCACCCTTGCACGTCGTGCAGAGATTGAACATGTCTTCTTCCCGATTGTGGACGGCGGAAATATCTTTCATATCTGGCTTGGTGAAGCACGGCCGGACCCCCGTGGCCTGATGGACATGGCCATGAAACTCTGCCGGAGCACCCAGATTGGATACTTTGCATTCACCAGAGACCTGACCGTATGCCTGCACCAGTTCTCCGAGTGGGATGGTAAACGGGCACAAGTCCCGGTAAAAGAGCCTGGAGGGACGCAATCAGGAATCCAGGCACCAATCCACGTATAAATCCCCCTTCTTTTTCCCCCATTATCCCCCCTCATAGCTTTATCTGCTTGTATGCCAACCCACCTGATGAGATGGATATCAGGACTACTATCATTGAACACACGCTCATATTAGCACCGAAAGGCAGGCTGGACGGACATGGATCCGGGCAATTACAGGATGCACTGACGGCAGGCATGACCAATACCATCCGGTTTGTCCTGTTTGATCTCACTGATGTCCCGTACCTCAGTAGTGCCGGGCTCCGGGTGATGGTGATGGCAAGAAAACAGGTGGCATCAAGGGACGGGAAGGTCTTTCTCAGCAATGTATCTCCCTTTATCATGAACGTGCTTCAGATGGCGGGGATGCATAAAATATTCCAGACCGAGCCGGATGCCCGGATGGTTCTTTCAATCATCCATGATAGCTGTGCAGAAAAGAAGCATGATCCTGATACGGTGCAGTATACCATGGACGGGGGCAGCATTGAAATCCATACCATTTGCACTGAAAAAGCCACCCTTCACCTGACCGGAAGTCTTTCACGGGTTTTGTATGCACAGATAAGCCAGGACAAGGTACGGCGGGTTCGGTTTTCTGATTGTGAATACTCCATAGGACTTGGTGCTATGGCAGAAAATCCCGAACGGGCACGGGAATTGCTCGGAGAGATGATAACTCTGCAGGGATCTATTGTCTGGCTCCCGACCGATGGGAACAAAACCCCGGATTTTTTTATTCCAATCACCGATACCGGAGAGGTCAGGATTTATACCGGGTTTAATGCAGCTCTTATGGGCCATTTCCAGGAAACCCTTACGCTTACCACAGACGCACCGGATGGAATCCCCCTGAATCAGCTCTATAAAAAGATCTTCGACCATGCCAGGGAAATGCGACCGGATTATTCAGGAATAGTTGCGATTGCCCTTATTGGAGAGTCGGGAGGGATCAGAAGCTCAGGGATCATTCATTCACCGGTTCCGGAGATCGCCCCACCAAACGGGGGATCAATCATGGAACCTGGTAATGTGAATGAATGGATTGAGGTGTCAGATTCATTTGAGTATGCAGGAGAGACCATCATCGCTTTTGGTATCGGTATTGACCTCATTCATGACCTTTCAGAATTTCAGCCTGAACAACTCTCTGCTCTCTCATATATCCATCCGGCTAACCGAGGGCTTTCGGAGATGTCACTGCATACCCATGGAGTGGTTTTTAAAAATTCCCCACTCTCTCCCGAACCGGATATCGGAACAAAGATACGACATCTCATGAACACCGGGGAGTTTCTGGATATGCGGCACCTTATGGATGATTCACGACTTCGGACCATTCACGGGGCTATCGCATATATTTCGGAGATTGAGACTGATGAATGACATCCTCCTCACCAGGACTCTTACAGGTGAACACTAACCACAAATGCCAATTACCCCGTATACCTCTTTCAGGAAAGCAGCAGGTCATCTGGTGGCCAGGTATCATGACCAGAAGAGAGTGGACACCGCCGCTCCAATTCCAATACCCCCGGCGGTGTGCATTCTCCATGGTACCATCGAAGGATATGCAGCGATTCCGGATCTCTTTCCTCATACTGAACCATTTCCTGGCATCATTATCTCTCATATCGCAGATGCTGACGGCCCGGTGCCGGAGTGTGAGGGAGATTCATACACCATACAGACTCCCCCCGGACTTGTTCATGCAGATGTGTATCCAGGTGATTCAATCATTATTGAGATCCTCATGACCATTCAGCCCCCGGGAATGGAAGATAGGAGTGAGTGGCCGATCCAGTATCGTCAGGATGGGATTATGTATCATCTTGGATTTTCCGACTCGATTTATTATCGAAAAGTGGCAAGAAGGGAGAATATAATCTGAACCATGCAAGAGCCATAGTGAGGAAACTGTGGTTCAACTCAATAATCCGGAATTTTTATTCGCTCATTGAGATATTGATGATATCATGATGGTATCAGTTGAGATGCTGGTTGTTCTCATCCAGATGGCCTGTGTGATCGTTGTTGTTGCACAGGTTGTCACCGCCTCACCGGTTCTCAGGGCTGCGGTTTTTCAGCAGGGGAACTGGAAAAATATCCTCCTGATCACAATCCTCTTTGGTCTTCTCTCCATCTATGGCACCTATTCCGGGTTTGATGTCCTTGGTGCCAAAGTAAACATCCGGGATCTCGGACCGATGATAGCTGGCCTTATCGCTGGACCCTTTGCCGGGATCGGTGCCGGTCTTATCGGAGGAGTGCACCGGTTTATGATTGGAGGTGTTTCTGCAGTTCCCTGTTCCATTGCAACCATACTCTCCGGCATCCTGAGTGGCCTTATTTACCTGAAATGTTCGCACCGGTTTTGCGGTGTGAAGGTTGCCGTGATTTTTGCCATCCTGATGGAATGTCTGCATATGTTCCTTATGGTACTCCTTGTCCAGCCTTATTCCGTAGCCATCGAGATGGTCAGCACCGTAGCAATACCCATGATCCTGGCAAATGCCCTTGGAATGGGCGCATTCTCCATTATTATTACGGATTATCTGAAGAGGCAGAAGATGGAACCAGATGCAGAAAAGAGAGAGCAAAATTCACCAGAGTGATCCGGTGTGGGGGAATCAGGAAAGAGTTCATATAACCCTGTTCCCATCATTCAGTTCAGGACTCCTGATCCTCCAGATATCGCTCACCAAAGGCGATAATCCCTGACCGGATCGTAGGGAAGATATTCTCTAATCCAACGATCTCTTCAATTCCGGTCTTGTGCATCATCTCGATAAGCATGCATCCTGCTCCGGTAATACCTACAACAATCTTCTTTTCATGAAGCTCTTCAACCAGCTCCATGAGCATATCTGCTGCTGATGAGTCAAGATCAGTAATCGCCTCCGCATCTAGGAGCAGGTATCTGACCGGTTCTTCAGATGCGGTCAGAACGGATGAGAGATCTGATGAAAAATATGACGCATTTGCAAAGAAAAGCGGAGCATCGAATTTATACACAACCAATCCGGGGAAGAAGAACTTTTCTCCATCCGAAGTCACACCATGAAACCCGTCCTTCCCTTCATGTATACCAAGAATCGAACTGTGCGGGCGATAAATCCGCCTGATAAACTCAAGCAGTGAAAACCCGACAGCGAGGGCAACTCCTTCAATCAGCCCGAAGACCAGAACACCGACCAGGGTAAGAATTGCCAGAACAAACTCACTCCGCCGTGCCTGATAGATGGATTTGAATTCCCCGATATCAATCAGGCTGTATCCGGCGACGATCACAATGGCACCAAGGGCAACCAGGGGAAGATTGCTCAGAACCGAAGTAAAGAAGATAAGAAAGAGAATGACGAGCCCTGCTGCTATGATACTAGATAACTGTGTTTTCCCGCCGGCACTGTCATTCACGGCAGTCTTTGTCTGGCTGGCCCCGACAGGAAATCCCTGAAAAAACCCGGTACAGATATTCGCTGCTCCGAAGGCGAGAAGTTCCTTGTTTGAATCAAGTTTATAGTGATTCTTTTTCGCAAACACCCGTCCGGTCAGGGTTCCGTCGGTAAACATGATCACCGAGATGGCAATAGCAGCAGGAATCAGGACTTTAAAATCAGAAAAACTAATAAGCGGGACATGCATTTCAGGCAACCCGCTTGCAATATCCCCAACAACAGAAATCCCATACTCTTCCAGATGAAAGACCGTGGAGACAATAATTGCCCCGACAACAACAATCAGTGGGCCGGGAAGCCGGGGTGCAAAAATCCGGATGCAGAAAAGGACAATCAAGGTGATAACACCAAACGCCAGGGTGAGCATATGGGTCTCGTCCAGTTTGCTGATGAGTTCAAAGAATTTGTCAGAGATCTCAACGCTTGAAAGGCTGATGCCAAACATCTTCCCGAGCTGGCTGATTATGACAACAATTGACGTTCCGGTGATATACCCGGTAAGGATAGGCTTTGAAAAGAAATCGGATACAAAACCCAGCCTGAACCGGCCAGCCAACAGACATATGAGACCGATAAAGAGTGCAAGAGCACCGGCAAGTGCTGCATACCGTGCAGAATCTCCCATGGCAAGGGGAGCAACGGTTGTTGCAAGCAGGATTGCCGTGGTCGATTCAGGTCCGATAATTATCTGACGTGAACTGCTGAAGAGGGCATATGCAAGCATGGCAACAAATCCTGCATACAGACCCACAACCGGGGGAAATCCGGCTAACTCTCCGTAGGCAAGGTTCGAAGGGATGAGAACTGCAAATACCACTGCCCCTGCAACAAGATCGCTCCTGAACCATTCACGCCGATAAGTGGAGAGATAGGCAAGCCCGGGTGTATAATGCAAGAGTCGGTTCACATAAGAAGACGCATCCTTCTTTTCTTCGATTTTCCCGTCAGACATGCTCTGAATTTCACCTGATGTATACCAGATAGATTGCCCTGATAATATATGAAGAGAGAACAGATGCCTATTTTATACTTCAGAGTAAGGATCAGGTATGACAGTACTATCCCTGTGTTCTTCTCTGTGTGCTGGGTTGATCCTTGTTCTGCTATTCGCCTGTGGAATCAGTGCGGATACCATTCCGCCGACTGACAAGCTGGATGGCTTTGATGAATTTTTCACTCAGAAGATGGCTGATTTTGATGTGCCCGGTGCCGTGGTGGGCATTGTTGAAAATGACACGGTCATATACCTGAAAGGATTCGGGGTCCGTGAACTCGGAAAACCTGACACAGTTGATCCTGATACCCGTTTTCAGATAGCGTCTGTTACGAAATACTTCACCGGTGGAGCCATCGGAACTCTGGTGGATGAAGGAAAACTGAATTGGGATACACCGGTTGCAGAGTATCTTCCCGGTTTCACCCTGAAGGATCCTTATGTCGGCAATCATTCTAACCTTCGTGATCTCCTGGCCCATCGGACCGGTCTTAGGCGGGATGGCGAACTGCTCGGAAGAATCGGAATTTCCAATGATGAGATTTTGTACCGGATGCGATTCCTTGAGTCAGATGCTGGATTCAGGGAGCGGTACCTCTACTCAAATGCCGGGTATTTCATAGCCGGAGAAGTAGCGGCACAGGCATATGGAAAGAGCTGGGAGAACCTTACCGATGAACGGATAATCGGACCACTCGGAATGACCAGGTCCGGGGCCAGGCATGAAACGCTGTACCTTGATGATAATCATATTACCGGCCATGCCAGTACTCCTGATGGAACATTGGAGATAATCCCCTTCGAAGAGGCATCGCTTCCTGCCGCCGGACAGGTGGTATCTACCGGCCGTGATATGACCCAGTGGATCAGGATGATGCTGAACAATGGCACGATTGATGGAACCGAGATACTCAGTCCAAAGACGGTACAGGATATTCATGCAGCAAGTTTCGTCGCCGGCCCATCCGGTCCTCTCCATGATCCGAACGGGGCGGTAGGCCTTGGCTGTGACTCCTATTACTTCCTGGATGAACGGGTCATTGAGAAGAACGGGGCACTTGATGGCGTCCGCTCAGTCGTTGTTCTCATTCCAGGGAAGAAGAGCGGGATTGTCGTAATCGCCAACAAGCAGCTGACGGCATTTCCTGAAGCGGTCAGGGATGAGTTCCTTGAACGGTACATCGACAGGAGCGGGAGTGATCTGCAGGCCCTTGAATTACACAACCAGAAAGGCTGGAACTCTCTGATCAAGAATCCTGAGAGACCCGAAAACCCAGTTCCTGCGACCATCAGCCCCGCTGCGGTTACAGGGGTTTATGCAAGTGATTTGTATGGGACTATTCAGATTGACCTGGGCACGGATGATGAACATATGACTATCGGACTCGGGCCAAACCGATACGAGGGGAACATGGTCCACTGGACAGACAACACCTGGTACCTCTCATTCCCGAACCCGGATGATCTGGTCGGATATCTGACGTTCATTGCAGATGAATCAGGTTCAGTTACCAGTATTGAATCCAATGAGTTCGGACCGTTCACTCGTGCCTGAATCTTGAATTCACATTCACTTTTTTTCCGGTTCCTGAGGATTAAGGAATGATATGGAGACCTCAAGATGATTTTATTGCTAACTGACGCAGAATAATTCAGATAATGGACATTTTCATCATCATTGGTATACTGATCCTGGTTATCATCATCCTTACAATTGGATGGCGGTATGCATCACAGCAACGATCTCTCCCCAGTCCGGTGTGGATGAAATGGATGCTGGATCCTCCGTTTGCATGGATGAGTGGCCGGACACGAAAGACGATTGAATATCTTGATGTCACCCCGGGTATGCAGGTTCTTGATGCAGGATGTGGTCCGGGAAGAGTTTCAATTCCGGTTGCGAAGATCGTCGGCCCGACCGGGAGTCTTACGGCAATGGATATCCAGGAAGGGATGCTTGCAGAGGTAAAAAAGCGGGCAGAAAAAGAGGGGATTTCTAATATCAGATACCTGCAGGGTGGAATCGGAGAAGGGAAACTCGGGGAGGAGCAGTATGATCGGATCGTGATGGTAACGGTTCTTGGTGAGATTCCGGACCGTGAAGGAGCGATGAAGGAGATCTATGGAGCATTGAAACCCGGTGGAATACTTCTCATCGAAGAGACGATCCGGGATCCGCATTTTCAGAGAGTGCAGACGGTCCGGAACCTGGCAGGTGAGATCGGGTTTGTTGAGAAAGGGTGGCACGGGAGCAGGTTTAATTATTGTATACTGCTTGGGAAAGAGTAAAAAACTCCTCCTGATTTTTTGCGGTAAATAAGTTATAACCGAAGGAAGAGACTCCATATATGGAGTTAACTGATTCGTCGTAACTAGCATATATCAGGGCTCAATTTGCTGAAAATTGATAATGTCCGCCCAATTCCCATTTTACCATAAAATACCAATTCATTCACTTTTACTCCGTATTAACCAAACGTTACCATAGAACACAGGAATCTCATCATGAAAACAATGAATAGGTAGCATGTATTCGAATAACCGCATTTATTGATTTATTTCTGATTCATCCCTGAAAAAATAGTGTTTTTCTTTTGTTCATACGACCTCCAAATAACAGCAAAGTCAGTCTGGCACGATCTGAAATGTTCAACCAGACGAGGCTGAAGATGGTTTCTTCGGGATTATGCCGATCAACCTCAAAATTTTACTTTTTATGGTCGCCCATTTAAAAGGGCTTATTGGATTTCATTAATGCTCTCACATAGGGGGATCATACTGTGACTCCCTACTTTATAAGGCTCATAGTAGCGAATTAATACGAGCCAGATAATAAACTGCAAAAATTGCCTTAATGTTAAAAATAAGTTCAAATTAGAGAGACAGAATTCAAAAATTTCTACCTTAACAAATTGCCCAATATTTAAGAAAATAAGAGAGAAAAAAGCGAATTTTAGACCTCCTCTTCTGTCCCCATATAATGATCCGGAGAAGTGGTTTAAAGAACAGAAGAAGAGTCATACGTGCTCCATCTATGAGGATGTGGTCAATCTGTACTCCCGGGAATGTTACGAGTGTGATGAGAAAACCAGCAGAGAATAAGGATTATCTGGTTTTCAGTTTTCGATTATTTGTCTGAATAAAGAAACAATACTTCTCAGTAACCGAAATTTCTTACAATTTTATCAAATATCCAACTCTTTAGTTCTGTAATATTTTTCAATACATCCAGATAATCAATGACCATCTCATGAGTTACAACTCATCAACGAAGTATCCACATTCCATTTCATGGAGTAATGATGAAATTACCCCCCACAAACCCATGATACCCACAGAACTCAATAAAACAAATTAATTCTCGTCTAGAGGACAGATATCAATGGAAAACCATAACATACAATCTCATACACCTGAACCAATATCAGGAACCAAACCATCAGATCAAAACCAGATTCACCCCTCCCTGGATACCCTTCTCTCACGGTTCAAACCAGTAGAAATCTCTGATATCTCTCATGCAACCCTGCAAAACCGGAAAGAATCAAAATACCTGCTCTCCACACATCAGGCTCTCGATCTTCTCAAACACCTTCCGGAAACATACCAAATCTTTGAAGTGGATGGAAAACAGGTTCAGACGTATTCAACGACATACTATGACTCTCCTGAATTCCAGTTATACCTTGCCCACCATAACGGGCGAAAACCACGGTACAAAGTAAGAACCCGGTCCTATATCGGTTCTGACCTCACGTTCCTGGAAGTAAAGGAGAAGAAAAACACCGGAAAGACGATAAAACACCGGCTTCAGACCAAGGGGCTTGTCACCAGGCTGGGGTCAGACATCCGTGAGTTTCTCTCATCATGTTTCCCCTTTGACTATTCACAATATAAGCCCGTGTTGATAAACGAATACAGAAGAATTACGCTCGTATCTGCAGTTCAACCAGAACGGATCACACTAGATATCGATCTGACATTTCGATCAGGTTCCACGGATATTCTGCTCCCTGATATTGCCATCGCGGAAATAAAACGAAGTTTTGATCATACCAGGTCTCCTGCACTTGAATATCTGAATACGATGAGATTACGACCACGGGGATTTTCAAAATACTGCATCGGAATATCACTGCTGTATGGCGATTTTGTGAAACATAATAACTTCCGGATGATTCTGCGGATTCTGAATAAACTCACCAATGGAGGACCGGTACTATGTTAATGGATACCTATGGTTCCTTCCTTGCCGGAATACTCATCAACCTTCTTGCAGCGGTAATCATCGCACGGGGAATCTACTACCCGAAAAAACGTGCCCAGGATTACATATTTACATTCCTGGCATTTTCAACCGTTATTTACCTGGTGATGGGACTGTTTACATTTGTCGAACTCTCTATCGGAGTAGGGTTTGGTCTCTTTGCTTTGTTTTCTGTTCTCAGGTACCGGACCGATACCGTTCCCATCCGGGAGATGACCTATCTCTTTGTCATGGTTGCTCTGCCGATCATGAACTCGATCCTGTATAATAGCGGGGAGATCGTGAAATTATGCCTCTCTGACTTCGTGATCATTGCCGTGCTCTTCATTCTAGAACAGAAATGGGGATTCAGGTATGATCAGAAGAAACTGATCAAATATGAGAAGATTGATCTGATTCGTGCCGATGAGCATGACCGGTTACTTGAGGACTTGAGAGAGAGGACAGGACTTGCTATTTCACAGGTTGAGATAGTGGAGATAGACTTTATCCGGGATTGTGCCGATATCGTGATTACCTATGAAGAGGGATCGTTGGTCATTTCGAAAAAGAATCCGGATTCAGATAACAGACCGGTTGAAGAATCCCATCATATTCATCTCTCTCCTGGAACAACAGAATAAATATCCGATAAGGTCTGTTGAAATTGCCTTTTTTCAGCGATTTTCATGAGAGATCTGGGGATGATTTACCGGCGATTCATCTCCTTTTCATGTTGCAGGAGTATTCTCTTCTTTAATTCCAGGAACTCCTCTTCTGAAATAACTCCGTCGGTTTTCAAATCATGTATTTTTCTTAATTCATCAGCAACCGAAGGAATTCTTTTACTTTCCTCATGTTCACTCCGTATCCTCATCTCATCAAGAAAACCGGATGCAATAATACCGGTTGGAAGGGCAATAATGCCAATTCCAAGTAACAACATCACGATAGTAAACATTTTTCCGATATGAGTGACAGGGTACACATCCCCGTATCCGACCGTTGTCATGGTGACGACTGCCCACCAGAGAGCATTATCAAAATCTTCAAATTTTTCCGGTTGAGCTTCAGATTCAACGGTATACATGACAAAGGTGGAGGAGATGAGAAAGGTGAAGAGAATAAGGATGATCGAGAAGATATAATCCTTTTTTTTCACGAGGACGGAGAAGATGACATCAACAGTACTGTAATAACGCAGGAGTTTGAATATCCTGAAGATTCTGCATAATCTACAGAACTGAACGACCCTTGGATGAAATGGGAAAAGGAGTGCCACGTAAAAGGGGAGAATTGCGATTAGGTCGATAATCATGTAAATAGTACATGCATATTTGAGCCTTCCCTTGACTGGATCACGATAGTCCTTGTAACAGGTACATGTCCAGATTCTCAGGATATATTCAATGGTAAAGACCAGGACCGTTATAATTTCAATGAAAGTTGCGATATCGCGGAATTGTTCATAGATAGATTTGTATGATTCCAGGAAGATGAGGGCTACATTAACCAAAACAAGTATAATTATCAAGAAATCAAAAAACCGGTCAGGTTTGGATTCATGATCAGTATCATCGATTATATCGAAGATCTTCCGCTTGAGTGAAGGTTCTGAATCCAATATTATCAGAATAAATGTCTTTTTTTGAGACGAAAATGGTGTCGATGATTTTCTTCTCCAAAAGAGTGAGTAGAAGCTAAAAAGGGAGGGATTTTAGGTATCTGATTGAGATTTTACATACTCCATAGCCTCTTCATATTGGGATCTGATGTGTGCCCTCAAATCTTCAAAAGCAGCATCAAAATCTGATTCATTCCTAAGATAGGTATATCCTTCACGTTCACCATCCGGTCCGATTACAGATGATGCAATGATATCATGGTACTGATCACAGATCTCTTCCAGCTTTTCTGGATCAAAACTGGATTCTGCAACTTTTTTCAGAATTTGAACATACTGTGCATGATACTCAGGATCATCCATAAGATATCTGATAAGCGGCCATCTGTCGGTCACGTTCTCCATTGAAAAGGATACACTACCTCCCATTCCCATACCTGGTCCGAATTGCCCATCCATTCCAGGCATGGTTATGTTCATCCCTCCCGGTGGCATGAAACCAGGCTGATTCGGATTATTCATTCCATCCGCTCCCCACTCTTGTCCGGGTCCCTTCATTTCAGACATGGCCATGGACATCCCTCCAGGCGATGCAAACCCAAAACCCAGTGTTTTATTCATCCCGGCAGAACCACCATCTCCAAAGTTTTTCCCCATACCATCCATGAATGCATAATTGTTATCCCAGGGGATCCAGCTGAATGTCCCGGTATCCGGATTATTGTACAGGTAATAATTCCGTGCATTTCCTCCATACGTGTCCCAGTTTTTGATGAGCGTATTGGTTGCAAGCCAGGTAAGAAACTCAGAGACATCTAGGATTGACTCGAGTTCTGATCGCCATGTTTCCGGTTCTTCAATCCGTGTCTCCGAATGAAGGATAGTGTAGAGTTGTTCTATGTCAGAATAATCCTCTTCATCTTCATTGGTTTTTTTCTCAAAATGAGAGAGATTGAGTTTTTCGAATGCAAAGGTTGCACCTTCCTCCTCCGGTTTATAGAGATTTCCGGTTCCGTTTGAGAACTGAGTTCCTATAACCGTATCATCGATACTTTCAACCAGAGTATAGAGGCCAAAGTATTCAAAACCATCTCCTTTGTCGATATTTACCTTGTAAAAAGCCGTCTCCGGAGCGATCACCCCTGCATCCTGAAAAATTTCAGGTGCCAGTTTCTCCCGTATGACAGACGCATCTGACATTCCGGATTGCAGATTCAGTTCTTTAAACCCGAAAAATTTCTGATTTTTTGTCTCCGGGAACTCATCCTCATAGTGATCCATATCCACTTTCAGGGATATCTTCCCGATTCCCTCGCTCCATGCAGTCATCAGGGAATTTACTCCCTTATACCTGATACCGACATTATCCCAGGTTTCGTTCTGAAATGAGATGGTGGCAGGGATATAGACTGGGTCTTCCTGATTCAGAAAACCAGGGCCATTTTCACCAGGTGGTTTTGGCATATCCATTCCTGCTGATCTATTAATATCAGGCATGTTTTCACCAGGGCCACCCCTTGGTCCGGGTCCGGGCATACTCCCGCTTCCAAACTCCCCGTACTTGGTCGTCATGTCTTCCTGCATTTTGTTCCAGGATTCAGATCTGATGGTGATATAGATCTCACGGATCTGATCATCCGGGAAGACCGTATCATAGTCGGGATTCGAATCTGATGCACGGGTTTGTGAACTCCCATTCACATCAGCACTTCCTGGCTGGATGAGCAGGATGCAGATTGCAACAAGGATAATTGCAGTAATCTTTGTCGAAAAGCAAATTCGTGTCATGATAGTCATATGAAATTGTGTGTATTCCATCCTGGATCAGGCTGGGTTTAAGATTATTATCTGACAGCCATTGCTGCCTGAAGACAGATACCTTGTACTGAGTGGAATATAAAAAAAGCAGACTCAGATGGTTGAAAGATACAACGTGTTAGTATGACATTCCAAACTAATGAGATTAAGAAATTGGATCCAATTCAACACTAATCAAATTGAAAGTAAATCCTTTCCTCATAGGTTTTGTTCCGCTTTTTATTCTCCATTGACCCCGGTAGCAGGCGATCGAATAAAAACACTACCCAATTCTATGAGTCGGACCCGGGATTCATAATCGAAAAAGATAATGTAGAAAAAGCAATCCGGAATAACGGTATCTGATGAAAATTTGATGACGATGCAGAGAGTTATTTATTATCAGTATATCTGTAGAAATTCCCGGATAACTTCTTCAAAAGATTGAGAGATTGAAGAATAAGCCAGATGAAGGTCCAGTTGAAGTGATAAGCCGGCCGGTTTATTATTATAACCAAGATGATGAATTAACCCCGGAAGAAACAGAAGCGGTAAAAATTGGCCTTGAAGAGAATGAGAAGGGTAAAACCATTTCCCACGAGGAATTAGGTAAGAAATTAGGTTTCATTTGATTTATGATCTTCAATATACCAAACATGCTGAAAGAGAGATTCGAAAATTCGATTCATCAATTAAAACGCGGAACCGTTTATTACCAATATGAGCATGCCGTATTGTTTTGGTTTAACCAACACTCGTTGCTGCCGAGTTGTTGGTTTCTACCCTTCATCTCGGCAATAACCCGTTTTGTTCTCGCCTCAATCAAATCCTTTTCAACTCAGGCACCTCATGCTTGCTCAATTGTATGTGAGGCGGAATCGATTATTTCCCATTATAATAAAAAAATAGCCCCTTCCCCCTCTTTTCCTTTATGACATAACCAAGATCCTCCAGGTGCATAAGATCGGTTCGGGCAGTCTGGTAAACCACGTTAAACCGCTCTGAAATCTGGTAAATTGTGAACAATTGTCCGGGAGCATCCATCATCTCTGTTAGGATCTCTCCCTGTCGAGGAGTAATATTCCGATCCAGCCGGACCATTTCATGAGATTTTCGCTGTTGATCCTGCTTATCCACTAGGTACTTGATTAGATCATCCAGCGCTTCGTTCATACACTCGATCTGGTATTTAATGAAATAGGTTAAATCTAAGTGGTCGTATTCAGAATAGAGGTATGCCAAGGCATATTTTCCCTTCGTTTTAAGGATACTCCGTGATATAGAAAGATACTCCATTAACCAGTATCCCCGGGAAAGCGTATACCAATAAAACAGACTTCTTGCGGTCCGACCATTTCCATCATTAAACGGGTGAATATACCCGACCAGGAAATGAATGATAATTCCTTTGATTATGGGATGGATGAACTTTTCTTCATCATCTTGGTTAGCAAATTGACATAGTTGCTCTATAAACGATGAAATCTCCTGAAAATCGGGGGGGATGTGATACACCACATTATTGACCACATCCATCACCCTCACATCATTATTTTCCCGGAAATGGCCGACATCCTCGAGGTCAATCGTATCCTTGGTTACCATCCGCTGAATTTCCAATAGTAAATCCGGAGTAAGTCGATCCTCTTTCTTCCCGATAATCATCTGCAGGGTATTGTAATTATTGAGAACCATCTGCTCGCCATGATTCCTTGGCTTTTTCTTCTGCTCGATCATAATCCGGGCTTCTTTTCGGGTAGTTACAGCCCCTTCAAGAATACTTGATGCAATCGCTTCTTCAATCAAGGATGAAACAATGTATCGTTTGTCAAGCTGAAGAGACCTGTTTTGTATCTGGATAGTGCCAGAGAGGTAACGATCAAATAAATGGAGACTTTTTTGTATTGCTGGAATAGTTGAGTATTCTATTTTTAAGAGTTGATACGGGACTTTTTCCATTTTTTGGGATCGGAATACCTTCATGGCGATCCAAGTTTCCAACCTCTCTTTGTCGTTCTGTATCCGGTAAGTCAACTCATCCCAGTATAGATATCGGTCATTAAATGAATCGACTGTCTTTTTAAAATCTGAATCCTCAAAATAACGAAGAACAATTTGATTAATAAACGACAAATCAGAGATTTCCGGAGGTTTCAAAGGTAAAGTCTTCATGGCATAAATAATTACAGAATAATATTTTTTATACTAATTTTAATCATATTAGTATATTTTAGTATTCAAATTATCCGCAATATCGTTATACTAATTTTAATCAAATTAGTATGTTTTAGTAGTAAGAAAAAAGAGAGTAAAGAAAATTTTAAGTTCCCTGGCTCATTTCCTCAATACCCCTCTTCGTTATTGCTTCAATCAAATCTTTTTCAATTCCGGCCCCTCGTGCCTTCTCAATAGCACTTAAAGCAGATTCAACAGAAGCGATCGCCTCATCGATCAGGGCCAAGCCA
>ERZ1645192.590-NODE-590-length-30237-cov-13.216487_pt1 | contig 30237 bp, 19 predicted proteins | sample MGYA00575354_ERZ1645192 | MGnify/ENA primary metagenome ERZ1645192 (study PRJEB40844, sample SAMN11349763) | freshwater sediment metagenome | isolation source: river sediment | host: Sediment | place: India: Faizupur Khadar , New Delhi | collected 2017-02-21 ... | reverse complement strand
GGACCGCGGCGCGGCAGGCGATGCGGGTGATGGGCTGGCAGTTCGTGCTCGGCGAGACGATCGAGTCGGCGCTGTCGCGGGCTTCGTCGATGGAAGGCAAGGGCTATCGCCATTCCTACGACATGCTCGGCGAAGGGGCACGCACCGCCGCCGACGCGGAGAAGTACTTCGCTGCTTACGCCCACGCCATCGAGCGCATCGGCAAGGCGGCGACGGGCACGTTGCCGAACCGGGCCGGCATCTCGGTGAAGCTCTCGGCGCTGCATCCGCGCTACGAGGCGGTCAACCACGCGGCGGTGATGCGGGAGCTGACGCCGCGGCTCCTCGATCTCGCCCGCCGCGCCAAGGCGCACGACCTCTCCTTCACCGTCGACGCGGAAGAGGCCGACCGGCTGGAGCTGTCGCTCGACGTCTTCGCCGCGGTTCTCGCCGATCCCTCGCTCGCCGGCTGGGACGGTTTCGGTCTGGCGGTGCAGGCCTATCAGAAGCGGGCGATCGAGGTGATCGACTGGATCGGCCGGCTCGCCGAGGCGCACGACCGCAAGCTCATGGTGCGTCTGGTCAAGGGCGCCTATTGGGACACCGAGATCAAACGCGCTCAGGAACGCGGTCTCGCCGATTATCCGCTGTTCACCCGCAAGGCGGCGACCGATCTCTCCTATCTCGCCTGCGCCCGCCGGCTGTTGCAGCTCCGGCCGCTGATCTATCCGCAGTTCGCCGGCCACAACGCCTTCTCGCTGGCGCAGGTGCGCGAGATGGCACGCGAGAACTGGACCTCGGCCGATCCGGGCTTCGAGTTCCAGAAGCTGCACGGCATGGGCGACGCGCTGCATCGCACCCTGGTCGAGGAGGACGGTTACCCCTGCCGCATCTACGCCCCGGTCGGCGGCCATCGCGACCTGCTCGCCTATCTCGTCCGCCGGCTGCTCGAAAACGGCGCCAACTCCTCCTTCGTCGCCAAGGTCGGTGACACCGGCGTGCCGGTCGCGGCCCTCATCGTGCCGCCCGAGGTGGAACTCGGTCACGGGGCGAAACCGCGCCACGGCCGCATTCCCCTGCCGTGTGCCCTCTACGGGGCGGCGCGCAAGAATTCCGCCGGGCTCGAGTTCGGCTGGAGCCACGAACGCGACGCTCTCCTTTCCGCGATCGCCGAGCACCGCGGCACGACCTACGAGGCGGCGCCGATCCTCGACGGCAAGGGCCGGCCGGGGACGGCGCGGCCGGTGATCTCGCCGGTCGACGGCCGGACCGTGGTCGGCACCGTCACCGAGGCGACGCCGACGCAGGCGACGGAGGCGATCGACCGCGCCGCCGCCGCCTTTCCGGCCTGGGATCGCACCCCGATCGAGGTGCGGGCCGCCGCACTCGAGGCCACCGCCGACGCGCTCGAGGCGAACCGCGAACGGCTGATGGCGCTGCTCGCGGCGGAGGCCGGCAAGACGCTGCCAGACGGATTGGCGGAGGTGCGCGAGGCGGCCGATTTCTGCCGCTACTACGCGGCCGAGGTGCGCGAGCATTTCGGCGAGGGCCGCATCCTCACCGGCCCGACCGGCGAGGAGAACCGTTTCGTGCTACGCGGCCGCGGCGTCTTCGTCTGCATTTCACCGTGGAACTTCCCGCTCGCCATCTTCCTCGGTCAGGTGGCGGCGGCACTGGTCGCCGGCAATGCGGTGGTGGCCAAGCCGGCCGAACAGACGCCGCTCGTCGCCGCCTTCGCCGTCACCCTGCTGCACGCCGCCGGGATCCCGAAGGGGGTGCTGCAGTTCGTACCCGGCGACGGAGCGATCGGCGCGGTGCTCACCGGCGACGCCCGCGTCGGCGGCGTCGCCTTCACCGGATCGACCGAGGTGGCGCGGATCATCAACCGGACACTCGCCGCCAAGGACGGGCCGATCGTGCCGCTGATCGCCGAGACCGGCGGCATCAACGCCATGGTGGTCGACGCCACGGCGCTGCCCGAACAGGTCGCCGACGACGTGGTGATGTCGGCCTTCCGCTCGGCCGGCCAGCGGTGTTCGGCGCTCCGCCTGCTGTTCGTCCAGGAGGACGTGGCGGAGCGGATGAGCGAGATGATCGCCGGGGCGGCATCGACGCTGCGGCTCGGCGACCCCCATCTCGCCGTGACCGACGTCGGGCCGGTGATCGACCTCGAGGCCAAGGACAAGCTCGACGCCCATGTCGCGGCGGCGCGGAGCGCGAAGCGGGTGATCTGGGAAGGCGCGGTGCCGGGCGGCGACTTCGCCGGCGGCACCTGGGTCGCCCCGACGATCATCCGCCTCGACCGGCCCGAAAGCCTCGACCGGGAGGTGTTCGGCCCGGTGCTGCACGTCGTCACCTGGAAGGCGGAGAAGCTCGACGAGGTGATCGCCGCGATCCGGGCGACCGGCTACGGCCTCACCCTCGGCATCCACAGCCGTATCGACGCCACCATCCGCCGCATCATCGAAAGGCTTCCGGTCGGCAACGTCTACGTCAACCGCAACATGATCGGCGCGGTGGTGGGCGTGCAGCCCTTCGGCGGCTCGGGACTCTCGGGCACCGGCCCGAAGGCCGGCGGACCCGACTACCTCGCCCGCTTCGCGCTCGAACAGACGGTCTCCACCAACACGGCGGCGGCCGGCGGAAACGCCTCGCTGATCGCCATGGGCGATGAATAGGCGGGAAGCGTCACAGAAGGGCGTCACAGATCCCGGATGCGGGGGGACTGCCTACGCGATTCTCTGGATGTAAGATTGCGGGAGCCGTGGTGCAGTCCCGGCTGCGAGGACCGACAGGAACTCGTGATTTCGATGCACCTTTTTACCGGTTCCTTCTTCCCCGGGATGCGGCGACACCGCGTCCCGGGGACTTTCTTTTCGGGATCGCGGCGCACGAGCCGCTGGCGGGCGGCGCGCTCCCGCGTTACCAACACCGCATGATCGTCCTCCCCCCGTCCGATCTGCCGATCGATGCGGCCCTGCCCGCGCTCCTCGACGCGCTCGCGACACGGCCGAACGCGGTTCTCGTCGCCCCGCCGGGCGCCGGCAAGACGACGCGGGTGCCGTTGGCACTGCTCGCGGCGCCGTGGCGTGGCGACGGGCGCATCGTCATGCTGGAGCCGCGGCGCCTCGCCGCCCGCGCCTCGGCGGCGCGAATGGCGAAGACGCTCGGCGAGGAGGTCGGCGCCACCGTCGGTCATCGCGTCCGCATGGATGCCCGGGTGACGCGGGCGACCCGGATCGAGGTGGTGACCGAGGGGGTCTTCACCCGGATGATCCTCGACGACCCGGAACTGATCGGCATCGCCGCGGTGATCTTCGACGAGTTCCACGAGCGCAGTCTCGACGGCGACCTCGGCCTCGCTCTCGCCCTCGATGCCCAGGGTGCGCTCAGGCCGGACCTGCGCATCCTGGTGATGTCGGCGACGCTCGACGGGGCGCGGGTCCGCGACCTTCTCGGCGAGGCGGCCCTCGTCACCTCCGAGGGCCGCGCCTTTCCGGTCGAGACCCGCCATGCCCCGCGCCGGCCGGAAGCCCGGCTCGAGACGGAGGTGACCGCCGCGGTGCTGCGCGCCCTCGATACCGACCCCGGCTCGATCCTGGTGTTCCTGCCGGGACAGGCGGAGATTCGCCGGGTGGCGGAGGGACTGGACGATCGGGTCGGGCCCGACGTCGAGGTGGCGCCGCTCTACGGCGCTCTGACCCCGGCGGAGCAGGACCGCGCCATCCGACCGGCAGAGCCGGGGCGACGCAAGGTGGTGCTCGCCACCTCGATCGCCGAGACCTCGCTCACCATCGAGGGCGTGCGGATCGTCGTCGACACCGGCCTCGCCCGGGTGCCGCGCTACGAGCCGGACACCGGGCTGACGCGGCTCGAGACGGTGCGGGTGTCACGGGCGAGCGCCGACCAGCGGCGCGGTCGCGCCGGGCGTACCGAGCCGGGCGTGTGCTGGCGCCTGTGGGCCGAACCGCAGACGGCGGCGCTCGCCCCGTTCGATCGGCCGGAGATGCTCGAGGCCGATCTCGCCTCCCTCGTCCTCGACCTCGCCGACTGGGGGGTGAGCGACCCTGCCGGCCTCGCCTTTTTCGATCCGCCGCCGAAACCGGCATGGGACGAAGCGGTGGCGCTGCTCACCGAGCTCGACGCGCTCGACGCCATGGGACGGCTCACCGCCGAGGGGCGGGCCCTGCGCCGCCTGCCGCTCCATCCGCGGCTCGCCCACATGGTGCATCGCGCCGCGGCGGGGGGTGGGGGGCGGCTCGCCGCCGAGATCGCCGCGATCGTCTCTGAACGCGGCCTCGGCGGCACGAGTGTCGAGCTCGAGGAGCGGGTCCGCCGGTTCCGCGCCGATCGCGGCACACGGGCGGAGGAGGCGCGCCGAATGGCGGCGAGATGGGCCGGTCTCGCCGGCGGGGCGACGTCGTCCGACTTCGCGAACGGGCTCGTCGACTGCGGCCGGCTCCTGGCTCTCGCCTATCCCGACCGCATCGCTCAGGCGCGCGGTGCGGCGGGATCGTTCCGCACCGCGAGCGGACGCGGCGCCCGGCTCGAGCCGCACGAAGCGCTGGCGCGCGAACCGTTCCTCGCCATCGCCGAGATGCAGGGCGCGGCACGCGAGGCGCGCATCCTCCTGGCCGCCCCGCTCGCCGCCGCCGACATCGAGGCCGACTTCGGCGCCCACGTGGTCGAGGCGGACGAGGTCGCCTTCGACGAGGCGGCCGAACGGGTGAAGGCGCGGCGGGTGCGGCGCTACGGCCGCGTCGTGCTCTGCGAGAAACCGATCGAGAAACCCGATGCCGAGCTCGTCGCCGGGGCGCTGATGGGGGCGGTCAGGGCGAAGGGGCTCGCGTCGCTGCCGTGGAGCAGATCGGCGGAGCGGCTGCGCCATCGAGCGGCATACGTGCGCCGTGCCGGTTTCGCCGGGATGCCCGACCTCTCCGAGGCGGCGTTGCTCGCCGGCCTCGAGGACTGGCTCGCCCCGCATGTCGGCGGGCGTACCTCGCCGGCCGACATCCGCGAGAGCGACCTCGCGGAAGCCGTCGCCGGCCTGCTCGACCATGCGGCGAAACGACTCCTCGACGCCGAGGCGCCGACCCATTTCGCCGCACCGACCGGCTCGAACGTCGCCATCGACTACGAGGCGGAGAGCGGTCCGACGATCTCGATCCGGGTGCAGGAGCTCTTCGGTCTCGATCGCCACCCGTCGATCTGCGACGGGCGGGTGCCGCTCACGGTCGAGCTCCTGTCACCGGCGCATCGACCGATCCAGGTGACACGCGATCTCCCCGGCTTCTGGCGCGGCTCGTGGCGCGAGGTGAAGGTGGAGATGAAGGGCCGCTATCCGCGCCACGTGTGGCCGGACGATCCGGCCGCCGCATCGCCGACGACGCGAGCCAAGCCGCGCGGCACGTGATACCGGGCTCGTGAAATTCGGACTCGTCCGAATTTCACGAGCGTTACGGCCGGACCGGCCGACGCCCGTTCGGGCTCGCCTTCGTTCACGACGTATCGAACAGGTCGAAACGTCGTGAACTCGGTATGAGTCGTGGCCGCCGCGGCAACTCCGCTCACCCGTGCCAGCGCCGTCCGTCGAGATCGACGGCGTAGAGGTCCGGCCGCGCGGCGAAGGCGGCGAGGCCGAGGAAGGCGGGGACCGGATGGACCACCACCCGCGTCGCCAGACCGGCGATGGTACCGTGGTGCGGCTCCTTGTCCTCGAAAGCGGCGCGGAAGCGGCCGTCGGTGAGGAAGGACAGGACACGCGGCGGGATGCCGCCGCCGATGTGGACGCCGCCGTGCGGTAGGCAGACCAGCGCCATGTCGCCGGCGAAGCGGCCGAGAGCGGTGGCGAAGAACTCCATCGCCTCGACCGCGGTCGGCTCGCCGGCGAGAGCGGCGGCGGTGACGCCGGCCGGGGAGACCGTCTCGACCGGTCCGCCTTCGATGAGCCGCAGCGCCCGATGGACGCGGACGAGGCCGGCGCCGCTGAGCACGTGCTCGGCGCTGACCCGGCCGAGATCCTGGGCGAGGAGGCCGACGATCGCCGTCTCGCGGGCTCCGCGCGGGGCGAAGGTGACATGGCCGCCCTCCCCCGGGACCGGGACCCACGTCCCGCGGGAGTGGACCAGGACGCCGACACCGAGGCCGGTTCCCGGACCGACCACCAGCTTGGTGGCGTTCGGGTGCGCGGTGCCACCGCCGATGCGGACGACGTCGGCGTCGCCCAGGCTGGGCAACGCGAGACCCTGCGCCTCGAAGTCGTTGACCACCACCACGTCGGTGAAGCCGAGTTCGACGATGAGCCGCTTCGGTTCGAACACCCAGGGGCAATTGGTGAAGCGGACGTGATCTCCCTCGATCGGTGCGGCGATGGCGAAGATCGCGGTACGCGGCGACGTCTCCAGCCCGGCCAGGGCGATCTCTCGGATCGCGGTGATCGGATCGACGTGTGCCCCGGTCGGGGTGGTGCCGAGATCGCGGTGAGGCGCGCCGGGGCGCTCCACCAGAGCGAAGCGGGCGTTGGTGCCGCCGATGTCGGCGATCAGGACGGGAAAGCCGAAGGTGACGGGCGCGGACGAAGCGGGCATCGGTGACGACCCTCGAAGCGGTCGGGCTCGGGACGTCCGAGCTATAGCGCGGGCCGCGGGGATTGGCGATGGCGAGGTGCCGCGGTGACATCGAGACGCGGCGAAGATCTTTCGCGCTGCGCCGACGTGACGGAATTTCCTTTCGGTGGACTGCGGGCGATGGCGCGAAAAACCTGATGCACACGGCGAGCCGACGTGCCAATCTCGCCAGCCGGAGCGAGGGGTCACCGTGGCGGCGGCCGGTCTTTCGCGCGCTCCTTCATCTGGTTCCGGCGAGAGGACTCTTCGATGCGTAAGACCATTTTCGGGCTCGCGGTATTGGCCGTGACGATCGCTGCGCCGGTTCGCGCCGCCGACATCCAGCCGGCGATCCTCTACGACCTCGGCGGCAAGTTCGACAAGTCGTTCAACGAGGCGGCCTATGTCGGCGCCGAGAAGTTCAAGAAGGAGACCGGGGTCGACTATCGCGACTTCGAGATCCAGAACGACGCCCAGCGCGAGCAGGCCCTGCGCAACTTCGCCCGCCGCGGCAACTCGCCGATCGTCGCCATCGGCTTCACCCAGGCCTCCTCGGTGGAGAAGGTCGCCAAGGAGTTCCCTGACCTGAAGTTCGCCATCGTCGACATGGTGGTCGACCTGCCGAACGTGCGTTCGATCGTCTTCAAGGAGCAGGAAGGCTCCTATCTCGTCGGCGTCTTGGCGGCGATGGCGTCGAAGTCGAAGAAGGTCGGCTTCGTCGGCGGTATGGACATCCCGCTGATCCGCAAGTTCGCCTGCGGCTACGTCGGCGGCGTCAAGGCGGTCGATGCCAAGGCCGAGGTGTTCCAGAACATGACCGGTACCACCGGTGCGGCGTGGAACGATCCGGTGAAGGGCGGTGAACTGGCCAAGTCGCAGATCGATCGCGGCGCCGACGTCGTCTATCACGCTGCCGGCGGCACCGGTCTCGGCGTGCTGCAGGCCGCGGCGGATGCCGGCAAGCTCGGTATCGGCGTCGATTCCAACCAGAACCACCTGCACCCCGGCAAGGTGCTGACCTCGATGACCAAGCGCGTCGACGTCGCCATCTACGACGCCTTCAAGGATGCCAAAGACGGCAAGTGGACGGCCGGCGTGCGGGTGCTCGGCCTCAAGGAAGGCGGCGTCGGCTGGGCGCTCGACGACCACAACAAGGGGCTGATCACCGCCGAGATGAAGTCGGCGGTCGACAAGGCGGAGAAGGGGATCGTCGACGGATCGATCAAGGTCCACGACTACATGGCCGACAAGACCTGCCCCTACTGACCGGCCGGCGTTCCGCGGCGCGGCGAAACGTCGTTTCGCGGTCTCCATCGGGGAGGACGAGCCTTCCGCCCTCCCCGGCCAACGGCACCCCGGGTGCCCCCGAAGCGATGGCCGCCGTCCCATGCAGGCTTCCGACCAGCCGCCACCCCGACCGCAGGCGCCCGCGACGCCGGACGATCGTCGTGCCCCGGCGATCGAATTCGTCGGCATCGACAAGTGGTTCGGATCGAACCATGCCAACCGCAACATCGATCTCGCCGTCGCGGCCGGGTCGATCCACGGTCTGGTCGGCGAGAACGGCGCCGGCAAGTCGACCCTGATGTCGATCCTCTACGGCTTCTACCAGGCCGATCGCGGTGAGATCCGGGTGAACGGCCGCAAAGTGACGATCCGTTCCTCGGCACAGGCGATCGCCGCCGGCATCGGCATGGTGCATCAGCAGTTCATGCTGGTCGACACGATGACGGTGCTGGAGAACGTGCTGCTCGGCGCCGAGGGCGGCTTCCGGCTCGGCGCGGCGGAGAAGCGGGCGCGCGCCGAGCTGCGCCGGCTGGCCGAGGACTACGAGCTGAGCGTCGACCCGGACGCGATCGTCGGCTAGCTGTCGGTCGGCGAGCAGCAGCGGGTGGAGATCCTCAAGACGCTCTATCGCGGCGCCGAGATCCTGATCCTCGACGAACCGACGGCGGTGCTGACGCCCTCAGAGGTCGAACATCTCTTCCGTATCCTCCGCCGCCTCCAGGGCGAGGGCAAGACGGTCGTCGTCATCACCCACAAGCTCAAGGAGATCAAGGCGGTGACCGACGCGGTATCGGTCATGCGCAAGGGCGAGATCGTCGCCACCTGGCCGACCGCCGACACTTCGGTGGAGGCGCTCGCCGAGGCGATGGTCGGACGGCGGGTGCTGCTCGAGGTGGAGAAGGGACCGTCGGTGCCGGGGGCGGTGGAGCTGTCGGTCGAGCATCTGACGCTCCGCGACAAGCGCGGCGTGGTGCTGGTCGACGACGTCTCCTTCCAAGTCCGGGCGGGTGAGATCGTCGGTATCGCCGGAGTGGCGGGCAACGGCCAGTCGGAGCTGATGGAGGCGATCGCCGGCATCCGCCGCGCCGCCACCGGTACCATTCGTCTCGGCGAGCGCGAGATCACCGATCTCGACCCGGCCGAGATCCGCGATCTCGGCCTCGCCCACATCCCCGAGGATCGCCATCGCATGGGGCTGGTGCTCGGGTTCACCGCGGAGGAGAACCTGATGCTCGGACATCAGGGCGATCCACGCTGGGCCTCGGGCCTACTCCTCGACATGGGTGCGCTGCGTGCGGCGGCGGAGGCGGACTTCGCCGAGTTCGACGTCCGCCCGCCCGATCCGACGCAACGCACGGCGCTGTTCTCCGGCGGCAACCAGCAGAAGATCATCATCGCCCGCGAGATCGGCCGCGAACCGAAGGCGGCGATCGTCGGCCAGCCGACGCGTGGTGTCGACATCGGCGCGATCGAAGCGATCCATCGCCGGCTGATCGCGATGCGTGACCAGGGCCGGGCGATCCTGCTGGTCTCGGCCGAGCTCGACGAGATCCGCTCGCTCTCCGACCGCATCCTGTGCATGTGCCAGGGGCGGATCACCGGCGAATGCCGGCCGGAGACGTCGGAGGCGGAGATCGGCCTGATGATGGCCGGGCTCGCCGGCGGGCGACGCGAGGAGGCGAGAGCATGAGCGCGCCGCATCGCGATCTGCCGCCCCTCGTCGACTACGTGGTGGTGCCGCTCGCCAACCTCACGGTGGCGTTCCTGATCTCCGGTCTCGTCGTGCTCGCCATCGGCGAGAACCCGCTCGAGGCGGTGGCGATCATGCTGCGCGGAGCGCTGGGTTATGCCGAGGGTGTCGGCTTCACCCTCTACTACACCACCGGCTTCGTCTTCACCGGGCTCTCGGTCGCCGTCGCCTTCCACGCCGGCCTGTTCAACATCGGCGCCGAGGGACAGGCGACCCTCGGTGGGCTCGGGGTGGCGCTGGTCTGCCTCGCCTTCGACGGTGCGCCGTGGTGGCTGGTGGCCCCCTTCGCGATGGCCGCCGCCGCCCTCTTCGGCGCCGCCTGGGCCTTCGTGCCGGCCTGGCTGCAGGCGCGCCGCGGCAGCCACATCGTCATCACCACCATCATGTTCAACTATCTGGCGGCGACGCTGATGGTATGGCTGCTGGTCGAGGTCCTCGGGCAGCCGGGCTCGATGAGCCCGGAGACCAAGACCTTCGAGCCGGCGACACGGCTGCCGTTCCTGCGCGACTTCCTGACGCCCTGGGGTATCGATCTCGGCCAGTCGCCGGTCAACCCGATGGTGTTCATCGCCGCCCTCGCCGCGGTCTTCGTCTGGCTCCTGGTGTGGCGGACGAAGTTCGGGTTCGAGCTGCGCACCGTCGGGCAGAACCCGGTCGCCGCGGTCTATGCCGGTGTCGATCCGGGCGCCGTCGTCGTCGCCGCCATGCTGATCTCGGGCGGGCTCGCCGGGCTGATGGCGGTCAACGAGGTGATGGGGGTGCAGCATCGGCTGCTGCTCGAATTCGTCGCCGGCGCCGGCTTCGTCGGCATCGCGGTGGCGCTGATGGGACGGTCGCATCCCTTCGGCGTGGTGCTGTCGGCGGCGCTCTTCGGCATCCTCTACCAGGGTGGGGCCGAACTCGCCTTCGAGAAGCCGGCGATCAGCCGCGACATGATCGTGGTGATCCAGGCGCTGGTGATCCTCTTCGCCGGGGCGCTCGAGCACATGTTCCGCCCGGCGCTCGGACGGATCTTCGCTCGGGTCGAGACGACGGGAGGCGGTGCATGAGCGATCCGGCCATGATCGTCGACCTCCTCGCCCCGGTCGTCGGCTCGGGCATCCGCCTGTCGGTGCCGCTGCTCTTCGCCTGTCTCGCCGGCCTGTGGTCGGAGCGTTCCGGCGTGGTCGACATCGGGCTCGAAGGCAAGATGCTCGCCGCCGCCTTCGCCGCCGGGGCCGGGGCGGCCGCCTTCCATTCGCCCTGGGCCGGGCTCGTCGCCGGCATCGTCGTGTCGGTGGCGCTCGCCCTCGTCCACGGCTTCGCCGCCATCAACCAGCGTGGCAACCAGATCGTCTCCGGCGTCGCGATCAACTTCCTCGCCGCCGGCCTCACCGTGCTGCTCGGCCAAGTGTGGTACGGCCAGGGCGGGCGCACGCCGCAACTCGCCAACTCGGAACGCTTCCTCGGCCTCGATCTCGGCAGCCTCGGCCTCGATCCGAGTTCGGCGCTCGGCCGCATCTGGAGCGACGTGATCTCCGGCCACAACGCCCTGACCTGGTGCGCCTTTCTCGCCGTGCCGATCACCTGGGTGGTGCTGTGGCGCACTCGCTTCGGGCTCCGCCTGCGCGCCGTCGGCGACAATCCGCACGCGGTCGACACCGCCGGCGTCTCGGTGGCGGGTCTGCGCTACCGGGCGGTGATCGTCTGCGGCATCCTCTGCGGCTTCGCCGGCGCCTATCTTGCGGTCGCCCAGTCGGCCGGCTTCGTCCGCGACATGACCGCCGGCAAGGGCTTCATCGCCCTCGCCGCGCTGGTCTTCTCCAAGTGGAAGCCGCTCAACGCACTCGGCGCCTGCCTGCTCTTCGGCATGCTCGACGCCGTCGCCATCCGCCTGCAGGGCACGCCGCTGCCGGGCCTCGGCACCGTGCCGGTGCAGGTGTTCCAGGCGCTGCCCTATGCGCTGACGGTGGTGCTGCTCGCCGGGTTCATCGGCCGCTCGATCCCACCCAAGGCTTCGGGCATTCCCTACACCAAGGACCGCTGAGCGGAGAGATCCGATGTCCGCCAATCTGCCGCTCGACCGCCTGTTCGAAGCCGCCGCCGACGTCAGGGTCAGGGCGCACGCGCCCTATTCCGGCTTCTTCGTCGGGGCGGCGGTTCTCGACCGCGAGGGCCGCATCCACGTCGGCTGCAACGTCGAGAACGCCGCCTTCCCGGAAGGCCTGTGCGCCGAGGCCGGCGCCATCGCCGCGATGGTGGCGGCGGGTGGGCGCGAGATCCTGGCGGTCGCCGTGGTCGGTGGACCGGCGGTCGGCGAGGAGATCGCCTGCCCGCCCTGTGGCGGTTGCCGACAGAAGATCCGCGAATTCGCGGTGGCGACGACGACGGTGCATCTGAGGGGCGACGGTGGAGCGGCGACCAGCCTGCCGGCAACGGAGTTGTTGCCGCTCTCCTTCGGCCCGGGCCATCTGTGAGCGGGGAGGACGCGATGGACGCTCTGCAACTCGCCGGCCTGATCCGCGACTGGGCGCCGGGGCGACGGCCGAAGACGGCGATCGTGCTCGGCTCCGGCCTCGGGTCGCTCGCCGACGAAGTGACGGGCGCGGCGCGGCTCTCCTATCTCGATCTGCCGGGGTTCCCGCGCTCCGGCGTCTCCGGCCATGCCGGGGAACTGGTGATCGGCGATCTCGCCGGCCACGAGGTGGCGGTGCTCTCCGGCCGCGCCCACTATTACGAGCGCGGCAACCCGCGCGAGATGGCGGTGCCGATCGCCACGCTCGCCGCACTCGGGGTGGAGCGGCTGATCCTGACCAATGCGGCGGGGAGCCTGAGGCCCGAGGTCGGACCGGGAACCGCGATGCTGATCACCGACCACATCGCCTGGTCGGGGACCAATCCGCTGATCGGGGTGGAAGGCGACAGCCGCTTCGTATCGATGGTCGACGCCTACGATCCGGGGCTCATCGGTGTCGCCCGCCGGGCGGCGAAGACGATCGGCGTCGATCTCGCCGAGGGCGTCTACATGTGGTTCTCCGGCCCCTCCTTCGAGACGCCGGCGGAGATCCGCATGGCACGGGCGCTCGGCGCCGACGCGGTCGGCATGTCGACGGTGCCGGAGGTCATCCTCGCCCGCCACGCCGGGCTGACGGTGGTGGCGATCTCGATGATCACCAACCTCGGCGCCGGCATGACCGGGGCGGCGCTCAGCCACGACGAGACCAAGCGCGAGGCGGCGAAGGGAGCGGAGCGCTTCCGCGCCCTGGTCATGGCCCTCGTCGCCGCGTTGCCGCCGGAGGGAAAGGAGCCTCGATGACGACGTTCGACGCGAAGGCGGTGGCGGCACGCGCCCTGCCGCTGATCGACCTCACCGACCTCGGTGAGAGTGCCACGGCCGAGGGCGCCCGAGAGCTCTGCGCCCGAGCGACGACGCCGCACGGCCACGTCGCCGCGGTGTGCCTGTGGCCGCAGTTCGTCGCGGTGGCGCGCGAGGCGCTGGGCGCGAGCGGGGTGAAGATCGCCACGGTGGTGAACTTCCCCGGCGGTGGCGAGGACACCGCCTCGGTGGAGATCGAGACGGCGCAGGCGATCGCCGACGGGGCCGACGAGATCGATCTGGTGATGCCGTGGCGGGCTTTCCTCGCCGGCCGGCCGGGCTTCGCCGAGAGCCAGATCGTACGGGTGCGGCGGCTGGTCGAGGGACGAGCGTTGCTCAAGGTGATCCTGGAGACCGGTGAGATCGCCGATCCGGTGAAGATCCGCGCCGCCGCCGATCTGGCGCTCGCGGCGCACGCCGACTTCGTCAAGACCTCGACCGGCAAGGTCACGGTCAACGCCACGCCCGAGGCCGCGGCGATCCTGCTCGAGGCGGTGCGCGACAGCGGCCGTCCGGCCGGGTTCAAGGCGGCCGGCGGCATTCGTAGCGTCGCCGAGGCGGCGATCTATCTCGACCTCGCCGATCGGATCATGGGACCGGGCTGGGCGAGCCCCACCACCTTCCGGTTCGGCGCCTCGAGCCTGCTCGGCGACGTGCTCGCCACGCTCGACGGCGCCGCCCCGGCCGCCACGAGCGGCTACTGAGGAGCGACCCATGCTGCCGCAGGAGATCATCCGCAGGAAGCGGGACGGCGGGCGGGTCTCCGATGCCGAGATCGCCTTCCTGGTCGAGGGCATGACCGACGGATCGGTGACCGAAGGCCAGATCGCCGCCTTCGCCATGGCGGTGTTCTTCCGCGGTATGGAACTCTCGGAGCGAGTGGCTCTGACCCGGGCGATGCGCGATTCCGGTACGGTGCTCGCCTGGGATCTGCCGGGGCCGGCGCTCGACAAACATTCCTCCGGCGGGGTCGGCGACGACCTGTCGCTGATGCTGGCGCCGATGGTGGCGGCCTGCGGCGGCTTCGTGCCGATGATCTCGGGGCGGGGCCTCGGCCACACCGGCGGCACACTCGACAAGCTCGACAGCATCCCCGGCTACCGCACCCAACCGGACAACGATCTCTTCCGCCGCGTCGTCCGCGAGGTCGGCTGCGCCGTCATCGGCCAGACCGCCGATCTCGCCCCGGCGGACAAGCGCTTCTACGCCATCCGCGACGTCACCGGCACGGTCGAGAGCCTCGACCTGATCACCGCCTCGATCCTGTCGAAGAAGCTCGCCGCCGGGCTCGACGGGCTGGTGCTCGACGTCAAATGGGGGTCCGGCGCCTTCATGGGCACGCTTCCCGAGGCGCGCGCCCTGGCCGAGAGCCTGGTCTCGGTGGCGAACGGGGCGGGGCTTCCGACCCGCGCCCTGGTCACCGACATGAACGAGCCGCTGGCGCCGGCCGCCGGCAACGCGGTGGAGGTCGGCCATGCGGTCGACTTCCTCACCCGCCGCCGTCGAGACCCGCGCGTCGAGGCGATCACCGTCGAGCTCGGCGCCGAGATGCTGGTGATCGGCGGCCTCGCCGAGAGCCTCGACGTGGCGCGGGCGCGGCTCGTCGCCACTCTCGACGACGGCCGCGCCGCCGAGATCTTCGGACGGATGGTCGCCGCACTCGGCGGGCCGGTGGACTTCGTCGAGAAGGCCGCCAGATATCTCGCCACCGCACCGGTGGTGCGGCCGGTCTTCGCCGAGACCGCCGGCGTGGTGACCGAGATCGACACGCGCGCCATCGGTCTCACGGTGGTCGAGCTCGGCGGCGGGCGGACGCGAGCCACCGACCCGATCGATCCGGCGGTCGGCTTCACCGATCTCGTCGGTGTCGGCGCGCAGGTCGATGGAGCGCACCCGCTCGCCGTCGTCCACGCCGCCGACGAGGCCGCGGCGACCCGCGGTGCGGCGCGACTCGTCGCCGCCTACCGGCTGGGCGAGGCGGCAGGGGCGCCCCATCCGCTCGTCGCCGACCGGATCGTCGCGTGACCCGGGGGACGGCGAATCGCTCCGCGACGCCGAACGAGAGACAGAAAGGACCTTCATGGCTCGCGCCATCCTGCTCGTGCTCGACAGTTTCGGTATCGGTGCGTCGGCCGATGCGGCGCGTTTCGGCGATACCGGCGCCGACACCTTCGGCCACATCGCGGAGGCCTGCGCCGCCGGGCGGGGCGATCGCCCGGGCCTGCGCAACGGACCGCTGCGGCTGCCCAACCTCGCCCGCCTCGGCCTCCTCGCCGCCCATCGCACCTCGACCGGCAAGGCGGCGCCGGTGACGGCGCCGGATGCGATCACCGGGGCGCACGGCTATGCGGTCGAGACCTCGCGCGGCAAGGACACGCCGTCGGGCCATTGGGAGCTGATGGGCGTTCCGGTCGAGTTCGACTGGGGCTATTTCCCCGAGACCCGTCCGTGTTTCCCGGCCGATCTCGTCGCGGCGCTGGTCGCCGAAGCGGGGCTTCCCGGCATTCTCGGCGACGAACACGCCTCGGGCACCGAGATCATCGCCCGCCTCGGCGAGGAGCACCTGCGGACGGGTAAGCCGATCTGCTACACCTCCGCCGATTCGGTCTTCCAAATCGCCGCCCACGAGGAGAGCTTCGGTCTCGACCGCCTCTACCGGACCTGCGAGATCGCCCGCCGTCTGGTCGATCCGCTCGACATCGGTCGGGTGATCGCCCGGCCTTTCGTCGGCACTTCGTCGGCCGACTTCCGACGCACCGCCAATCGCCACGACTACGCCGTGCCGCCGCCGGCGCCGACGCTGCTCGACCGGGCCAAGGCGGCGGGGCGCGAGGTGGTGGCGATCGGCAAGATCTCGGACATCTTCGCGGCGCGCGGCGTGACGAAGACGGTCAAGGCGGCCGGCAACATGGCGCTGTTCGAGGCGACGCTCGCGGCGCTCGACGCGACGGCCGAGGGCGGGCTGATCCTCACCAACTTCGTCGACTTCGACATGGAATGGGGCCACCGCCGCGACGTTCCCGGCTACGCCGCCGGGCTCGAGGCGTTCGACGCCCGCCTGCCGGAGCTCGAGGCACAGCTCAGGCCGGACGACTTCGTCGTCGCCACCGCCGACCACGGCTGCGATCCGACCTGGCGGGGGACCGACCATACCCGCGAACACGTGCCGGTCATCGCCTTCGGCCCGAGCGTCGCGCCGGTGGATCTCGGTCGTCTCGGCTTCGCCGACGTCGGCGCCAGCTTCGCCGCCCATCTCGGGCTGGATGCGGGGCCGCACGGCCGCAGGGTGATCTGATACCGAGTTCACGAAGTTTCGACCTGTTCGAAACTTCGTGAACGAAGGCGAGCCCGAACGGGCGTCGGCCGGTCGGGCCGCAACGCTCGTGAAATTCGGACGAGTCCGAATTGCATGAGCCCGGTATGAAACGCAAGAGGCCGCCCGAGGGCGGCCTCCGGCGTCACCTTCGGCGTGTCGCTCACACCGTCCTGTCGACGGTCGCGCCCGGTTCGGCCGGGGCCTCGGCGGCGACCTTGGGGCCGCCCTTGGAGACGCCGACCAGAGCGGGGCGCAGCACCCGGCCGCCGATGGCGAAGCCGTCCTGGAGGACCTGGACGACGGTGCCGGCGGCGATCGTCGCGTCAGGGATCTCGAACATCGCCTGATGGAGGTTCGGATCGAAACGCTCGCCCTTGGGCGAGAGCTTGCGCACCCCGTGCTTCTCCATGGTCTTGAGCAGTTCGCGGCCGGTCAGCTCGACACCCTCGATCAGAGCCGAGGCGCCGGCGACGCCGCTCTCGCGCAGTTCCGCCGGTACCGCGGTCAGCGCCCGGTCGAAATTGTCGGCGACGGAGAGGAGATCACGGGCGAAACCGGAGACGGCGTAGTCGCGCGCGTCCTTCACCTCCTTCTCGGTGCGGCGGCGCAGGTTCTCCATCTCCGCCAGGGTGCGGAGCAGGCGGTCCCTGAGATCGGCGGCTTCCGCCCGGAGCGCCTCGATCGGATCGGGGGCGTCGGCGGCGGGTTCCACCACGGCCTCGTTCTCGGGGGTGATCGCGGTCTCGTCGGTCATGGACGTCCTCGGCAACTGACTATCTGCCCGCCTCCGCGACACGACGGATCACGGGCGGTTTCGCGCATCGCGGATTTGAGGGTTCGGCACGCGCATTTCAAGTGCGAATCGTGCGCCGCCTCGAAACGCCACGACGCCCGGCTTCGGTCGGAAGTCGGGCGCCGTCGACACGGGAGGTGTCGTGACGATCAGGCGATGGCGCCGTTGATCCAGTCGACGAGGCGGCCCTTGGGGGCGGCGCCGACCTGCATCGCCGCCGGCTTGCCGCCGGAGAAGACGATCAGGGTGGGGATGGAGCGCACGCCGAAGCGCATCGCGGCCTGGGGGTTCTCATCGATGTTGAGCTTCACCACCTTCACGCGGCCGGCCATCTCGTTGGAGATCTCCTCGAGCGCCGGGGCGATCATGCGGCAGGGGCCGCACCATTCGGCCCAGAAGTCGACCACGACCGGCTCGGTCGCGCCGAGGACGTCGGTGTCGAAGGAAGCGTCGGTGACTTTCTGCGTCGCCATCTTGGAAAAACCCCATCGGTCGGCGCAGCGGGAGGAAGCGCCGTTCTTCGTCGTCCAAACTAGGAATGCCGCTTCACAGCGTCAAGATGCGGTGGTCGCTGCGACATCACCCCACAGGATCACGACAGCGCGAGGCTCTCCTCGGCCGCGTCGAGGCGATCGGCGGGGATCTCCATCAGGGCCGGCAGGGTCGTCCACAACAGATGGGCGGTGAGGCGTCGGCCGGGGAACATCGGCGCCAACAGCCGGCGATAGAGCGCCATCTGACCGACGTGGGCCTCCGGTATCGCCGCTGCGGCGACGTGGCGATCGGACTTGAAGTCGACCACGCGCACCTCGTCGTCGCCGACCACCAGTCGGTCGATGCGCCCGACGACCTCGACGATCTCGCCACGACGGTCGGCGAGCCGGCCGACGATCGGCACCTCGGCGCGGGCCGTCGGCCCGAAGATCGCGGCGAAGTCGGGCGTCTCCAGCACGGCGAGAACCTCCGCGGCGATCGCGGCGCGGTCCTCGGCGGTGAGGTCGCCGGCGCGGGCGGCGAGGAAGCGGGACGCAGCGGCGGCGCGCTCACCGGTGGGGCGCGCCGGCAGCCGTTCGAGCAGGCGATGGACGAGGATGCCACGCCGCCGTTCGCAGTCACCGGCGGTGGCGGCGAGACGATCACGCGGGTCGATCTCGGGCAGACGCGCCCAGCCGACGCGCTCGGCGAGGGCGGCCGACGGGGTGAGCCGGCGCGGCGGCGCCACCGAGGGCGGCGGGCGATCGATCCACCGCGGCAACGTCGGATGGGCGGGGGGCGCCGACGATTCCGGAGGGGCGGCGGGCGGAGTCTCGGCGGTCTCGGCAACAGGCGACGGCGCTCCGGTCGCGGGCGGAGACGAGGGCGTGGTCGTCCCCGCGGCTGCCGGCACGGCGCGCCAGCGCAGGATCGGCGGGCGATCGCCGTCGGCGACCTCCTCGGCGGTCGGCGCCAGGGCGGCCCGGACCACCTCGTACCAACACTCCGGCGCCGGGCCCGCGGCAGCGGCGTGGCCGCACAGGTAGAGTCGGTCGCGGGCGCGGGTGAGGGCGACGTAGAGCAGGCGATGATATTCGCAGACCGCCTCGTGGCGCAGCCGGTCGCGCTCGTCGATCACCCGACGCGGCGCCGGCTTGCGGTTCCAAACCAGCGCCGGCGCCGAAGCGGGTGGCGCTCCGGGTACGGCGAGAGTGACGAGTTCGGGATCGTGGGAGGAATGGACCGGCGCGGCGCCGCCGTCGACGAGGAAGACCACCGGGGCTTCCAGCCCCTTGGCACCGTGGACGGTCATCACCCGGACCTCGTCGCGACTCTCGTCGAGTTCGCGCTTGATCTCGGGCGCGGCGGCGGCGAGACCGTCGAGGAAACGGGCGAGCCCGACCGGAGGGCCGCGATCGGCGGCGAGTGCCTGGGCCATGAATTCGTCGAGAACGTCGTCGGCCTCGCTACCGAGGCGCGCGAGGAAACGGCGGCGGCCGCTATCGGCGGCGAGTACGGTCATGAACAGCTCGAAGGGTGGCATCCGACCGGCGAGGTCGCGCCAGCGCTCGAGCCGGGCCAGGGCGGCAGCCCAGCGGGGATGACCGGGGCCGCGGCGGCGCAGCACGTCGGTCAGGCTTTCGGCGGCGCCGCGATCGGCGCGGGCGAGATCCATCAGGTCGTCGTCGTCGAGGTCGAAGAGCGGGCTCTTCAACACCGCGGCGAGCGACAGGTCGTCCTCGGGGAGTGTCAGCGCGCGGCCGAGGGCGAAGAGATCGGCGACGGCGACGTGATCGGTGAGGCGCAGCCGGTCCTGACCGGCGACGGGGATGCCGCGATCCTTCAGCACCCGGTTCATCGCCTCGACGAAGGGACCACGCTTGCGCACCAGGACGATGATGTCGCGCCAGGCGAAGGGCGCACCGGTGCCTTCGAGGCGGAAGGGTGGTGTGGTCAGACGGACGATCTCGTCGGCGATGCGCCGGGCGAGCTTCTCCCAGGGATGATCGGCACGGGCGCGATCGAGGGGGGCGAGCCAATCGGCCTCGGGTTCCACCTTCTCGGCGACGATCATCGGCCAGATCTCGACCAGACCGACGGCGCCGGCGCGGGCGGCGGCATGGTTCACGTAGTCGGTCGGATCGGCGACGAGATGGCGGCGCAGCGCCTCGTCGGCGAACACCCGGTCGACGGCGGCGAGGACGTCGCGGGTCGACCGGAAGGAGAGGTCGAGTTTGACGTCGGCGAATGGGGCCCCGGCGGTGGTGACCTCGGTGGCGAAGGCACGACGGGTGGCCGAGAAGGCGTGCGGCGCGGCGCCCTGGAAGGAATAGATCGACTGCTTCTCGTCACCGACGGCGAAGATGGTACGCCGCTTCGTTCGCGCTCCTTCGCCGGCGAAGAAGTCCTCGGTCAGACCGCGAACGATTCGCCATTGCCGCGGGGAGGTGTCCTGCGCTTCGTCGACGAGGACGTGGTCGATGCCTCTGTCGAGCTTGTACTGGACCCACTGAGCGGCGTCGGAGCGGGAGAGGAGATCGGCGGTGCGGCCGACGAGGTCGTCGAAGTCGAGGGCGCCGCGGCGGCGCTTGCGCCGCTCGTATTCGCCGATCACGGCGTCGCCGAGGACGAGCAACGACCGGGTGGCACGAAAGGTGGCGAGTGCGGCACGGGCGTCGGCGAGCGCCCTCAGCCGTTCGGCTTCGGTACGGGCGTCGGCGAAGATGTCGGGATGGAGCGCGGCGGCGGCCTTGGAGGCGATGGAGGTGTCGGCTTTGGCCTCCCCCGCCTTGGTGAGGAAGATCGCGGTCCAGGCCTCGACGCGGGCGGCGAGGGGAAGCGAGGCATCGCGGGCGCGGCCGAGCCGCTCGGCCTGATCGCCGTCGCGTTTGCCGCCCGCGGCCCAGGCGGTGGCGAGGCGCGTGGCGGAAGCGGGAGCGATGAGCGGCGACGCCAGGATCTCGGCAGCGAGATCATCATCGCTGCGAGTCGGATCGACGGCGAGCGCCGTGGCGAGCTGGCGAACGGCGTCGGCTTCGCTGCCGGCGTCGCGCAGCCAGGCGAGCCACAGATCGCGCGCGTCGATGACACTCGCCAGGGCTTCGAGCACCGCCGCCTCGCCGGTGTCGGCGAGGAGATCGGCGAAGGCGAGGGCGAGCGGCGTGTCGATCTCGGTGCTCGCCCGGACCAGGACCGCGTCGCGGGCGGCGGCGACGAGGTCGCGCTCGAGCGACGCGTCGAGGATGTCGAAGGCACCACCGAGATCCGCCTCGAGCGGAAACTGCTGGAGGATGCGCTCGCAGAAGCCGTGGATGGTCTGGATCTTGAGGCCGCCCGGCGTCTCGATCGCCGCGGCGAAGAGACGACGGGCCTCGGCGAGGCGGGTGCGCGGCGGGGTCTCGCCCTCGATCTCGGCGAGCGCGGCGGCGAGATCGTCGTCACCGAGTACCGCCCAGGTGCCGAGCGTCCCGTAGACGCGGTTCGCCATGGTCGCCGCCGCCGCCTTGGTGAAGGTCAGGCAGAGGATCCGAGACGCCGGCGTACCGGCGAGCAGCAGACGGACGACGCGGCGGGCGAGGACGAAGGTCTTACCGGAGCCGGCGTTGGCCGACACCCAGGCCGAGGTCTTCGGCGAGGCGGCGCGGCGCTGGCGTTCGGTGGTCTCGGCGGAGACGACGAAGGCTGCGCTCACGGCTCACCCCCTTCCGGCATTTCGCCGGCGGCCCATTCGGCGACACGGGCGAGGTGATCGTAGGGGCCGGAGCGGTCCTTCTCGAAACGGACGTGGCGACGCGAGACCCAGCCCTGGGCCGGATCGCGGAAGCCGCGCACCAACTTCTCGAGCGCCGCCTTCGCCGCTTCGGCGAGAGCGTCGGGGCCGGCACCGGCGTCGGGCCGGCCGCGCTGCTCCCAACTGCCGCCGGTCTCGCCGCCCTTGAGGTGGAGATAGGCGAGCTCGGCGATCGGCCGACCGACGAGGTCGGGACCGAAGGCGCCGGCGCGCGCCATCGCCGCCTCGAGCGGCAATTGCGGGGCGAGCAGGCTCTGCACCTCCTTCTCGCTCGGCGGCCGGCCGGTCTTGTAGTCGAGCACGGCGAGCGCGCCGTCGGCGAGGAGGTCGAGCCGGTCGGCGACGCCGGTGAGGGTGAAGGAGACGCCGTCGACCGGCAGCTCCCATCGGCCACCCACCTCGGTGCGGCGCTCGGCGACGCGTGGGCTACGGGCGGCATCGGCGGCGAGCCACCAGCGGGCGATCGCCGTCAACCGCGGTCGCCACAGGGCGACGACTTCGGGGAAGGCGTCGTAGGCGGTCAGCAGATCGCCGGCGATTGTGGCGAAACGATCGGCCTCTCGGCGACTCGCGGTGCCGTCCCAGTCGGCGACGAAGCGCGCCAGAACCTCGTGGACGAAGGTGCCGCGTTCGGCCGCGCCGATTTCGCCGCCGAGCGGGTCGAGCGGGTCGAGGCCGAGGACGTGGCGGGCGTAGACGGCGTAGGGGTCGCGGATCCAGGTCTCGATCTCGGTGACCGAGAGCCGCGTCGGCCGCCAGGCGAGCGGCGGCTTCGGATCGGGCCGCGCGACGGTCGCCGGCGGTGACGACGCGGCGTCGAGGGTGCGGGCCCAGACGAGAAACCGTTCGCCGGCGCGGGTCAGGCGGGTGTGGCCATCGTCGCCGACGAGGGTGGTGAGGCGCTGAAGCCAGCGCGAGGCCACCGTCGGCGCGCCCCCGGTGCGGGCCGAACGGGCGAGGACGACGCGCGGCGCCGCCGCTCCTTGCGCGTAATCGTGGGCGGAGAGACCGATACGGCGCTCCGGCGCTTCGAGTGTCATGTCGCGCCGCATCGGTCGCGACAGCCAGGGATCGGTTCGGGTGGCGATCGGCCAAACGCCCTCGTCGAGACCGGCGAGCACGACGAGATCGAAGGCGAGAAGCCGCGCCTCGAGCGGGCCGAAGACGAAGATGCGAGCGTCCGGCGCGGTCGGCCGGCGAACCGGGGCGTCGCCGAGGAGCGCGTCGAAGAAGCCCGGCCAAGCGGCAGCGTCGAAGGCGAGTTCGGCGCCTTCCGAGGCGGCGGCACGTTCGAAGTCGGCGAGCGCGGCAGCGAGGGCGGCGCCGTCTTCGCCGTCGTAGAGGGCGGCGTCGGAGCCGGTGTCGTCGCGGGCGATCGCCGTCAGCGCCGCCACGTGGGTGGAAAGCAGTGTCGGCACGGTGACGTCGCCGCGACCGGCGAGGCTCTCCAGCGGCTCGAGAGCGGCGACGAGGGCGGTGAGAAGATCGCGGCCTTCGGCGAGGGTGTCGGCAGAGAGGCGGCGCAGCGGTCGCGGCTCACGGCTGCGTTCGGCGGTGATCGCGGTGACGCGTTCGTCGTAGGCGGCGAGGAGACCGCGGCCGAAGGGCAACGTCCGCGGACCGCGCAGCGCCACCATCTCGACGACACGCGCCGCCCGCCGCGCCGCACCGGCGGAACGACCGAAACGGGCGAGCGGATGGGCGAGGAGCGCGGCGACCGCCGCCGGCTCGAAGCCGCCGAGCGCCACCTCGGCGGTGAGCCGGGCGAGGAGCGCGGCGCGGGTGTGGCCGAAAGGTTGGCCGGCGGAGTCGTCGATCGCCAGCCCCCAGCGGGCGAGTTCGGCGGCGACCCGGCGGGCGAGGACACGATCCGGGGTGACGAGCGCCGCCGTCCGGGTCGGGTCCTCGACCGCCTCGCGCAGCGCCAACGCCACGGCGAGCGCTTCCTCGGCCTCGCTCTTGGCCTCGATCACCGCCATGCCGTCGAGGGCGCCGAGGAGATCGAAGGTGCCGGCGCGGATCGCCGCGGCGAAGTCGGCCCAGCTTTCCGAGGTCTCCGCCGGGCGCAGGCTCTCGGAGAGCAGGCGGGCACGCGCCGCCGCTTTCGCCTCACGCGGCGGGGCGAGGCGGAGGACGTCGCCACGGTCGACGCCGAGCCGGTCGAGGAGCAGCCGCAGGCCGTACTGGGGATGACCGGGCACCGGCTCGCCGACACCGTCGACGGGCTCGAGCGCGGCCCAGGCTGCGGCGTCGAGATCGAAGTCGAGGCCGGGCAGCACCACCGCACCGTTCTCGAGCCGGCTCACCACCGCGATGAGATCGGCTGTCGACGGCACCGAACCGGTGGAACCGGCGGCGATCACCGGCCCGTTCGGCGGAGCGGCGGCGAGGCGGGCGGCCTCGCGGCGGACGGCGGCATGGCGGCGCACCGCCGGATCGGCGAGACCGCGCTCGGCGAGATGCTTCGGCCAGGTATCGGCGACGATGGCGAGGAAGGCGCGAGTCATCTGCCAGTAGGCGGCGTAGTCGTCGGGGACGAGATCGTCGAGGCGGCGCCAGTCGACCCCCTGCGACACCACCTGATCCATCAGGGTGAGCAGCGCCGTCGACAGACGCACCGCCTCCGCCGGGCTCGACGGGAGGGTCGGGGCGGCACCGGTCGCCGGGTTGAGCAGGGCGCCCGCCAGTGCCCGGGTCCAGCCGAGCACCAGGCGCGCCATGACCAGACGGCGCTCCAGCGGCGTCGCCACGGGCTCGTCGTCGCCGTCGTCGGCGAAGAGGTCCTCGTCGGCATCGACGTCGCCGAACGGGCGGATGGTCGGCAGCAGCGTCACCTCGGGCCCGCCGCGGGCGACGACGGCGGCGAGGAAGGTCGCCTCGAGAGCGCGGGCGGCACGGCGCGTCGGCACCAGGATCAGGACGTCGGCGAGAGCCGTCGGGTCGAGGCGATCCCAACGGAAACCGGGCAGCAGCGCGCCGTCGAGCAGGGCGTCCACCAGGGTCGGCAGGAAGGGGCGGCCGGCATCGATCGAGGCGACGCGAGGCGGGCGATCGGGCGATCGGCGCGAGGGGGACGCATCCGGCGCGGCGGTCATCCGGTCCCCCTCCCCCGCCTCAGTCGGCGCTCTCGGCGATGGCGCGTTCGGCCTCGACGATCGCCTGCGGCGTGCCGACGTGGAGCCACACCCCCTCCATACGCTGGCCGTAGAGGCGGCCCTCCGCCAGCGCCCGATCGAACAGGCGGTTGAGCGAGAAGGCGCCGGTCGGGGCGTCGCGGAAGAAGCGGGGGTGGAAGATGGCGGCCCCGGCGTAGGCGAAAGGGGCGATGCGCCGCTCTGCCCGCCGGGTGAGGCGGCCGGTTTCGTCCATCAGGAAATCACCGGCGCCGGAATAACCGATCGAGCCGACGGTCGGCGACAGCAGAAGCAGGCCGTCCATCGTCGCGTCGTCCCAGCGGCGGGCCAGGAGATCGAGATTGGAGCGGATGCCCTCGATCCAGAAACTGTCGGAGTTGTAGACGTAGAACGGCTCCGCCCCCAGATGCGGCAACGCCTTGACGATGCCGCCACCGGTCTCCAGCAGCGCGGCGCGCTCGTCGGAGACGACGATCCGCGGCGCGGCCCACTTGCCGACATGAACCTCGACGAGGTCGGCGAGGTAGTGGACGTTGACGACGCAGACCTCGACGCCGGCGGCCTCGAGTTTGGCGATGCCGTGATCGACCAGCGAACGACCGGCGACCTCGATCAGCGGCTTCGGAGTGGTGGCGGTGAGCGGGCGCATACGCTTGCCGAGACCGGCGGCGAGCACCATGGCGTGGGTGGGACGGCGGTGGTCGGACGCGGACATGCAGGTCTCGGCGGGGCGGCTCTGGGCATGTGAGGAGCGACGGTCGCGGCGCACCGGGGTCAGCCGAAGCGTACCCCGCCGCGCCGGTCGGCCGGCACGGCCTCCTCATACCAGAGCTTCAACGGGTGCAACACCGGTTCGTCGAGGACGCGGGCGAGGTATCCCCAGAGGCGCGGCAGGTGGGCGAGATAGTGCGGTTTGCCGTCACGCGCCTTCAGCCGGGCGAAGACGCCGAGGATGCGGGTGTTGCGCTGAGCGGCGAGGATCGCATAGGCGCGGCGGAAACCGATCTCGTCGAAATCGGGGTCGCGGGCGCGCCGTGCGGCGCCATAGGCGGCGATCAGGTCCGCCTCGAGGTCGGAGGCGACGTCGACGCGCGCATCCTGGGCGAGGCTCGCCACGTCGTAGGCGGGATGGCCGAAGATCGTGTCCTGGAAGTCGAGGATGCCGACACGGGCGAGGCCGTCGCGGGTCGGCAGCCACAGGAGGTTGGGCGAGTGGTAGTCGCGCAGACACCAGGTCGTCGGACCGGCCAGGATCTCGTCGAAGAGCGGTCGCCACAGGGCGAGGAAACTCGCCCTCTCCTCCGCCGTCGCCGGACGACCGAGGAGATGCGGCACCCCCCAGTCGAGAAACACCGTGACCTCGGCCTCGTAGTTGGCGCGGTCGTAGGCGAGGATGGTCCAGGTGCCGGTCGTGCCGTCGGGGAGCGTCGCCGGCAGATCGCGACCGTGGAGATCGGCGAGGAGTTCGACGGCGGCGCGGTAACGCTCCGGAATCGGCCGCGGCGGCGACCCTGCGACGCAGAGGTCGGATCCGAGATCCTCGAGCAGCATGTATCCCTCACGCAGGTCGTGCGCGAGAACGCCTGGCACCGAGACACCGAGGTCGGCGAGGCCGAGGGCGAAGGCGAGGAAGGGGCGCGGCCCCTCGGCGAGCTTGGCGGCGGCCCGGGCGGCGACGCGGGCGCGGGCGGCGTCATCGTCGGGCTCGGGCGGATGGTTCATCAGCACCGCGGTCTCGTCATCGCGACGAACCCGCTCGTAGGACCGGGTGGAGGCGTCGCCCTGGAGATGGCGGCGATGGCCGTCGGCCCATCCGGCGGCGGCGAGGAAGGCGCGCAGGCCGGCGGTGCGGACGAGCCTGTCGCGCCAGCGCTCGGCCGGACCGACGAGGCGGGCGACGCGGGCGGTCGGCCCGGCTCCCGACGCCAGGGCGACGATCAACGCGTCGTCGGGCAGGCGATCGCCGGCGCGATCGGGCCATTCGATCAGCACGGCGCGGTCTCGCAGGATCTCGTCGAAGCCGATCTCGTCGAGTTCGTCGGGACCGGAAAGGCGATAGAGATCGAGATGGGCGAGCGGCAGGCGCAGGTCGTAGGTCTGCACCAGGGTGAAGGTCGGGCTCGGTACTTCGAGGTCGGCATCGTCGGCGACGGCCCGCAGCAGCGCACGGGCGAAGGTCGACTTGCCCGCCCCCAGGTCGCCGACCAGCGCCACCACGTCGCCGGGGCGGAGCACGGCGGCGAGATCCTCGGCGAGCATCGTCGTCGCGGTTTCGTCGGCGAGGTCGATGCGGAAATCGGCATCGGCGGACACAGGGTCTACGCTCATACGGTCACTCGCCGGCGAGCGGTGAGGCGGCGACCTCGCCGTCGACCGTGACGGTGGGACGCAGCGGCAGGCGGCAGGTGACGGTGGTGCCGCGGCCTTCACGGCTGGAGATGTCGACGATGCCGCCGTGCAGCTCGACGAAGCTCTTGACGATGGAGAGGCCGAGGCCGGCGCCGCCGCGATGCGGCCCCTGGCGACGGGTGTAGAACCGGTCGAACACCGACTTCAGCTGTTCCTCGGGGATGCCGACGCCCTCGTCGGCGACGGTGAGGACCAGTGCCTCGTCGCCGTCGCGCCGAGCCGCCACCGTCACCGTGCCGCCCTCCATCGAGAAGGAGACGGCGTTGGAGAGGAGATTGAACAGCACCTGACGGACGCGTTTCTCGTCGGCGACGACATGACCGACCTCGGCGGCGATGTCGGTGAGGAGGGTCAGGTGATTGGCGGCGAGCCGGTCCTTCACCCCTTCGATCGCAGCGGCGACGGTCGCCGCCACGTCGACTTCGCCGACCTGGAGCTGCATGATCCCGGCGTCGATGGTGGCGAGATCGAGGATGTCGTCGACGATGGCCATCAGCGCCTGGCTCGACGACATGATGTGGCCGGTGTAGTCGCGCTGCTTGTCGTTGAGCGGACCGGTGCGCGGGTCGGCGAGAAGATGGGTGAAGCCGACGATGTTGGTCAGCGGCGAGCGCAGCTCGTAGGAGACGAGGCCGACGAAGTCGGTCTTGATGTGGTCGGCTTCCTCCAGTGCCTCGTTCTTCTCGACCAGGGCGCGCTCGACGTTCACCGTATCGGTGACGTTGACGAAGGTGACGAGGGTCGCGCCGTCGGGCAGCGGTACCGCGGAATATTCGAGCACCGTGCCGTCGCGGCGTTCCATGGTGCCGGAGAGGCGGTCGCGGTTGTCGGCGAGGCCGGTCACCGCGAGCTTGAGGCGGTTCCAGGTCGGGCGGTCGTCGTGGACGAAGCCGAGGCGTTCGACGACGTCCGAGATGTGGGGTTTCAGGGCCAGCGTCGTCTCGTCGAGACGCCACAGCGTGACGAAGGCCGGATTCCACAGCCGGAGACGACCGTCGGAGCCGAACACCACCACGCCTTCGGAGAGGTGATCGAGGGTCTCGCCCTGGACGCGAACGAGAGCGTTGTGGCGCTTCTCCAGTTCCAGCTTCTCGGTGACGTTCTCGTAGACGTAGGTGACGCCGCCCTGTGGATGCGGGTTGGCGATGACGCGCAGGGTCTGACCGTCGGGCATGTGCCACCAGTGCTCGCGCGCCTCGAGCGCCTGGTAGGCGGCATGGAGATCGCGCTTGAACGAGCGCCAGTCGGCCTGTTCCGGCAGCTTGCGGGCGGCCCGCAGCTGGTCGAGCACGGTGCCGTCGTCGGGTGAGGATTCGAGGAAGGCGGCATCGAGGCCGAACAGGCCCCGGAACGCGGCGTTGTAGAACTGCAGCCGCTTGTCCGCCCCGAAGATCGCCACGGCGGTGGCCAACTGGTCGAGGGTACGGGCGTGGAAGTCGATGGTGCGGCGGAGTTCCGCCTGGGTCTGCTCGAGATCGGTGACGTCGATGGCGATGCCGGCTTCGCCGTGCGGCGAGGCGACGTCGACGACGTCGTAGGTGCGCCGGCGGCCGGAGACGACGACCGGCAGGCGCAGATCGACGGCGAGCGCGGTCTCACGCGCCTGGCGGATCGCCTTGCGGCCGGCGGTGTCGAGCAGTTCGAGCGCCTGATCGCGCACCTGGCCGCAGTCGCGGGCATCGACCGCCTCCGCGTAGGCGCGATTGACCCAGGCGAGAGAGCCGTCGAGGCTCCTCAGCCACACCGGCATCGGCATGGCCTCGAACAGGGCACGGGTCGCCTCGACGTCGCCGATCAGGCGGCGGTGGCGTTCGGCGAGTTCGGCGTGGCGCAGGCGTTCGCCGGTCAGGTCGGCGAAGCGGACGAAGGGGCGGCCGCCGGCGACGCGGCCGGTCGCGGAGACGAAGGTGCCGGAGCGGGTGGCGAGTTCGAGATCGAAGGGCGTGCCGCGTTCGCGCAGCGCCTCGGTGGCGCGGTCGAGTTCGGCGGCGCAGGTCGGCTCGAGCCAGGCGCCGAAGGCGAGGAACTCGCCACGGGCCTTGGGCGCGCCGGCGGCGGTGCCGAGCGACCCGAGCAGCAGAGGCGGTTCGCCAGGCTGGCTCCAGGCGAGGATCAACTGGTCCTCGCCGTCGAGCAGCGCCTCGGCGCGCTCGGCCTGGGCCTTGAGATCGGCGTTGTCGGCGGAGAGGCGCAGGATGGTCTGCTCGGCACGGGCGCGCTGACGCATCATGCCGACGGCCGAGGCGGCGGCGACACAGACGACGCCGATCATCGAGGAGGTGAGAACGATCTGCTGCGTGGCGAGGGCCTCTTCGGCCGCGGCGAGCACCGGTGCCGTCGACCCGAGAAGGCCGACCACCGTCGACGACAACGCTCGGAGCGACGTCGGAATCCGTCCTCCCCTCCGCCCCCGCATGTCGAAGGTCCCCTTCCCGCTCGCATCTCTCGCTGGATGGCCGATCCCGGCAGATACGCACGCGGGATGGTCGAATCACTTCGAAGATAACCTCTCGCGGACTCGCTGAGGAGAGTCGGGGAACCACAAATGGAACGGGCGCCGTGAAGTTTCACGGCGCCCACAACATGTTGTGCCAGAAGTTCTATCGATCAATAGCGATAGTGTTCCGGCTTGAACGGACCTTCGGTCGGCACGCCGATGTAGTCGGCCTGTTCCTTCGACAGGGTCGACAGCCGCACGCCGAGCTTGGCCAGATGCAGCGCCGCGACCTTCTCGTCGAGCTTCTTCGGCAGGGTGTAGACGCGCTTCTCGTAGGCGCCGGCGTTGGTCCACAACTCGATCTGAGCGAGCGTCTGGTTGGTGAAGGAGGCCGACATCACGAAGGAGGGATGGCCGGTGGCGTTGCCGAGATTGACCAAGCGGCCCTCGGAGAGAACGATGATCTTCTTGCCGTCGGGGAAGACCACGTGGTCGACCTGCGGCTTGATGTTCTCCCACTTGTAGTTCTTCAGCGCCGCGATCTGGATCTCGGCGTCGAAGTGGCCGATGTTGCAGACGATGGCGTTGTTCTTCATCGCCCGCATGTGGTCGATGGTGATGACGTCCTTGTTGCCGGTGGCGGTGACGAAGATGTCGCCCTTGGGCGCGGCATCCTCCATGGTCACCACCTCGTAGCCCTCCATCGCCGCCTGCAGGGCGCAGATCGGGTCGATCTCGGTGACGAGGACGCGGGCGCCGCCGTTGCGCAAGCTGGCGGCCGAGCCCTTGCCGACGTCGCCGTAGCCGGCGACCACCGCGATCTTGCCGGCGAGCATGACGTCGGTGGCGCGGCGGATGCCGTCGACCAGCGATTCACGGCAGCCGTAGAGGTTGTCGAACTTCGACTT
>ERZ1645192.589-NODE-589-length-30238-cov-7.048968_pt1 | contig 30238 bp, 18 predicted proteins | sample MGYA00575354_ERZ1645192 | MGnify/ENA primary metagenome ERZ1645192 (study PRJEB40844, sample SAMN11349763) | freshwater sediment metagenome | isolation source: river sediment | host: Sediment | place: India: Faizupur Khadar , New Delhi | collected 2017-02-21 ... | reverse complement strand
AAGCCGCACTAATGTTATAAATGGTGATTTTTACAGCATTCAGGCAGGATATACACAGAAAGAGATTGAGATGCCTGCCCATGTCAATATGAACCTTTCTGCAGAGTACAGGTACTCTAAGATTCTTTCATTCTGGACCAGGTTAAACAACATTGGTTTTAACCAGTATAGTGAATGGGCTTATTACCCCTCCCAGAGGTTCCTTTTCCTTCTTGGATTCACCTACAGCCTCTGAGTCTGAATTGTAACATTTGTTACATTTTTCTGCCAGTGGCAGCCAGTTCTGTTCCAGTCTGACATTCTGACAATCAGGCTCTCATGAAATGTTAATTTCCCGGGGAATATTGTGCATATTTTTCGCATTTTTTTCAAGGAAAAACCGTTTTTAATGAGTATATTTGCTGCGTTAATTAATAATCATTATATCAGTAAATTATAAGCGATAAAGTGAGGTTGGATGCAGGCAGGAGAAACAGAAAAAAGGCTAATCTGAATACATCACCGGTTTATTTTGCTTAAATGAGAAAAGGCAGCAGTAATACTTCTGTTTTGATATGATTATTGACAACTTATAAAAGGTTTAAAGAAATAAGAAAATGACCGAAAAGGAAAAGAAGTTACAGGACAGTATTGAGTACTCAGCTGAGAATATACAGGTCCTGGAAGGTCTCGAGGCTGTGAGGAAGAGACCTGCCATGTACATCGGCGACACAGGTATTAAAGGTTTGCATCATCTTGTTTATGAGGTGATCGATAATTCAATTGATGAGGCTCTTGCAGGCTATTGCGGCAAAATAGATGTGGTAATAATGACTGATGGCTCTGTCAGTGTTACCGACGATGGACGAGGAATACCGACAGGTATGCATGAAAAGGAAAAGAAATCTGCACTTGAGGTTGTAATGACAGTTCTCCATGCAGGTGGAAAATTCGACAAGGATTCTTATAAAGTATCCGGTGGTCTGCACGGCGTCGGTGTATCATGCGTGAATGCACTTTCTGACAGTCTGAAAGCTGTAGTAATGCGTGAAGGCCAGATATTCAGGCAGGAATATTCCAAGGGAAAGCCGGTTACAGCAGTAGAGGTTATTGGCAAAACAGACAAATCAGGTACAGAAGTTACATTCAAACCAGATGGGACAATATTCCAGACAACCGAATTCAATTTTGAGATACTTGCAGCAAGGCTTCGGGAACTAGCCTATCTGAATAAGGGAATACTCCTGACTATCAAGGATATGCGGGAAATTGTTGAGGACGGTAACGGTGGATCTCCAAGGTATGAGGAGTTTTTCTCACAGGAAGGCCTTAAGGAGTTTGTCAGCTATATTGATGCAAACAGGGAAAGAATAATCGATAATATTATACATGTTACATACGACAAGGGTGAAGTACCTGTAGAGATAGCTCTTCAGTATAACAGCTCCTTCACTGAAAATTTATATTCCTACGTAAATAACATAAATACTATTGAAGGTGGTACTCACCTTGCCGGATTCAGAAGAGGCCTTACAAGGACTCTTAAGAAATATGCTGAAGATACCGGTGCGACTTCAAAACTGAAATTTGATATTAACGGTGACGACTTCAGGGAAGGTCTTACGGCAATTATCTCAGTGAAAGTTCAGGAACCTCAGTTCGAGGGTCAGACTAAAACCAAACTTGGGAACAACGAGGTTATGGGTGCTGTTGATCAGGCTGTAAGCACCGCGCTTTCAAATTACCTGGAAGAGAATCCCAAGGATGCCAGGATAATCGTTCAGAAGGTTATACTTGCTGCCACAGCTCGTCATGCTGCCCGCAAGGCACGTGAGCTTGTTCAGCGTAAAAATGTTCTTTCAGGTTCAGGCTTGCCCGGCAAACTGGCTGACTGTGCCGACAGGGATCCGGCAAAATGTGAAATTTACCTTGTTGAGGGCGATTCAGCAGGCGGTACTGCAAAACAGGGAAGGGACAGACGCTTTCAGGCTATTCTTCCGCTGAGAGGTAAGATTCTTAATGTTGAGAAGGCAATGCAGCACAGGATCTTTGAGAGCGATGAGATAAAAAACATCTTTACGGCGCTGGGAGTTACAATAGGAACCGAAGAAGACAGCAAGGCTCTTAATATTGCAGGCCTGCGCTATCACAGTATTATTATTATGACTGATGCCGACGTTGACGGATCTCATATCACCACACTGATAATGACCTTCTTCTTCAGGTATATGGTGGATCTTATTAAAGCCGGACACATATACATTGCGACACCTCCGCTTTACCTCGTCAAAAAAGGAAAGGCAGAAAGATATTGCTGGAGTGAGGAAGACAGGCTCGCTGCTATTAATGAGCTGGGCCAGGGGAAGGAATCCTCTGTTTCAATTCAGCGTTACAAAGGTCTTGGTGAGATGAATGCCGAGCAGTTGTGGTCAACAACAATGAATCCTGAAACAAGGACACTAAGACTTGTTACAATAGAGAATGCTGCCGAGGCTGATCATATCTTCTCAATGCTTATGGGTGATGAGGTTCCTCCAAGAAGGGAATTCATTGAGACTCATGCAAAATACGCGAAGATAGACGCTTAGACGCCGAACAGCTTCACCCTAACATCAATTGCATCATCCTGACATGCTTCTGCACAACAGAAGCATCTGATGCATTTGCTGTCAGTAAGCACAATATGCCTGCTGTCGGCAGGTGATTGTTTTATTGCTTCTGCCGGGCATATCTTTATGCATTTATGACAAGCGGTGCATGATTCCCTCAGAAAAACAGGTCTTCGCTCAAGCTTCCGGAGAAAACTTAATCGTCCCATAAGGAACTTCAGGGCGTTGTTACGGCTTGCCGTGGCGGGAATCCTCTGAAAATCATGCTTTATTATTGTATTAAGCAGCGGGCCATTGTATTCTATTTCAGCTTCTGAACCAAGCCACTTCTTTCTTTCAAGAGCTATCTTGTTGGTTGGAAGAAGCAAGGGATTATAACCGGCTATCCTGCTTGCTGTTATGTCGAGTGCAAGAGGATTTGTCGATCCCAGCAGAAGTCCGACCTGAACCGGTTTCCCTTTAGTTCCAGGGCCCTGTCCTTCCATCCCCATTATTGCATCCATAAGAAAATAATGCGGAGTAATAGTCTCAGTCAGGTCAATAAGAAATCTGCCGAAGCTGTTTCTGTCATTGTATATACCATGCTGCAGAGCTTTTGTGAACCCTGGTATCAGCCCGTAGGTATTCTTTATGGCTCCGGTAAAGTACATCAGTTCATGGTTCTTGAACTTGGGGAGGGAAATTATCAGATCAACGCTGTCTGTTATTGAGGCTATTCTGATGCTTCTTCCGTTAATTTTCTTTTCTGTCGGATCTTCAAGAAAATTCACCCAGGTGGCTCCGGTCTTTTCACATACCTGGTGAATGCCACATTTGTCTCCTCTGAATTTTGAAGTATGAACTGCTGGTGAATCCCCGACAAAGACAGTGGCGCCCCGCGACTGAAGATACCTTATCATGGCATCAACAACTGCAGGATGAGTGCTCACACACTTTGAAGGATCATTCTCGCTGAGGATATTTGGTTTTACAAGGACCTTTTTGTTTGCAGGATCGGGACCTCCGGAAGTTTCGTAAATATCTGAAATAATGTTATATATCTCGTCAGCATTGTAGGCTGTGCATTTCCGGACAGTAACTTTTTTATTCATCGAATTATTTAAACGGCTCAAATATAGAATTATCCTGGAGATGCCGTACAAAAGATTATTTATACAATATGAAATCCTTTAATACGGCTTCTATATTATTAATAATGTATGGGGAGCTTCCCCTGAAGTTGTTCACAAGAATACAGAAAACAAGATCATTGCCTGCCTGTGTTGTAAAATAACCTGCATAGCACCTGACTCTTGTCATAGAGCCGCTTTTGGCTTTAAGGTTTGATTCAAAAAGAGGGTCGGTAAAATATTTTGAAAGAGTACCCATGCTGCCTCCTTCAGGCAGAGATGAGTAAAACTCCTGAAAATGACTGCTCTTGTTTTTCATATAGACAAGAAGCTGTGTGAGAGCTGCGGCGCTTATCCCGTTACGTGCCGACAAACCGCTTCCATCTTCAAGAAACAAAGCTGTAGTATCTGTTCCTGTTCCGGCAAGAAATTCCCTGATTACCTTAAGACCCTCTGTTGTGGAACCAGTGCCCCTGAATTGTTTGCCAAGCTCCTTTACGTAATGTTCTGCATACAGGTTTATGCTTTCCTTGTTCAGCCTGTCGGTTATTTGTGAGAGGAGAGGAGAGACTGTTTCTGTGAGCAAAGTGCTTTCCTTTCCTGAAATATCTTTTTCAATCCTGACGGTGGAAGGCATTCCTGCAACCTTAATGCCTCCATCAATCAGCCTTTTGCTGAGCATTGTGGCAGCAAGGAGCGGCGGGTCAGGTATTGAGCCGTCAAGGGTGCAGGCTGACGAGTCGGTGACTATCGTGCCCGATAACCAGCCACTGTTGCTGTAGGGTACACTGTACACATACCAGTTATCCCTGTCTGCATCTCTTTTGAGTCTGCTTGTGAATGAGAATTGAGGCAGCTCGGGGGTTGTTCCTGTAATTTCTGCTTCAGGTCTGCCGGGTGCAAACCTTATGCTTATGCTGCAGGTATTGTCGAACATTGAAAGTCCGTAAACTCCTGCGCCATAGCTTACTCCCATATCCTCCCACATCCAGCGGGGGGCTGCAGGTTCATAATCAAAGTATGAGTCGTCAGTAATTACCCTACCCCTGATTTTCTTTATTCCTGCATTTTTTACAGCCTCAGCCCAGCTTCCGATGAAATCGCCGTAATGATAGCTGAAATAATCAGAACCAAGGCATGGATCGCCTCCTCCTTTTATTACAAGATCACCATCAAGGACTCCTGAACGCTTGTTAAGGATGCCGGTATAAGCGATTTTTGTCCTGAATGTATATTGGGGACCGAGCAATTCAATAGCAGTCGCCGATGTTACCAGCTTAAGGGTTGAGGCTGGTATCAGGTTCAGGTCGGGATTAAATGACCAGACGATGTTTCCGCTTCCGGCCTCAGCCACAACAAACGAAACAGAGGCGTTTTTCATCACAGAATCGTTAAGAAATGCAGTGAACCTCTCATCCTGTGCATTTACAGTCAGCATTGAAAGGACGGCAAACAGCAAGGTTAATTTCCCCCTTGTCATGAGTTCTGCCGGTTCTGGTTTAGAGTAGACAGCAATCCGCATGCTGCCTGAATATCCCCACCTCTGCTGGCTCTGATTGTTGTCAGTATTCCTTTGGCGTTGAGAGCTTCCTTGAACCTGGATGTTGCAGCTTCATCAGGACTGCTGAATTCCGATCCGGGGATTTTATGGAAACGGATTATGTTAATCCTGCACTTGATGCCATTAAGTATCCGGGCAAGTTCTTTTATATGGAGTGGAGTGTCATTCAGTCCTTCGAACAGTATATATTCAAATGATACCCTCCTCTGGCTGTTGAAATCGAAGTTCCTTATTATATCAAGTACCTCTGCGATTGTATTTGTTTTCTGAACGGGCATCAGTTGCCTTCTTTCCTCGTCGAAGGGAGAGTGGAGGCTGACGGCTAAATGGCAGCGGCTTTTTTCAAGGAATTCCCTGACAGGCGCCAGCAGTCCTACAGTACTCACTGTTATCCTTGTCGGGCTCCATCCGTATCCCCATTCACTTGTAAGTATCTCAAGACTTTTAAGCACTTCCGCGGTATTGTCAAGAGGCTCTCCCATGCCCATGTAAACCATATTTGTGAGAGAACTGAATTCAGGAAGGCTTCTGAACTGGTTTAGAATCTCATTGGCCGACAGGTTTCCCTGGAAGCCCTGTTTCCCTGTCATGCAGAAAATGCAACCCATACGGCAGCCCGACTGGGAGGAAACACAGATTGTTGCTCTCTCATTATCAGGGATATATGCAGTTTCTATATATCTGTTGTTCAGTACTTTGTATAAATATTTTTTTGTTCCGTCACTGCTTTCTGCTGCACTTTCCGGTGAGGTGAGCCCGAACTCATATTCAGCAGCCATCAGCTCCCTTGCCTTTTTTGAGAGGTTTGTCATTTCATCAATTGAGCTGATCTCCTTTTTGTAGAGCCAGTCAGCTATCTGTCTGGCAGTAAATGCCGGCAAACCGAGATGTTTTGATACTGTTATCAGTTCATTGAGAGTCTTTCCGTATAGTTTTTCCTTTTGCATGTTTATTTGGTCTTGCGGTCCCTTCAGCCCTTCGTCACCCTTGTCATCTGACTGTCAAAATGTCTTTAACATTTAAGTGCCTGCTGCCGTGTATATGTTAAATGAAGTTTTTATCTCTGTTAAAGTGTTGTTAAATTGTTGATTACAACGTCAAAAATGCATAATATTTGTAAAACATTTCCTCTGGAAAACGGTTGTAAAGATATGAATCTTTTACGAAGGCATGGAATTTGAAAGTCTATGCTGACCGAAGGAATAGTTAAATTTAAAAATTAAGAAAAATGAAAACAAAGTATGTTTTTGGGTCATTGCTAATGGCTGTTCTGGGTGCAACCATAACTCTGTTTGTATATACACGATATCTTGATAAAAATGTTCCTGCAGTATCGCATGACAATAATTCTGCCGAAGTTCAGAATGCAAAGGCTCTCCTGACATCATTCCAGATGCAGGAAGGTCAGGTTGACTTCACCTATGCTGCAGAACAGACTGTACATGCTGTTGTGCATGTTCATACAAAGAAAATGATGGGAGGCTATGCACAGAATCCTATACTTGAGTGGTTTTATGGCGACCGTTATTCATCGCGTCCACAGGAAGTCAGTGGTTACGGTTCAGGTGTTATAATATCAGCTGACGGTTATATTATTACTAATAATCATGTAATTGACGATGCTGATGAAGTTGAGGTTAAGCTGAATGACAACAGGAATTTCAAAGCCAGGGTTATTGGCCGTGATCCCAGCACTGATATTGCCCTGCTCAAGGTGGAAGCCTCTGACCTGCCTTACGTTAAATATGGCGATTCCGATGCCCTTAAGCTTGGGGAATGGGTGCTAGCTGTTGGTAACCCGTTTAATCTTACCTCGACTGTAACTGCCGGTATTGTAAGTGCAAAGGGAAGAAGCCTCGGACTGCTTGAAGGAGATTACAGGATTGAATCATTCATTCAGACTGACGCTGCGCTTAATATGGGTAACAGCGGAGGCGCCCTGGTAAACACAAAAGGACTTCTGGTGGGTATTACTTCAGCAATCCTGACACCAAACGGCGCTTATGCCGGAAACTCATTTGCAATTCCGATAACAATAGTGAAGAAGGTTGTTGAAGACCTTCGCCAGTTCGGTGAAGTCCAGAGAGCCATTATCGGAGTCAATATAAGGGATGTAAACTCCGATGATGCCGATAAATACAATCTTAGTAAGGTCAGAGGCATTATGATAACAGGAATTGTTGAGAATGGTTCAGCTGAGGAAGCCGGATTGAAGACTAATGATATCATAATCGGATTCGATGGAGTACAGGTAAGCACAACTGCTGAGCTTCAGGAGCAGGTTGGCAAACACCGTCCGGGTGATAAAGCTAAGGTAACCTACATCAGAAACGGAAAGGAAACAAGTGTAACAGTTACACTTAAAAATGTTGCCGGCAATACAAATGTTGTTACTGCAGATATGGGTGTGGAAGTGGTATATGGCGCCAGGCTTGCATCTCTTGGTTCTTCAGAGAAAGACAGATTCAATGTTGAACATGGAGTGAAGGTCCTTGAAGTTACTGATGGAAAATTCAGGGATCTTGGGATCAGAAAAGGCTATATTATCCTGAGTGTAAATAATAAGAAAGTAAATTCTCCGGCTGATGTCCGTCAGTTTACAAATAATGAATCGTCACTGAAGTCGCTTGGTGGTATTCAGGCAGACGGAACTATCTTTAGTTATACCTTTGGCAATTAGTCTTGCTTTATTTATTAAGTTGTTGACATCCAACGGAGTAGATAAATAATCTACTCCGGATGCAACAATAGTCAATTAATTTTGTTATTAGACAATAAAGCAGTATCTTTGCGGCAAATTTTTTTATAGCAGAATGAGACAACTAAAGATTACAAAATCCATTACCAACCGTGAGAGTGCGTCACTTGACAAATATCTTCAGGAGATTGGTAAGGAGGAGTTGATATCGGTTGAAGAGGAAGTTGAATTGGCTCAGAGGATAAAGAAAGGTGACAGGGCAGCTCTTGAAAAACTGACCAAAGCCAATCTTCGTTTTGTTGTCTCCGTTGCCAAGCAATATCAGAACCAGGGGCTTAGTCTTCCGGATCTTATTAACGAAGGGAACCTGGGACTTATAAAGGCTGCTGAGAAATTTGATGAAACACGTGGTTTCAAATTCATATCATACGCAGTATGGTGGATTCGTCAGTCGATACTGCAGGCACTTGCTGAACAGTCACGTATTGTAAGGCTGCCACTCAACCAGGTCGGTTCACTTAATAAGATAAACAAGGCATTTTCGAAGTTTGAACAGGAGAATGAGCGTACGCCTTCGCCTGAGGAACTCGCTGATGTTCTTGAACTTCCTAAGGAAAAAGTTACAGATACACTTAAGGTGTCAGGAAGGCATGTTTCAGTGGATGCACCTTTCATTGAAGGTGAAGATAACAGTCTTCTGGATGTGCTTACAAACTCTGATTCGCCTGTAGCCGACAAGCTGCTTATGGATGAATCACTCTCAAGGGAGATTTACAGGGCGCTTGCGACTCTCACTGAAAGGGAAAGAGATATTATCAGGTATTTTTTCGGAATAGGATGCCAGGAGATGACTCTCGAGGAGATTGGTGAGAAATTCGGCCTGACCCGTGAAAGGGTAAGACAGATCAAGGAGAAGGCTATCAGAAGGCTTCGCCATGCTTCAAGAAGCAGGCTCCTGAAGGGATACCTCGGATAAGGCTGTAGAGGCAGTAAATGCTGTAGAGGCAGTAAATGCTGTAGAGGCAGTAAATGCTGTAGAGGCAGTAAATGCTGTAGAGGCTGTAAACGCTATAGAGGCTGTAATGCATATAAAGCCTTTAAAGCCTCTATAGCCTTTAAAGCTTTTTTTAATACCTTCTGATTTGGATGGATTTCAAACTTGTTTCCGAATTTCAACCTACAGGCGATCAGCCTGAAGCTATCAGACAACTTGTTGAGGGATTGAATAATGGTATACCTTACCAGACCCTGCTTGGGGTTACAGGTTCCGGAAAGACTTTTACAATAGCAAATGTTATCGAAAAAGTAAACCAGCCGGTTCTTGTCTTAAGCCATAACAAAACACTTGCAGCCCAGCTGTATGGTGAATTTAAGCAGTTTTTCCCTGAGAACCGTGTTGAATATTTCGTATCATATTACGATTATTACCAGCCTGAGGCCTATATTCCGGTAACAGATACATATATTGAAAAGGACCTTGCAATCAATGAGGAAATAGAAAAACTGAGGCTCAGCGCTACATCAGCACTCCTCTCCGGACGGACTGATATTATCGTAGTCTCTTCAGTGTCATGCATTTACGGTATCGGTAATCCTGATGATTTCCATTCAAACACTGTGCAGGTTAAAACAGGTCAGAACATAGGGAGGAATGTTCTGTTGAGGAAACTTGTTGACAGTCTTTATTCAAGAAATGAGCTGGAATTCAGGCATGGAACTTTTCGTGTCAAAGGAGATACCGTTGATGTGTTCCCTGCTTATGCCGATATTGCCGTCAGGATTGTATTCTTTGGTGATCAGGTTGAGGAACTGAATACTTTCGATCCTCTTACCGGAAACAGGATTGATGAACTGAATGAATATGTGATTTACCCCGCGAATATATTCGTAACAACAAGGGACAGAATTAATTCGGCAATCAGTAACATTCAGGATGATATGATGCAACAGGTTGCCCACTTCAGTGAAGCAGGCAAAAAAGAAGAAGCAAAAAGGCTTGAACAGAGGGTGTTATATGATCTTGAGATGATAAAGGAACTGGGCTATTGCAGCGGTATTGAAAACTATTCAAGATACTTCGATGGCCGCAAACCGGGATCACGACCTTTCTGCCTGATGGATTACTTCCCTGATAATTTTATTACAGTAATTGATGAGAGTCATGTAAGTGTACCCCAGATACGGGCAATGTTTGGTGGTGACCGGTCAAGGAAACAGACTCTTGTGGAATATGGATTCCGGCTGCCTGCAGCACTTGACAACAGACCAATGCGGATGGAGGAATTCGAAGCGCTCTCGGGTCAGACAATTTTTGTCAGCGCCACACCTGCAGAATATGAGCTTGAGAAGAGTGAAGGAATCTTCGTGGACCAGGTAATAAGGCCAACCGGCTTGCTTGATCCGCAGATTGAGGTCAGACCAAGCCTGAATCAGATTGATAATCTGATGGAGGAGATCAGGCAGCGAACCGAGGCAAATGAGAGGGTGCTTGTAACAACTATAACAAAACGAATGGCAGAGGAGTTGTCCTCATACCTCCAGCGATACGGGATTAAATGCAGTTATATCCACTCTGATATTGATACTCTTGACCGTATAGAAATAATGGAGGGACTCAGAACCGGAGAAACAGATGTGCTTGTTGGTGTTAACCTTCTCAGGGAAGGTCTTGACCTTCCTGAAGTATCGCTTGTTGCCATACTTGATGCCGATAAGGAAGGATTTCTCAGGTCGGCACGATCACTGACGCAGACATCAGGGAGGGCTGCAAGGAACCTGAATGGAAAGGTCATAATGTATGCCGATACAATCACACGGAGCATGCAGTTGACTATTGATGAAACAGACAGGAGAAGGGAGAAACAGATGAAATACAACCAGGAGATGGGAATAACTCCTGCACAGATAGTAAAAAAGACTGGGACCGTGCTCAGCAGTCTGAACAAGTCCAAGGCAAGGACAGCACCTAAAGCATATATAGAAAAGGAACGTCCCGATATTGCTGCTGATCCGGTTGTAAAATACATGAACAGGGAAGCTCTTGAGAAAGCAATAGAAAAGACAAGAAAGAGTATGGAGAAAGCTGCATCAGAACTTGATTTCATTGAAGCAGCCAGATTCAGGGATGAGATGAATGAGCTTCAGAAACTGCTCAGGACGAAGTAAGCAGTTTAGTAGTTTAGCGGTTTAGCAGCTTAGCAGTTTAGCAGTTTAGCAGTTTAGCAGCTTAGCAGTTTAGCTCATAGCAGCTTAGCTCATAGTTAATAGTTCTACAAGCTAAATTGCTACGAACTACCAGCTAAATTGCTATCAGCTATCAGCTATCAGCTAAATTGCTACGAGCTTAAAAACATAATCCGCTATTGCAAGGGATGAGGTAAGTGCCGGAGATTCCATCCCTATCAGGTTGATGAATCCCGGTAATCCCCGGCCGCTTTCTTCCATAATATAATAGTCGCGGAATGCTTCGCCTGGTTTCTGTAATTTAGGCCTGATACCTGCCATTTCCGGAGCAATATCATCAAACTCAAGAAAAGGAAGAAATTTTTTGGCGGAACTGAAGAAGGCTTCCTGTTTGGAAGGTGTCAGCCTGTAATCCTGTATGTTCGCGTCGAGGTATTTAACATCAGGACCAAGTTTAACTCCTCCGGCAAGATCGACAGTTACATGTACCCCGATATGCTCAAGCCTGGGATGTGGTACCGGATAAACAAGCCTGTTCAGCAACTTGTTCTTAGGCGGGATGATCCTGAAATACTCACCTTTGCAGTACATTATTTTAATCCTTTCGTCCCTTATGCCAACCATAGCTGCAATGAGGTCCGATGTTAGTCCCGCTGAATTTATGACCAGGCGTGATGTGAAGCTGTAGCTGTTGCTGTTGCCATCTGCCTCTTTGACAGTTAGTTCGTAACCTTCCTGAGTCCGTTTGATTGATGATACTTCACTGTTATAGGCAATCTGGCCTCCGTTATTTATTGTATCGGTTTCATACTGCTTCATCAGGCTGTGAGAATCGATTATGCCTGTTGAAGGAGACCATAGCGCCTTAATCGAGAACACTGATGGTTCAAGTTCAGCAATTTCATCCTTTTCAAGCATGACGAGATCAGTCAGCCCGTTATTCATTGCAGTCAGTCTCACACCTTCAATAATATCAGACTCTTCAGCTGTTGTTGCCACAATTAGTTTTCCGCAGCGTCTGTGAGGAATGTTATTTTTTTCACAGTAGTCGTAAAGAAGATTTTTCCCCTCAGTGCAGAGTCTTGCCTTCAGACTGTTTTTAGGATAGTATATTCCAGCATGAATTACTTCACTGTTTCTTGAGCTGGTTTCCTGCCCGAAGGTATTATGCTTTTCAAGCAGGAATACATTGTCACGCGTCCCTGAAATTTTACGTGCTGTTGCAAGGCCAACAACTCCGGCCCCAATTATTGTTATATTAACATCATTCATCCCGGAATTAAGTAAGGTTGTGAAAATCTTTCTGCTGCTTGTCAAAAATATAATAATTGTCGTTGATAATTAAATCGAAGGGTATTATATTTAGGTACCTTAACCATTGTATGCAGATAGATAAATTTATTTCTGGATTTTTACAAAAAGAACTGACGAGAACCATTACTAAATGAGGCTTTCAGGCAAATATGCTTTAATTCTTGCCAAAAAGCCTGCTGTTTCACTATATTATTTAACTTTATGGTATAAATGGAACCATTTTCAGAATCAGATAATTATAAACTATCAGGTTATTAAAAACGATTATGAAGAAAACACTGATATTGATTTGTCTTGTTGTTTTGTTTCTGGGTATTTCGGCGCAGACCAATCAGCAGGGAGGCTCCGTAACAGATCGGTCCTATTTCATCACACATACACGCCAGGAGCTGATATCAAAACTGACGGATTTGCCATGCGGCATTAAATCAGATGATCAGGATAAAGTTATACTTGCAAAGCTTAAAAAGTATCTTGATGAGTTCAAACCATCTGCTGAATTTGAAGATGACATTTATGCCCGTGCTGCTAACCTGCAAGCTCTCAAAAGTGTAATGCAGGGAGGATATGGTATCGGATCAGTCCTTGTTGACAAGGAAGGGAGAATAATTGAGGAAGCTCATAACAGCCAGATTCAGAAAAGCCGCTCAGATCTTCATGCAGAAATGACTCTGATGACAAAGTTTGAAGATAGCCGGCACTCAAAGAAATATATGCACATGTATGTATATAAGCCAGGGCTTACAGTTTTCAGCTCTGCAGAACCATGTCCTATGTGCCTTATCAGGATAAGTACAGCAGGTGCCGATACAAAATACTGTACACCCGGCCCGGAGGATGGCATGGCCAGCAGGATCGATTTTCTTCCGCCCGACTGGAAAGCGATGGCAATGAAATATACTGTGGAATTGGGCGATTGCTCACCTGTGATGCAAAAAATATCTCATCTTCTTTTCTATTCATTCCTGCTTGACAACAGAGGCCCGGACAAGCAGGACTCTGATTCTCACTAAAATAAACTAGATTCTGATGCGCAGATCATTTTTTCTGATACTACTCTGCTCAGCATTACTTTCCTGTAGCTCTGCAGACGGTCAGGTAAGAGTGGCTTTGAGTAAAACCTATTCAACCTATGAAGCCTGGCTTAAAAAAGCAGATCCGGGAATAGTAATTGTTAACATGTATGGTCTCAGACCGGATTCGGCTGCAAAACTTCTTGAAACATGCTCAGGACTTCTTCTTACAGGAGGTGAGGATGTTGATCCTGCCCGCTATGGAAAACAGAATGAGCTGTCGAAATGTGAGGAGATAGATCATTACAGGGATACTCTTGAATTCAGGCTGATTGACAGGGCAAAGCTTCTTGGAATGCCTGTCTTCGGCATCTGCAGGGGGGAACAGATACTCAATGTTGCCATGGGAGGCTCCCTTCTTACTGATATTCCAACTGATGCGGGAACAGCAGTAATTCACAGGTCAGCCCAGAGTTCAAACGGCTGCCCTCATCCTGTAAATATTGAAAAAAACTCCGTGGTTTATAAACTGACCGGAATAACAAGGGATACTGTAAACAGCTACCATCATCAGGCTATCGACAGGGTAGCTCCCGGTTTCAGGGTTACAGCAAGAAGCGACAATGGTGTTGCTGAATCACTTGAGAGAATAAATCCCGAAGGAGCTTCATTTATGATGGCTCTGCAGTGGCATCCGGAAAAATCAACACAGAAAGCTGCTTTGTCTGTTCCTTTTGCTGATTACTTTGTGAAACATATCAGGGATTACAACAGAAAGCTGAACAAAAAGTGATCTGCCAGGTGATATATACGCTGGCTTTTATTCTGATCTAATACCTTTGCGCCATGCGAAAAATTAATTTCTTCTTTTATCTGCTATTCTTTTTTATTATCAATGCCGTTTCAATTAACGCGCAGGAGATAAAAACTGTAAGGTTTGAAGATTCCGGTGAGGTATTGACCAATCCCGGCATTGGATTCATGACCTTCCAGAGGTTCAATGGTGATAAAACAAATGACGGAGTCGGCTGGACTGAAGGATTTCCTGTTGATTATCAGAATTTTAAGGGTAGTCTTGAAGTTCCGGATCATCCTATGACCTCGATTGCCTATTTCAGGGTTTACTGGAAATATGTGGAACCTGAAATGGGAAAGTACAACTGGGAAATGATTGACAAGGTTCTTAAAACAGCACATGACCGGAAGCAGACACTTCTTCTCCGCATTGCTCCGTATGGCTCAGGTACGAAGGCCAATGACCCTACCGATGTTCCTGCCTGGTACCGGAAAATTGTCGGGGATAAGCAGGAATGGCTGCCGGAAGGATCGGGATGGAGAGTTGATGCCGAAGATCCTGCCTACGCTCTTCACTTCGGTAAGATGATTGCAGAGGCCGGAAAGAGGTACGACGGACATCCTGATTTTGAGGCGATCGACATGTCCATAGTCGGTTTTTGGGGAGAAGGCCGGGGATCAGAAATTCTTACTGACAGGACAAGGGAAGCGCTTGTAAAGGCATATACCGATAATTTCAGAAAGACACCGCTTATAATGCTTCTTACTGATCCAAAGACAAATAAGTTCGGATTGTCACAGGCCAATGTCGGATGGAGAGTGGATTGCATTGGTGATCTGGGATTCTGGGCAAAGGACAAGGACAAACCCGGCTGGACCCATATGTATGATTATTACCCGCAGGAGATTATAAACTGCGGAATGAAGGATGCCTGGATGAAAGCTCCTGTAAGTCTTGAAGTGTGCGGAACAATAAAAAGCTGGAAAGCAAAAAAGGATAGCTGTCAGTATTGTCAGGGATATAGCATTGAGCAATTACAATATATTATAAATGAGACGCTTAAGTGGCATATTTCATCATTCAACGCCAAATCCTCCGGTGTGCCTGATGAGTGGAGGCCATATATTGACAACTGGCTGAAAAAAATGGGTTACAGGTTTGTCCTGAGAAGCTTTTCATATCCTGAATATGTTTCCCGTGGTGAAAAATTGCCGGTAAAATCATGGTGGGATAACAGAGGAGTTGCACCAGTTTACAGAAAGTACCTTCTTGCACTAAGGCTTAAAGGCGAAAAAGGATCAGAAGTAATCATAACTGATGCTGACATAAATACCTGGTTCCCTGGTGATAATTTGTATGATGATGGTGTTTTCATACCAAGGGACATGTCTGCAGGAACTTATGAGCTGCAGACTGCAATTGTCGGTGTTCAGTCGCATGAGCCTGAAGTGAAGCTGGCAATCAAGGGCAGGACTGAGGATGGCTGGTACAGACTGGGAAAGATTGAGATAAGATAATACCGGTAGATTCAAATATGTTAATTGATTATTGATGCAGGCGGAAGGAGAGAAAACTCTTGGCAGGAATGTCAGGATAAGCAGGGATAAAGTATTGAATGTAAGCTCTGAAGCTTTATCAGGAATAAGTAAATGCGACAAAGTGCTTGTTACCCTTGTTGCCGGAAAAGGTACAAGATTCGGTACGGATCCGAAATGCATCCAGCCAGTTTATGGTCTTCCACTCGCAAGTCATTCAATAGATGCCTTCAGGAGGATCAGTAATTCTCCTGTGATAAGTATTGTTGGTTACAGACATGAAGATGTTGTAACTGCTCTTGGAAGCGGAAACATCTATATATTAACTGATAATCCTGTTGGTGGTACAGCATTTGCCGCAATTGAGGCTTTCTGCGTCGATGATCTTATAAGCAGAAATCCCCTGGTTATAATAACAATGGGTGACAGGATAATCCCATCGTCTGTATTCAGACAGATTATTAAAGTTCATGAAGATGGAGTGAAGGAAGCAGATCTGACTTTCCTGTCAGCGATCTATGAACCACCAAAAAACAGTGGGAAAGGCAGGGTTATCAGGAATGATAACGGGAAAGTTCTGAGAATACTTGAGGAGAAGGATATAATATCCGAGCCAGATCTTACCAGCAGGAAGGCCCTTCTTAACCTGAAGGAAGGAAACTGTCCTTTGTATGCTATCCGTGCTGCCACTTTACACAGGCATCTTGCCCGACTCACAAACAACAATGCTCAGGGACAGTATTACCTTACTGATATTATTGAATCAATAAGCAGGGAAGGTGGTGAAATCCGTACAGTGACAACATCGGTTAATGAGCCTGAATATGATTTTCTTACATCGGATGTAACTCAGCCAAGGGATCTTGCATTGCTTGAAGGAATTTTTGAGACAAAAAAAGGACTCTTGTTGCCTGAAGAGATTGAAATACAGGAAATTGCAAAGCAGATTACAGCAGGCAGACCAAAGGCACAGGTTGAATCGATAATCAGGCAGATTGAAGAGCTGATGCTGCTTATAAAAAAAGAAAAAATATCTTTTGAACCGGACAGTCCTCTGGGTATTGGAATTACAGGAGGTAGACTGAGGATAGCGTTCATGCACCCTGACATGGCCAGGTTTTTCGGACCTGCCTGGCAGATGCCAATAGGAGCTGGTACCCGCGATGGTGATGAGCAGATAGTTATAATGGTTCAGAGTGCTTCAGACAGGCGTATTCACCTTGTTCCCCTGAATTACAAGTACAGGGAAAACATAAATTCACTACCTGCCGACAATGAGGTCATGTACCCGGGAGAAGAGATTTCCGATATGTCAGCTTATGAGCGTTTCGGAACCAGGATGAGTGAAAGTCTTCTCTTGTCTCTTGGTTATTTTTCAGATGAAGAGCTTGAGACCAGGAGGAAACAAAATCTGCCACTGCCACCTCCTTCACTATGGGTTACTGCCAGTATGAGGCGGCCATTTGCCCTTGTTGGCAATGCAATTGCATCTATCAGGACACTCCACTCAGGAAATATAGGTGCAAGGGTGAATAAGTATCTGGGTATTGAAAACTTCAGGGGATTGAAGATTGTATCTGCAGGAAACATTCCGCAGGGAGGCTTTTCAAGCTCATCAGCAGTCACAGTGGCAACCAAGAATGCAATAAATGCTCTTTTCAGTTTAGGTATACCTCCCGATCTTCTTGTACATCTTGCGTGCCAGGCTGAGTATGGAACAGGCGTAAGGGCAGGTTCCCTTGATCAGGCCACTGAACAAAAAGGAAAGGCCGGACAGGGAACACTGATCTCATCTAATCCCGGGGATAATTACAGGATTCTTGGCACCTATCCGATGCCTGATGATCGAATCAGAATAATTTTCCCCTATAGCATTGAACGCGACCGCGATGCATGGAAATGGTCCGGAGGTGTATATGCAGAAAATGCAGGTTCCGGAGTTCCTACAACAACTCAGTTCCGCAAGATGACAGGCAAAGCGGCTGAAATCGCTGCCATTTTAGTTAAGCTTCCGCTTGAAACGGATTTTTTTAAATATATCGAGGAAGATCTTGTCAACGACGGATTGCTTTCGGATAACAGCAAACAGTGGATATGCCAGGTTCTTCTTCAGCTGCCTCTTTTTATCACAAAAGACAGATTACGTGCCCGTCTGATTGTAAACAGGGATTGGTATGCAAGCCAGCTGACTGAGGTGAAGCAGCTCGAAAGGAGTGAGACTGAAAAGAAAACTGACCAGACCTTTACGGGGCTTCTTGAGGGTTGGAGCGATCCGGTCTTCAGAACAGCAGACAGGTCAGGGAACCTTACAGAAGAGACCGGAGCGCCACTGAGAGCTATGGTGGCATATCTCTTCTCTGAGGTCGCAAAAAACTTCTTCATGATCCATAACCAGGATAAATGGATTGAATGTGTTACTCTGTCACAGAGAGGGGATTGTTGCTACAGTATTGATCCTGCAAAACTTCCTTCAATTGATGAGATGATGAGTATTGCCTCATGGGAAAAAGATTTTAAGGGGCATGTACTTTTAGAAGAATGGCTTAGAAGATATGAAGCAATACCCTTCGATTTTAATAATGGCATCAGGGATATTGATCTCATAAACAGCTCATTACCGGAATTTCACAAGCTACATGGTTCAGGATTCTTCAGGGGCCTGGCACTGATTGACCTGGTAGAAGCAATGCTGAAAAGAGCATTCGGAGATGATTCAGTGGCAGTAAGAGTTAATGCAGCCGGACAGGGAGATTATTTTCAGGTGCATATTGACAGGCACAGGGCAGATCCTGAGAAGGTTAAGAATTTTATAAGAAAAGCTGTGTATGAACGGTTCGGACTCAACCCTGATCCGGATTTTGTTGAAATCTACTCAGGAGGAGGCGCCTCGGGCATCCGCTTAAGCAGCTTCGGGCTCCTTCCGCTTCTTATTGAAAATCTGAAAAGATTTTCGGAGAAGAACACTTCAGGTCACTGACCAGCAGCATAGACTTTAATCCCTTCAAGATCAGCTGTTATTCTGGTATATCCTTTGCCGGAAGACACTTCAATATTTTTTGAGCTGTCATTTAATTCAGGACTTAAAAGAGACATAGCTGAATTGATTGTCACTCTATTGTCAATCTCGAAGGTTATTTTATTATTCCTGATTGTGGAGTCAATATCTTTCAGGATGGGAGTGCCTCCATTGTCCTTTATTGAAGCATGTGGCACAGGGACCATTGCAGTGTTGAGGAAATGAAATACAGGTTTGTTTTCATTGAGATGAATTCTTACAGCCCATCCCGTGTCGCCCGCTACCTGCCTGATTGCAGGCTTGAATAATTCTTTCGAAATCAGTTTGTTAAGTGTTTCTTTTGGATTGGATGCTTCTGTTGTAATGAGATTTTTATACTTCTTTGATGTCAGTTCTGCCGAGAATGGAACAGCTCTTTTAAATCCCTTTTCATCGTGGGTTCCAAAGGGTAACTTAAGCCATGCTTTGCCTCCTTTTGAAAGATATGCTTTTATTGCGTCAAACTGTAGTTGTGAGATACAACCTATACCATCCAGTACAAGTGGTGTCTTTTCTTCTGATAATGCCGCAACATCTGCAAGTTCCGACGATCTGACGATCCTGTATCCTATATTGTTTCTGACAAGTTCTTCCGACCAGGCCCTTACACGGTCCCATTGCTCTGCACCATTATCGTACCTGAATCCGTTATCCCTGCAAAGACTGCTGCTTACCAATCTTACTTCCGTCAGATCCCTGCTTTTTCTGTAATCAATATCACTGTGCTTCATCTCCCATTTGTTGAGCGGAGCAATAATATCTTCAATTTCCATTGCATCTGCCGGATCCTCTTCCAGTCTCTGGTTAAGGGTGCTGCTCCAGTTTGCGACTCCCCAGAAACGGCTGAGTGCCCACCCCAGGTAACCTCCTTTCTCATAGATTGTATAGCTCAGCGCTATAGCAGGTGTATTACCCCTTTTCAATGCTATATCTTTCTGCTGCAAAGCTTCAGCATCCATCCTGACCCAATCAGTACTCCTGATATTTGTTCCTACGTTTTCAAGCATGAACATATCAAGAGATGGGGCCATTCTTTCAAGATTCAAAGCGATTGAATTCAGTAGGATTGGTCCTGTGCTGGAACAACATGTAAGCAAAGGTTTTTCACCCACTATGCTTTTTACAAGCCTGATATGGTCAGCAACAATATCCATTTTCATTTTTACCCAATCCCTGAAGACTGGATTTTCATAATTGCCCCACAGCAGCATTGGTTTTGAAGTGTCACCCCAGAATGATTTCTCACCAAACGGAGGTATTTCATGGCCATATTCCTTTTTTAATCTCTCTCTGCAATGAACACATCCACAGGTTGTAAGGCCTGCATAATCGCACATGTCATCCACTTCAATAAGGTCAAAAGGAACTTCCCGCATCAGTCTCCTCAGATATTTGGTATGCATGTCCAGGAAATCTGGATTGTTGTGGCAGAATGCCTCAAGCTGGTATTGAGCAGCATAGCCTCGCGAGCCATCGCGAAGATCGACCTCACAAATATCCCTGAAAAAATGACCTTCATATTGTGCTGTTTCTGCTGCAACCGGGTCATGAAACAGAAGTGTGTGATGCCTTTGTTCCTTATGTAGTTTTCGGAACTCTTTCTCTCCTCTTGGTCTTTCAACATGATTGCACGAATAGTGATCCATGAACCGGATATCGTATTTATGCAGCTCCTCGCAAACATTAGCATAATAACCATGAAGCTGGCCAAAGTAATTGGAGAAATCGAACCGTATGTGAAATCCAAAATTGATTGCAGTGTCAATTCCGGCTTTTGAAAATGACTCTGCTCTTCTTTTTATTTTGTCAACAATTTTTTTCTGTGGCCACTGAAGATCCTCAATACCACACCACCAGCTTGCAGCCCTGTGCGGAGCAAACTTTAGGTCATCAACAGGTGAAATACTCCCGCGCCGGGAGGTAATATTCCCTTCAATAAAAAAATCCCTGAATCCTGGCAATGAGGCTGATATTCCGGCTGCCAAAACTCCTGCTGAAGAAGTCTTTACAAACTGACGGCGTGATCTCTTTTTCATCTTATTTTTTTCATGCTTTATCAAATTTACTTTTTTTCATGATTTAATTATTCATCATTCTCGATTAACAGAACTTCGCAGATTGAAAAATTTGCATTATGGTTATTTAGTTGTATTTTTCTGTTCGATTGGAACATATTAATTTCAAAATAGAGAATATGAAAAAACTTCTGTTTAATAATGCCATGAAATTGGCAATCAGCTTCCTTCTGATGTCAGTTCTGCTTTTTCAGCAAGGCTGTAATATGCCGAATGCTGAGGACAGTCTTGAATTTGAATATGTTGATCCTCTTGAAAAAGTACTCGCCGAAGCATCATATTTTCCTGAAAAAGAGGCTAAATGCGAAGTTGTGAGAGGTGAGCATGCTACTCTGCAATTTATTGTCAGGTCTCCGTTTACTATTAAAGACCTTAAGGTCAGTGTATCACAGGCTGTCAGTAATGATAATTCCCTGCCTGCAGCTAAAACCGGATTTGTAGGATATGTAAAGGTGGGAAGATCGATTTGGGATTATTCACGCGACAGAATAGTTTCAGTATCAGGCTACTATCCTGACCCTGTTATTGAAGCAGAATCTGTGGATGTTAATTTCGGCAATACACAGCCAATTTGGATTTCCATACCAATTCCATCTGATGCCGTACCTGGAGTATACAAGGGTACTGTTACAATCACCGGAATAAATGGCAATAAAAAGTTCAGGCTGTCTGACGAATACTCAGTAAAGGTATATCCTGTTACAGTAGGGAAACCAACTCTCTGGGTTACCAACTGGTTTTCAATTAATCCTGCACAGTTAAAATGGATGAATGGAGGACAGACCTTTGAAGAATATTCGGATCAGCATTGGGAATATATCAGGACACTTGCAAGGAAAATGGCCGAGTACAGGCAGAATGTTGCAATAATATCTCCAATAGCGCTTTCTGAATTCAAATATGAGAATGGTACATGGAATATAGATTTTGCAAAATTTGACAGGGTTGTTGATATTTTTATTGAAGAAGGTGTTATTGGAAGAATTGAAGGCGGACATATCGGAGGCCGTGAAAGCACCTGGCTGTCACAGTTTGTTGTAACGGTTCCGCTTAAGGTACAGGACAAGGACAAAAAATATGAGAATCTGCCAATTTCTGATCCTGCAGCCCAGGAGTTTTACAAGACTTTTTTCCCGGCACTGAATAATCATCTTAAAGAAAAGGGCTGGGATAAAATTTATGTGCAGCATCTTGCAGATGAGCCAATTGAGGAAAATATTAAGAGCTACATTGAAATTGCAGGATTTGTCCGCAAACTTGTACCTGATTTTAAATTTATTGATGCCTGTCATAGCAAGAATCTTGGTGATGTGCTTGATATCTGGGTTCCTCAGCTCGATTTTATGAATCGTGATTATGAATTTTATAATGAACAGAACATGAAAGGCAAGGAGGCATGGTTTTATACCTGCCTGTCACCAAAGGGTGAATATGTGAACCGTTTTATTGAGCTGCCACTGCTGAAAACACGTTACATGCACCTGCTTAACTTCAAATATAATATACCGGGATATCTTCACTGGGGCCTTAATTACTGGAACAGCAACGATCCCTTTACCGAACAGACCTCAATTCAATATGAAGGTGGAAACGTCCTGCCAGGCGGAGACAGCTGGATAATATATCCGAAGGACGGGAAATTATACAGTTCTATCCGTTATGATGCCATGCGGGACGGCCTTGTTGATTATGAGCTGTTAAGGATGCTTGAGAAAAAAGACTCAGTAAAAGCCCGTGAAATAGTAAACAAGGTTATCTACAGGTTTGATGCATACGATAACAACATAGAGGCTTTCAGGGCTCACAGGAGAAATATTATGGAGCTTCTTGCCGAATGACAGGCATATCTTAAGCAAGACTTATTATTATACTTTTGAATAGAAATCAGAGTTTTGATTCTTACTGCTAAAGTACTTATTATCAAAAATTTAAAAATGTATTATCCAATACCTAATTTGTTTTAATTATTTAAAAATGAATAGAACCGATCTTTTAAAATCCTTAATTACAGATAGCGGACACAAAATATACAGGGAATTGTATGGTAATGATCCTGAATTACTTAAGGAACAGTCGCTTCGCTATACAAACCTGCTAAACACTTTTATCAGCTTCTCAGGTGCCACTGAACCATACTTTTTCAGTTCACCCGGCCGTACAGAGATAGGTGGTAACCACACTGATCATAATCTCGGTAGAGTGCTTGCCGGGGCTGTAAACCTGGATAATGTTGCAATTGCTGCAAAAAACAATTCAAATGTTGTGAGAATTGATTCAGTCGGCTATCCTGGATTCAGTGTCAATCTTTCTGAACTTAAGCCTGTAAAAGAGGAACTGTATTCATCTGCTGCCATAGTAAGGGGAGTAGCAGCGAAACTGAAAGAAAGAGGTTTCATAATCGGAGGTTTTGATGCTGTGATAGACGGCAGGGTACCAAAGGGTTCGGGATTAAGTTCTTCAGCCTCATTTGAAGTGCTTATCGGAGCAATCTTCAGTAACCTGTTCAATGATGGTACTCTCGATCCTATTGACAATGCTCTGACAGGCCAGTATGCTGAGAACCATTTTTTTGGGAAACCCTGCGGACTAATGGATCAGACTGCCTGCTCGTGCGGGGGACTTGTAACAATTGATTTTGAAGATCCGCTGAACCCGGTTGTAAGAAAGATAGACTTTGATTTTCTGTCGACTGGTTTTGACCTGATAATTACTGATACCGGCGGAAGTCATGATAATCTTACTCCGGAATATGCAGCTGTTTTTAATGAGATGAAGGCTGTTGCTGAGGCATTTGGATTAAAAGTCCAAAGGCAACTGACTATTGAGAAGATTATAGATTCGATTCCCCGTTTAAGGGAAAAAACAGGAGACAGGGCAATACTGAGAGCTTTTCATTTTCATGGTGATAACAACAGGGTTGTAAGGCAGGTTGAGGCTCTTGAGAAGAATGATTTTTCTTCTTTCCTGTCGATGGTGACAGAATCAGGCTACAGCTCCTATATGTATAATCAGAATATTTATACTGTCAGCAATGTTCATGACCAGGGTGTTGCACTTGGTCTTGTACTAAGCGAGTACCTTCTCAGGGGAATAGGCGCATGGAGAGTGCATGGAGGAGGTTTTGCCGGTACTATTCAGGCTTTTGTTCCTTATGAGCTGACAAACCGGTATATTGAAACTCTTGAACATGCATTCGGAAAAGGAGCCTGCCATAAGCTTTTCATCAGGGAAAAGGGATCTGTAAAACTCGGTTTTTAATATTTAAGCATAAACTGTCATTTTTTTTTCATATTATAAGTAGAAAAATGAATTAAATTTGAAATTTTAATAATTTCATTTCTGATTATGATTGTTCGGAAGTTCTCTCTTGACAAGAGCAAGATAAAAGTACTCCTTCTTGAAGGGGTTCATGAAAATGCTGTGAAACATTTCACAGAGAATGGTTATACTAACATTGAGTGTCTTAAGGAAGCCCTTTCAGGTGATGAACTGAATGAGAAACTGGTTAATACTCATATAATTGGTATACGAAGCAGGACTGAGCTGAGAGAGCTTTCTCTTGAAAATGCTCATAAACTTTTTGCAATAGGCTGTTTCAGCATTGGTACAAACCAGGTAGATGCACATGTAGCTAAAATGAGGGGCATCCCGGTTTTCAATGCTCCATTCTCAAATACCCGTTCAGTTGCTGAAATGGTCATTGCAGAATGCATAATGCTTATGAGAGGCATACCTGAACGCAATGCACTTGCTCATAACAGGATATGGATGAAGTCTCTCAATAATTCTGTTGAAGTAAGGGGTAAAAACCTTGGCATAATTGGCTATGGTCATATCGGATCGCAGGTTTCCATACTTGCTGAAGCCATGGGGATGCATATCTACTATTATGATATTGTAAAGAAGCTTAGTCTTGGCAATGCAAGGCCTGTACCTTCTCTGGCCGAACTCCTTAAAGTTGCTGATACTGTGACAATTCATGTTCCTTCAACAGAACTTACAAAGAACATGATTTCAGTTGAAGAGCTGGCCATTATGAAGAAAGGTGCCTGTCTGATAAATGCCTCACGAGGTGATGTGGTTGATTATAAGGCTGTTGTTGCAGCCCTTAAATCAAAGCAGCTTGCAGGCGTTGCCGCCGATGTTTTTCCTGAAGAGCCTTCATCAAATGACGAACCTTTCATCTCTGAACTTCAGGAATTCAACAATGTGATTCTCACTCCTCATATTGGCGGCAGCACACTTGAGGCGCAGGCAAATATTGGGATGGAGGTTGCTGAAAAGCTTGTTAATTACAGTGATACAGGTTCAACTATAGGGGCTGTGAATTTTGTTGAGATCTCACTGCAACCTAATAATTCCGGACAGAGGTTCCTTCATATTCACAGGAATGTCCCTGGCGTGCTAAGGGAACTGAATAACTTCTTTGCATCGAGGAGCATAAATATTTCTGCTGAATTTCTGCAGACTGATCCTGAAATTGGTTATGTTATTATGGAGACGGAGAGTGAGTTTAACGCCTCGGTTCTCAATGATCTGAAGAAAATTCCTCATACAATAAGAGCAAGGATTCTGCATTGATTTCATAAGCGATATGCTTTAGTTAAAAAGTGTTTACACCATTTATGAGACCAAAGGCTTGACGGGCAGTTGTTTGTCAGCTAATTACATGAACAGGATAATCAATATAGCATTTTTGATTGTTTCAGGCTTATTTATTCTGCCTGTTCCCTGTAATAGTCAGGAATTCTCATTCAGGGAGTACGGAGTGAGGGAGGGGTTACCACAGAGTGAAGCCAGTATTTTATACCAGGACAGCAGGGGATTCCTGTGGATTGCTACAAGAAACGGGCTTTCAAGGTTTGACGGGATAGATTTTGAAAACTACCATGTTAAAGATGGCCTGCCAGACAATAAGGTTGTTCATGTTTTTGAAGACTCTGGACAAAAACTATGGGTACTTAACCGACAGGGAGTCTCATTGTATACCGGAGACAGATTTCAGTACTTTCCCGGGAATGGTGATCTTGCAGAATACTCATTTTCAGGGAATCCTTATCCCGGAGTAAAACCTTCATCGGCATATTTTCTTGGTACAGACTTAGGAAATGACAAGGATTCAAGGATGCGGATTGTTTATTTTGAAGACGGAAAGTACTATGATTTCTCTTCCCGGTTTCCCGGTCTTGACACCCTCAAGGTAGATGATTTTTGCTATATAAATTCTTCAGAGGAATTACTTATACTTTTTAAAAATCAGTTGTTTCTGTGGAAAAACCAGCATCTGAAAAAACTTCCGGTTAATGATGTTAAAAAGATTTATGGCAGGGAAGGAATTGTATCAGTAATGTCAGGAGACAAAACCTTTGCTTACAAAAATGAACGCTTCATTTCTCATCTGAATCATGAAGCTGCCAGGCATGGAATTGCACGACTTCATGGTAATAATAAATTGATTGTCAGTTATCTGGATTCTTCAAGGAATTTAGTGATCCCTCTTCAGTTCAAGGCAACAGATGCATTTACTGACAGGGAAGGAACAGTCTGGCTATCATCGGAAAGCAATATTTACAGGTTGCTTTCACCTGCTTTCAGGCAATGGAGTCATGAAGAAATGAGAATGTCAACACCATGGGCAATCTGTCCTGACAGAAAAGGGAATCTCTGGATTGGATCACTGTTTGGAGATCTGAGATACTTCAACGGATCGGAGTTCATCGAGGAAAACAGGTTTCGAAAGGTGCTGGGTAATAATTCTGTATTCTATAAAGGGAGCAGGCTCATGTCAAATGGCCAGTCATGGATATCTGCAAACACAAACATACTTATATGTGATGAAGGCAGGTTTAGCGTTCTGAAGGAACTTCAGAGCACTCAGATTTGCTATATCTATGAAGATACAGATAATGGACTTGTAATGGTGGGATCAGACAAAGGACTTTATACCATAAGGGGCAGGGAAATTTCCCTGAATCCTCATTTTATTGATTCTGAATTTGGAGTAATTGAGGGGATAACAAAGGATGATAACGGTGCATACTGGCTCTCAGGGCATAACGGCCTGTTAAAAATGGAAGATACAGCTCTAACTAAAATAAATGAATACCTGTTGCCTGAAGTCTTCACATATACGATAGAAAAAGACAGGTCCGGAGGCTTATGGGTTTCATCAGAAACAGGACTGTATTTTAAATCAAAGAACGCAGATACCTTTCGTCTTGCTCTTCCTGAGGCTGTAAACCAACCTGTAAATGCAATTAAAGTACTGAATGATAATTATATGCTTGCCGGCAGAATAACTGATATCTGCCTGATTGACCTGGATAAATTTTATAATGGGGCTGAAATTTATTATAAGTTATTCGACAGAACTGACGGGTATCCCGGTACTGAAGTTCTTGATAACGGAATAGTCAGGGGATCGGATGAAAGATTATGGATACTTACTTCTGAAAATCTTGTTGAGTTCAATCAGACCTTGCTCTGGAAAAATACTTTACCTCCTAAACTGAATATAACAGGTTTTTTTTTCGAGACAGATTCCCAGACCTGGCAACCGGTAAAAACAGGTGAATTCTATTATGGGATACCCTCTGATATTGTTCTGAGCAGGAATCAGCACAGGATCAGAATAACATTTAATGGCATTTCTTCCTCAAATCCCGATAAGGTGAAATACAGTTATATGATCGAGGAATTGGATATGAAGTGGTCCACTCCCTCTGAACGAAGGGAAGTTGTATTCAGGAATCTTCGAAGCGGCACTTATAATTTCAAACTGAAAGCAATAAATGCAGATGGATTTGAAACTATTGAACCATTGAATTTTAAGTTTACAATTCAAAAGGCTTTCCGTGAAACAGCCTTCTTCTATCTGCTTCTTGTTGCAGGAATAATTATTGCTACAATCCTGCTGACAAAAAATCTGATTAGGAGGAACAACATGATCCGGGAGGAAAAGCAAAAGCTGCGGTCTGAGCTTCTGAGGTTGCAGATGAGTAATTTTCTCAGTGAATTTGACCCTCATTTTACTTTCAATGCCATTTCATCGGTAGGTTCCCTCATAATGAATAATGACAGGCAGAGCGCTTATCTTTATCTTACCAGGCTGTCTTCTCTTTTAAGAGCTTCATTAAGAGACAGTACCACAATGCTTAAAACAATTTCTGAGGAACTCGATTTTGTAAGGAACTACTGTGAACTCCAGAAACTAAGATTCGGCAACAGGTTTGATTACCATATAAGAGTCGGGGAAGATGTTGATCTTAATAAGCTGATACCAAAAATGACTATTCAGACTTTTGTTGAAAATGGTATTAAGCATGGCATTGAAAATAAGAAAAGCGGAGGGGCTGTTGAAGTTGTAATACTTCATATAAAAGGATATCATAAATTCCTTATCAGGGACAATGGAGTGGGGCGTGCAGCAGCTGATAAAATAAAATCAGCGAGTACAGGTATTGGCATACGGACAGTAAGCAGGATCTTCGAGATCATAAATATGTATAACAAAACTGAATCAACCCTGGAGATAAGAGATCCTGATACAGATGTATTCTCTTCAGGTACCGAGGTTGTTATAACAATTCCCGACAATTATTCCTTCAGCATTAGTGAAACAGATCTCATTGATTTTGACAACTAGAGAATAAAGCATCCCTGTTTTGTCTTTGCACTTTTATTTCATCTGTTTTTTGTGCAAATTTGTAGATACTTCTGAATAAACGGTAAAACAATGGATAATGCAATACTTAAAACTTTTATTGTTGAAGATGAACAGAAGTCACTGGACCTGCTCACTGAGCTGATTATCTCAACAGGCAATGCCACAGTAACAGGCTCAACAACTAATCCGGAGGAAGCTGTTGATATGATAAGCAGGCTGAGACCTGATGTTGTCTTCCTGGATGTCAAGATGCCCGGGAAAAGCGGCTTTGAAGTGCTTGATGATCTTGCCGGTGCAAGTTCCCTGAATCCGTTTATTATTTTCACAACCGCCTATGATGAGTTTGCTGTGAAGGCCTTTGAATATGCCGCCTTTGATTATCTTCTGAAACCCATTGATCCTGAGCGGCTTTCGATGACAATTTCGCGTTGTTTGGCAAACAGGCACCTGGGTTCACTTCAGAATTCAGGAAAACTGTCAGGAGCTCTTAAAAAACTTATATACCGTAATATTTCAGGCATTGTTATTATTGACCCTGCAGAAGTAGTATATGTTGAAGCTGCAGGTAACTATTCATGTTTCAAAATGAATGACGGACGGCAGGAAACAGTAACAATCTCTCTGGGTAAGATTGAGGAGCAGTTGCAGCCTGATATCTTTTTCAGAACAGGCCGTACTTATATCATCAATCTCAATTATCTGAAGAAAGTTAATTCGAAGAAAAGAGAATGTATTCTGCACTCAAACTCACATGATTTCAGATGTGATATCTCTTATGACAAGATCAGGATACTGCTTGACCGGCTGAACAATGACTGATTGATTTTTGTTTGCTTTCAAGTGACATGAACCGATCAGAATACATATTCTGCTTTAAGGGCAAAATATTCTGCATGACAGGTATATTCCTTTTTGTCATTGTTCTTCCAGTTTTTTCTGCCCTTTCTCCAGACTCAGATACAAGCTTGCAGAAACGAATCAGGATCTTGTATGGTTATTACCAGCAGGGCTTTGTTCTTCCGACAAACCAGTTTGTAAGAGGCAATAATATTAAGCAGCAGCCAATTAATAATTACGGGGCAGTGTCTGCAGGCCTGTCATGGCAGACCACTGGTGCCAGACAATGGGAGCAGTTATGGAACTACCCGCGTCTTGGAGCAGGTTTTTACAAACCCCTGTTCCCAGATGCAGCTTATCTTGGCAATCCGGCAGGAATGTATGGTTCAATGGCCTTCGCACTTAAAAGATGGACCAGTTCAGTAATATTTTTCGAGACAAGCCTTGGATTTCAGTTTAACTGGAATTCCTATCTGGAAGACAAATATAACCTTGCTATTGGTGCAAGGCAGAGTATTTCGTTTTCTACAGCTTTTTTACTGGAGAAAAAATTATGGAAAGGATTAAGGGCTTCACTGGGAGCAGGATTCGTTCATTTCTCAAATGGTTCCCTGAAGATTCCGAATCTTGGAATTAATGTTTTTACCCCAAGGATAGGTCTGGAGTATTCTTTTGATGACATTGACAGTAAGTTCATTTACAGGGAGTTGCCTGAGTTTTCGAAAAAGCGGGAATATAACCTCTCAGCTTTCACCGGGGTAAGAAATATTCTTTATTTGGCGACAATGTTGATTCTCTTACCCAGCGT
>ERZ1645192.588-NODE-588-length-30306-cov-7.161350_pt1 | contig 30306 bp, 22 predicted proteins | sample MGYA00575354_ERZ1645192 | MGnify/ENA primary metagenome ERZ1645192 (study PRJEB40844, sample SAMN11349763) | freshwater sediment metagenome | isolation source: river sediment | host: Sediment | place: India: Faizupur Khadar , New Delhi | collected 2017-02-21 ... | reverse complement strand
CGAACAGTACGAGAAGGAGCGGGCCGTCATCCGCGGCAACAACGACTACAAACGGATACTCGATATCGCCGACCAGATAGAGGGGCTTTTCCGGCAGACCGGCAAACATGCCGCCGGTGTGGTCATCTCCGACAAGCCGCTGTGGGAGTATACGCCCATCTTCCTCGATAAGGACAAAGCCCTCGTCACCCAGTACGACAAGGATATGGTCGAGAAGGCGGGGCTGGTGAAGTTCGACTTCCTCGGCCTCAAGACGCTCACGATGGTGGCCCACGCGGTCGAACTGGTGCGGCGCAAGAAACCCGATTTCGATATCTCGCGCATCCCGCTGGACGATGCGGCGACCTACAAGACACTCTGGACCAAGAGCTCGAAAGGGGTCTTCCAGATGGATTCGGCCGGTTTCGGCAAGATGATGAAGCAGATGCGCCCCGACCGGATCACCGATCTCATCGCCGGGGTCGCCCTCTACCGCCCCGGTCCGATGGCCTCGATCCCGGGCTACATCCGCCGCAAACACGGCCGCGAGGATGTTTCCTACGACCATCCGCTCCTCGAATCGATACTCAAGGAGACCTACGGGCTGATCGTCTATCAGGAACAGGTCATGCAGATATCGGTCGCGATGGCCGGGTTCTCGATGGGGCACGCCGACCTCCTGCGCAAGGCGATGGGCAAAAAGCAGGCCGACGCGATGGCCAAGGCGGAGATCGACTTCATGGAAGGGGCGAAGAAGCGGCAGGTCGATCCGGCGGTCGCCCAGCGGGTGTTCGAACTCATGAAGAAGTTCGCCGAGTACGGTTTCAATAAATCGCACGCCGCCGCCTACGCGGTGCTCGGCTACCAGACCGCCTACCTCAAGACCCACTACCCGCACGAATTCTACTCGGCGCTGATATCGTCGGAATCGGGTGACGCGGCCAAGGTGCTCGAATACATCTCCGACGCGCGGCAGAGCGGCATCGCCATCCATCCGCCCGACATCAACCGTTCGGAGTTCAGTTTCTCGATAGAGTCGGGATCGATCCGGTTCGGCCTCGGCGCGGTCAAGAACGCCGGCGAAGGGGCGATCGAGGAGATCATAAACGAGCGGCAGAAGAGCGGCCCGTTCAAGTCGCTGCTCGATTTCACCTCGCGCATCAACCAGACGAAGGTCAACAGCCGGGCGATGGAATTCCTCGTCAAGGCGGGGGCGTTCGATTTCACCGGGATCAACCGCGGGACGCTCCTCGCGATACTGCCGATGGCGCTACGCGAGGGCGACAAGCACTTTCAGGATACGGCCAGCGGCCAGCAGTCGCTCTTCTCGCTCATGGCTCCCGCCGCCAAGGGTCCGGCGGCCGACGAGCGCGACGATAAACGGCTCGTCCGGGCGCTGGAGGGAAAGGTCGAGAACTGGGATGTCTTCCATACCCTGACCCTTGAACGCGATGTGCTCGGCGTCTATCTGTCGGGCCATCCGGCGAGCTACTTCGCCCGCGAGGCGCGCAACCTCGGCTTCGAAGATATCGACGAATTCCTCTCGGCGATAGAGGAGGCGGGCGGCGGCCCCCGGACGAAGGTCTGGCTGCTCGGCACCGTCACCACCGAGATAAAACCGCAGAAGGGGCGCGACGGCGACTACTTCCTGCGCGGCGTCATCGAAGGACACAACGCCGCCATCAACTTCACCATCAACAGCATCGACAGCACCACCAGCCCGCTCATCGAGAAGCTCAAAAGCCCCCTGCCGCTCGCGTTCCGCGTCTCGCCGCGCATCGTGCGCAACGCCGAGGAGGGGACGATAGACCGGATCGAGGTCTCCATCGACGATCTGGCGCGCAATGTGCTCACGCTCACCGAATATCTCACCGCCGACGCCGACCGGGCGGCCCGCGCCGTCATCGACGCCCCGTGCGAGGTCGTCGGCGCCGCGAAAGAGGTCATCAAAAAGCTTTGCACGCGCAGTGCGGTCGACGAGACCGAATTCCCGCTCGCGGTCAAACTCTGCTATCCGGATAAGGGCGGGGCGGCCTACATGGAGCGGAATGCGTGGCTGTCGGAGGAGCGGATCCGGATGCTCAAGGATCACTTCGGTCCCGACCGTTTCTACTTCGTGCGCCGTCAGGGTGCGGGTCAGTAGCGGTTAGATCTCGCTTGCCGGTTTTCCGCGTATCTCGGTGTTGAGCGCCTTGATGAATTCCATCGACAAGAGCAGCAGCAGGATGCTGTAATAGACCCACAGTATCGCGGCGGCGAACCAGGTGGCCGATCCGTAGACGATGCTGTAGGAGGAGAGTTTCGTGATATAGATGTTGAAGAGATATTTCGCGCCGTTCCAGAGCGCCGAGAAGAGGATGGCGCCGCTCACGACCGCCACGAACCGTATCCGCGCCGCCATCGTGAAGGAATAGACGAGGATGCTGAAGAAGAGAATGATGAACACCGTGATGAGCGGGATGCTCCACAGGAGGCCGTTCCCGGTGAAGAAGTCGATGAGCGGCTGGACCGCCGGGAACTGGTCGCGCATGAGGGTGACCACCGACAGCACCATCGCCGAGAAGTAGTGGAGGAAGAAGAGAAATATCGTTATCGCGACGATGAGGAGGAACCCGATGAGCCGCGTGAAGACGAAGTGGATGGTCTTGGTGCCGAAGATGCGGGCCAGAGAGTCTGAAAGTGTGGCGAACAGGAGCGACGCCGATACGGCGAGCGACAGGAATCCGACGGTCGAGAGGCTCGCGGTGTGGTGCGACAGCGACAGAAAGCCGACCACCTGTTCGTCCTGCAGGTAGGGGACGACCGTCTTGAGGTAGCCCTTGACCGCTTCGGTCAGCTCCTGCGGGGAGGTAAGGGGGGTCGAGAGGTGGTCGATGAACAGTCCCATCATCGCCCCGACGATGATGAGGAACGGAATGAAGGAAAGGAGTGCGTAGAACGATATCGCGGCCGAGTTGTCGAGACAGCCGTCGTCCATGAACCCTTTCCCGGTGTTCCAGACGATGCGCAGCGGACGGCGCGCGTCGATGTAGGACAGAAAGCGGCCGACCAGAGCGGCGAAGCGCTGGAGATGTCTGTTCACGACGCGGAACCCTTCTTGAATACCATCTTTATCGGGACGCCGGTGTAGCCGAACTCCTCGTAGAAGCGGTTCATGAGGTGCCGTTCGTAGGAGAAATGGATGCCCGCCGGCTTGTTGACCGCCACCAGCACCGTCGGCGGTTTGGTGGCCACCATCACCGCGCGGTGGAAGATGACCGGCTTATGGAACTTGGTGAGCGGCGGCGGGGTGTGCTGTATCGTCTTCATCAGCCACGCGGTGAGCCGTTCCTCGTCGATGCTCTGCGAATAATTCGCGTATATCTCGTCGATGAGGGCGATGAGTTTCTCTACGCGCAGTTTCTGGAGCGCCGATATCGAGATGATCGGGGCGTAGGGGGCGAACTTGATGCGGTCGCGCAGGTCCTTGACCATCTTGTCGTAGGTCTTGTCGTCCTTGCTGACGGTATCCCACTTATTGATGACGATGATGATGCCGCGGTACTTCTCGTCGGCGAGCCCGACGATCCGCAGGTCCTGATCGGTCGCGATCTCGGCGGCGTCCATCATGAAAATGACGATGTCACTGCGGTCTATCGACCGGAAGGCGCGGACCACCGCCGCCTTTTCCATCGTCAGCTCGATGTTCTTCTTGCGCCGGATGCCGGCGGTGTCGATGATGCGGTAAGTGCGGCCGTTGCGGGTGAAGAGCGAATCTATCGGGTCCATCGTCGTGCCCGGAATGGGGGAGACGAGCATCCGTTCCTCGCCGAGGAGCGCGTTGACGAGCGTCGATTTCCCGACATTGGGCCGCCCGATGACGGCGATGCGGGTCTCGTCGGCGCGCGGCGGCAGTTTCTCGGCGATATCCTTGCGGGTCCAGAACTCCTTGGTCATCGTATCGAGCAGATCACGCACCCCGTAGCCGGTGGTGCCGGAGACCGGGAAGACCTCGTCGGCGCCCGCTTCGTAGAATTCGGCGGCGTGCGGTTCGCGGTGTTCGTCGTCCACTTTGGTCACGACGAACCAGTGGCGGATGCCGGTGCGGCGCACGATGTCGAGTATGTCGCGGTCGGCGGGATGGAGCCCCGCCATGCCGTCGCCGATGATCAGCACGCCGTCGACCGAGGCGAAGACCTCTTCGATCTGGCGCCGGATGCCGAGCGTGATGGCGTCGCCCGCCTCGTCGATGTGGAACCCGCCGGTGTCGATGAGGGTGAAGGGCTTGTCGTCGTAGAGCATTTCTTCGTAGTGGAGATCGCGGGTGACCCCCGGCCGGTCGTCGATGATGGCGGCGTTCTTGCCGAGTATCTGGTTGAAGAGGGTCGATTTGCCGACATTGGGGCGGCCGACGATGGCGATGAGCGGCTTTATGTTGTTGATACTGCGCGGTGTCACTTGGTGTTGTTCTCCTGCGGATAGCGTTTCTTGATGGCGTCGAGTTTCTTGCGCATCTCGGGGGCGTCCTTCAGCGTCTGGACGAGCAGTTCCTTGATGAGCGCTCCCTGCGACTTGTTCTTCATCCCGTCGTTCATCGCGACCATCGTCCGGTTCCACCACATGAGGGCGTCGCTGACCTCCATGAGTTCCATTTTGAAAAGGTTGATGTAGAACGACCGGGTGTCGGTCGGCATCTTCTCCTTCTGGAAGCGGGGAAATTCCTTTTTGGTGATGTCGGCCACCCTGTTGTCGTCGAGCAGGGTGAAGGCCTCGCAGATATCCTTGACCATGCCGAAGGCCTCGGCGACCAGCGCCGTTCCCGCCGTGGTGACGGCGCGGTCGTCGGGGTGGGTCGCCTTCTTCTCGATGGCGGCGTAGAGGTCGATGTTGCTCTTGGCGGTCTGGGCGACCGTCCGGCAGACGGCGAGTCCTTCGTCGCGCGTGGCGATGACCGATTCGTAGAATTTCACCTCGGCGGCGCTCGGCCCTTTCTGCGCCTGCCCGAAGAGCGGCAGGGCGGTCAGCAACAGAAGGAAAAACGCTGTTTTTCTCATCGCACTTCTCAACCTCTCAACAGTCGCTATCGGCGACGCTCAACTCCTGTTCAACAGAGCGAACACGCCGGTTCGCCTCTACGATTCCTTCTCGAAGCCCATTTTCTTGAGCGCCCGTTCGCTCGCGAACCAGTTCTCCTCTATCCGCACATGCAGTTCGAGGTGTATCTTCTTGTTGAAGAGCGTCTGCAGTTCGACCCGCGCCTGCGTCCCGATCTCCTTGAGCATCCGCCCCTTCTCGCCGATGACGATCGCCTTCTGACTCTTGCGCGCCACATGGATGGTGGCGTGGATGACGAGCATGTTGGCGACCTGTTCGTGTTCGGTTATCTGTTCCACCACCACGGCGGTGTGGTAGGGGAGTTCGTACTGGAGCAGGCCGTACATCTTCTCACGGATGATCTCGGCGGCGAGGAACTCGTCCGACTGGTCGGAGGGGTCCTCCGCCTCGAAATACTGCGGCCCGGGCGGGAGCAGGTTGGTGAGCGCCGCGAGCAGTTCGGGGACGCCGGTGCCGTTGAGAGCGCTGATGGTGAAGGTCCCGGCGAAGGGATACTGTTTCCCGATCACCGCGAGCGTGTCGTCGGCCCGCATCTTCTTGACCGCGTCGACCTTGTTGGCGACGAGGAAGACGGGACACGCCACCTTCAGTTTACCGATGATCTCGAGTTCCTCCTTCCCCGGCCCCTGTTCGGGGTGCTGGGTGGTCACATCGACGAACAGCAGCACCGCGTCGGCCTCGTGCGCTTTGGAGTAGGCGGTGCGGTTCATCCAGTTGTTGAGCATCTTCCCGAAATCGTCGGCGGTGATGCCGGGGGTGTCGACGAAGACGATCTGCGCGTCGTCGGTGGTATGGATGCCGCGGATGGCGTTGCGGGTCGTCTGCACCTTGGGCGAGACGATGGAGATCTTTTTCCCGAGCGCGGTGTTCAGAAAGGTCGATTTGCCGGTGTTCGGCGCGCCGATGACGGCGACGAACCCGCTGTGGGCGAGGGTCTCTTTCAGCACTGTTCAGCCACCTTTTCGCCCGCGATGGAGCGTGTTATGAACTTTTTTATCTTCTTGAGGTCGCTGCCGAACCGGCCGAGCGCCACCATGAGTTTCACGAGCGTCGCCTCGCGGGTCATGTCGGCGGCCGATATCAGGCCGTAGAACTCCGCCTTGGTCGCCGCTTCGTAGAGGTGCAGGTTCACCTTGCCGGAGGGCGACTGACTGCACACGACGATGGGGAAGGCGCGTCCCGACGCCTCTTTGAACAGATCCTCGAGCCCCGGATTGTCGGAGGGGATGTTGCCCGATCCGTAGGCCTCCAGCACGATCCCTTTGACCTTTTCGTCGCGGATGACCGGAAGGAGCATCGAGAAATCGAAACCGGGGAAGAAGGGGACGAGGAGCACCCGTTCGTCGAGCGCCGTGTTGAGGGCGAAGATGCCGGTCGGTTTGGGGAGGAAGAGCCGTTCGAGCCGTTCCAGTCCGATGCCGAGCTTTATCAGTTTCGGATGGTTCGGGCTGTAGAAGGCGTCGAAGTCCCATGCGTCCCGTTTTTTCACGCGGTTGCCGCGGAAGGCGGCGGTGTGGAAGACGACGACCACCTCGTTGAGATTGCCGCGCAGCGCCACCTCGATGGCGGCGACGAGGTTCTGGAGGGCGTCGGAGCGCTTGTCCTTGAGCGGTATCTGCGAACCGGTCAGCACCACCGGCTTGTCGAGGTTCTCGAAGAAGAACGACAGCGCGGCGGCGGTGTAGGCCATCGTATCGGTGCCGTGGATCACGACGAATCCGTCAAAACCGTCGTACATCTCGGCTATCTTGTCGGCGATGAGTTTCCAGTGGGCGGGGCGGAAGAGCGACGAATCGATGTTGCAGAGCTGGAACTGCTCTATCTCATCGTCGAAGAGGGGGTAGACCGACTTCTCGATATACTCGAAGGCGTAGGTGCCGGGGCGCAGTTTCCCCTGTTCATTCGATTCCATGGCGAAGGTGCCGCCGGTATGGAGTATCGCTATTTTGCCCATGGCCGCTCCGTAACCGCTGTCAATCGAGTTGCTTTTTACCTATTTCACTGCGTTCGACAAGTATTTCCCGCAGTATTTCTTGGCCCTTTTCCGTCAGCTTATATTTTTGTAAGCGACTGTTCGGTTTGTCGGGAATGGTCATTTCGATCAGCGTCTCATCCATAAGCCGCTTGATTTGCTTGTGCAATTCTCCCGACACCGTTTTATGTCCGAGACTTGAAGCCAGTCCCGACTTGCCCGCATCAGCCTCTTTCAACAAGATCATTATCTTGGCTGCTAATCCCGACTCTAGCCGCGACTCTAGCCGCGACTCTAGCCGCGACTCTAACTCGCGATCCTTCGGACGGTCGGGTGCCGGAAGGAATATCGTCAGCCGGAAGCGCATGCCGAGCTCGTCCATCCGGGGTTCGGAAAGGCCGAGGTCCCGCGCTTCGTCAAACATCCGACGGATACCGCTTCCCCATTGTTCGATCAGTCCCAACTCTTTGAATGTTCTTCCAATAACGCGGTTGCGTAGCTTTGAGACGCCATGCCGGATATCTTCAATGGTCAGTCCGGGCAACAGTATCCCGGGGTTTTCTATCTCGATCCGGTCATCGAAGAACGATATGCGGATGGGCGCTCCCTTTTGGGAATAGTCCGCATGGACCACGGCATTGATGACCGCTTCGCGCAGAATAGAAAGGGGAATATTCCAGACATCCCGTCGTTTGATTTCCGAAAGGTCGGCCCGGCGCATAGCATGTTTTTTCAGGAAGTCGATGGCCTTTTCGATAGTGAGAGGCAGGAGGTCATGTATCTCGAGCGTATCGGAAATATAGCGTTTGTCTTTTCCGGCGAATCGTCCGCATTGTATCCATGCGTCCGGGAATATCCGTTCCCGGTCCTTGCTGAACAGCAAGAACCCACCGATGGTAGGAACAAGCCGTTTGCCGTGACGAACGACAATGCGAAGCGTTTCCAACTCCTTTTCCGAAATGGTGCGTTTGTCTAGGAATAGTCCGGATATCGCGGGAAGGTCGATGGTCTCTGTGCCGAAGTCGGGAAGAGGTTGTTCGTCGTAACTTTCACCGGCTGCTGTGCGTCGCAGGTCGGCGATCAGATCGGCATCGGCCTTTCGATTGGTCGAACCGAGCCGTACAAAAACGCCTTCCGTGCCTTGAGAGGTCAGGAAATGGGGACGAAGCGGACTGGAAAAGACTTCGACGGCCAATACGGTCTTACCCTGCCGAGAAAGAATATCAATGTCGGGCAACAGGCGCGGTTCTATGTTGTCCGCTATGAGATTGCAGAGGCGTTCCTCTTCGATCAAAGGATTTTCGACCCCGATGATCTCATGCGTTCCATTCGCAATGCCGATAAGCAGTATACCGCCGGAGGTGTTGGCGAAAGCGACGAGTGTTTTGAGGATATTCTGGGGTGAAGAGAGGTCTCGTTTGAATTCAAGCGTTTTTCCCTCTTCGCGCTTTAGGAGGACATCAATGTCCGCTACCACCTTCTTTTGCTCCGTAACCGCTGTCAGTCGAGTTGCTTTTTACCTATAAGATAGTGAAAAGGCAAGTTTATGGTCGCGGGCGGCGGGGAAAGAAGTTGCGATTCCGGACCGGTGTCGGTATAATTGGTGCGTCGATGTGATCAACGATAGCGGAGGTGTGTGATGAAAGGGATCGCAGTATGGTTCCTGTGCCTGTGTCTGGCGGTCGTTATCGCCGCGTGCGATTCGAACAAGAAAAAACCGACCGGCGATGCTGACCAGCCGGGAATCGACGGCGATACCATTGCGGCCGATGAGCCGGGGAGCGACACCGATACCGTACTGGTCGACGAGGACACCGTCGTCACCGACGAACCACCGGTCGACGCCGACGCGCTGCCGATCGACGAATTGCTCAGCGACACCGATACCGCCGGGGGCGATGAACTGCTGACCGATACCGACGGCTACATCAATCCTGCCTGTTCCTCGATAGGCGAGACCTGCGTGACCGGCATTGACTGCTGTTCCGGCGCCTGCGAGAAGAACCCGCTGGGCGATTTCGTCTGCATCGAGGCCGATTTCTGCGTCCCGACCGGCGGCGACTGCGTCGTGGCGGCCGACTGTTGTTCTCTGGGCTGCAACGGCACGATATGCATCGATCAACTCTGTCTGGTGAGCAACGAGGCCTGCAACAACCCGGCCGAATGCTGCTCCAACCGCTGTGAGGGGAATTTCTGCGCCAGCGGCGGCGCCTGTTCGCCCGCCGGCGAGGCCTGCTCATCGAACGATAACTGCTGTTCGCACAATTGCGCCGAGGCCTCCGACGGCAAGATGCGTTGCATGGGGCTCGGCGTCTGCAGTTCCGAAGGAGAGGTCTGCGTCGAGGACGGTGACTGTTGCAACTACCAGTGCACCGAGCAGAACCGTTGTCTCATACAGAACGAATGCGATGTCGCCGGCGAGGCGTGCGACGATCCGAAGTCCTGCTGCAGCGGTGTCTGCGCCGATGACGGTAGCGGCTACCGGTTCTGCCAGTCGCTCGGCGGCTGCAAGGTGTTCGGCGAACTCTGCCGGTCCGACGCCGAATGCTGCAACAACCCGGCCAACGGCGGCCCCGGCGTCTGCGTCGAGGTGGCGGAAGGGATAGGGCGCTGCGAGAACCCGACCGGCTGCGCTCCGGCGGGCGAACTGTGCGGCGAAGGCTACCACGACTGCTGTCCCTGCGCGACGCCGCAGGATTCCCCGGGCTGTCCGAACCCCAACGGCGATCTGTTCTGTCAGGAGACGATATTCGGCGTTTCGCGCTGTTTCTCGGCCAACTGCGTCATCGAGGGCGGCTCCTGCGATTCGCCCGAAGACTGCTGCGGCGGGGTCTGCACCGACAGCGTCTGCGGGCCGGGGTTCGCCTGTCTCGACAATCTCGCCCCCTGCGCGATGCCCGACCAGTGCTGCTGCGGCGTCTGCGCCCCGGCGGAGAGCGGCGATATGGTCTGCTGTCCCGGCGATGTCGAATGCATCCCGTTCGGCGACCAGTGCACCACCGACCTCGACTGCTGTACGGGCAACTGCAACCAGAACGGCATCTGCGGTCCCGATGTGTCCGAGTGTTCTCCGCTCGGCGGCTACTGCGAGATCGACGCCGACTGCTGTTCCGGTTCCTGCAACGACCTGACCAATACCTGCAACGATCCGTTCCTGTTCTGAATAGTGACCGATAGCGGGGGTGACTTCCGATGAAACGACGCATTCCGTGGCCGTTGTTTCTGTGTCTGTCGCTGCTGCTTCTCGTCGCCTGCGACAAGGGGAATGAGGCCGCGACCGACGACACGGTGACCGACAGCGACACTGCCACTGCCGACGAACTGCTGAACGACGCCGACACCGCTCCGGCGACCATCGCCGAGCAGACCTTCGGGGCCTTCGCGCCGTGGTCGTCGCCCGTCGAGGATTTTCGCGCATTCGGCGTTGATAACGAAATAGCCGGTTTCACGCAGGAGATAACCGACCTCGCCGTTTTCAAGGATACGCTCTGGTTCGGCTATGGCGACGCCAATCTCAACTTCGGCACGAAACTGCTCATGATCGGCGATATCGGCATCCAGTTCCGCTATTTCGACAGCCCGGAGAACGGCACGGCGAAGAACGATCTCAACAGCGGCGACGAGATGATAGAGCACTTCCGCCAGTTCGACGGCGGCCTGTGGTACGCCGGGGTCGATTCAACCGATCCCGACGAACTGACCTCGCGGCCGCTCATCGGCGGCAACTTCTACCGTCACGACGACGACGGCTGGAAGAAATTCCGCTCGGTGCCGGGCGGCGAGCATGTCCACGACACCGCCTTTTTCGACGGCCGCATCTTCACCGTCGGCTCGGGGGCGGCCGACCGGACCGAATGGGAGGCGGGGAACATCTTCCGCTACCTCTGGGAATCGTCCGACCGCGGCGAGACCTTCACCGTCACCCATCGCATCGGCCATCCGACGCAGGGCGGCGCGGGCGATTCGCGCTTCGTCCACCTCCTGCCGGTGGGCGACACGATGTACCTTTTCGGCTACTGGAGCGACTTCGCGCAGAATCAGCTGAATGTCGCCAACGCCTACTACGACGGCACAACGGTGACCGAATTCGTCGCCGAGGACGACAACCTCCTCAAAGGCATCTGGCCGACCGGCACCCTGTCGCTTCCCGACGGCAATGGTCTTGTATGGGGCATCAATGTCGATGCGACACCGCTGAAATACCAGATCTGGTGGGTAGGCATGGATGGCAGTGTCGCGCAGATGGACATGGGGGATATAACGGTAATAGATGTCTTTCTCAATGCCGAGACGGAAGAGTTGATGTATCTTACCCATGCGGGGACCGCCTATGCCGAGTTTCCCGATCCGGTCGAGACGACGGTGTTGGTCGCCACCGTGGTGGACCCATGGAAGGCAAAGGAGATAGCGACCTATAACGACGCCGTCCGCATCGTTTCGGTCGCCTACTGGCAGGGATATCTCTTCGCCGGCACCAACGATTGCCGCATATTCCGGGCGTCGGCCGCCGATTAACCACGAAAAAAACGGGCTACTATCTTATCAATCTGTCCAGTGTACTTGACAAATAACGATAGATTTTGTACACTGCACTGAGCAATATGAGGCGAGGTGCCGCTATGCTTCAGAAATTATTCGCTATCCACAACTCGGTTCTTGAAGGATTCGACTCGACCCGGAAACGCTACCTGTACGATCGCATCAACTGGGATGTGCAGGCGCTCTGCGTTACCGGAGCGCGCGGCGTCGGCAAGACCACCCTCCTGCTACAACACTATAAAGAGCGCTACGACGATCCCCGTCAGTGCCTCTATATCTCGGGCGACAGCATTCATGTCGCGGCGCTCGGTCTGTTCGACAGCGTGCAGAAGTACTTCGATCACGGCGGCAAGGCGGTCATCATTGACGAGATACACAAATACCCGAACTGGGCGCAGGAACTCAAGAACATCATCGACACCTTCCGCAACCGGAAGATACTGGTGTCGGGCAGTTCGTCGCTCGACCTGAAACGGGCGAAATACGACCTGTCGCGCCGCGTGGTCTACTACGAACTGAAGGGCCTCTCGTTCCGCGAGTACCTCGCTTTCTCTTACGGTCTCGACCTGCCGTCCTCTCCGCTGGATACCGTTCTGCGCGATCATGTCGCCATTGCATCCGACCTCTCGGCGCGTCAACCGGTACTGCAGCGGTTCAAGGAGTATCTTCAGCACGGTTTCTATCCCTATTATCTTGAAGGGGTGAATGAGTATCCGCACCGCGTGATGAACACCGTCGAGAAGGTGCTGTTCGAAGATATCGCGGTCATCGACAATCTTACGCAGGCGAAGCTGCCGGTGCTGAAAAAGATGCTTTGGCTATTGGCTTCCAGCAAACCCTTCATGCTGAATCTGAGCGGGATGAGCAGGGACCTCGGCATTACACGGACCTATGTCGCCCACTATCTCGAACTGCTCGAACTGGCGGGGCTGGTGACCCTTCTTACGCCCGATGCGAAGGGGGCGGCGCTGGTGCGCAAGAGCGGCAAACTTTATTTCGACAACACGAACCTTATCTATGCCATCGAAGGGTCGCTTCCCAACGATGCCGAAAGCGGCACGCTGCGGGAGACCTTTCTGGTGAACCAACTGCGCACGAAGCACGCGGTGACGCTCCATGACAAGGCCGACCTCATCGTGGACGGCGATCTGGCCGTCGAGATCGGCGGTACTTCGAAGAAGAAGAAACAACTGCGTGGCGCGACCAAGGGGATCGTCGCGATGGACGGCGTCACCGTGGGAGCGGGCGACACCATACCGCTCTACCTGTTCGGGATGCTGTATTGACCTGAAAAAAACCGGTTGACTGTCCGTTCGGACGGCCTTATACTGAAATTGTGAGGGACAACCGAGAGGAGGAGTGTCATGAAACGCTTGGTGTGCGCGGTGGTTGCCGCGATGATGTTCATGGGCATCGCCTATGGACAGGTGGATGTCGAGACGAAGGTCATTTACCAGAAGGTCACGAAGATCGACGGTGAGGGCGTCGACATTAGTGCCGGGATCAAGATGCCAAGCATCAGTTGGCAGAATGTGCGCATGCCGTACAGGGGCATGGACATGATCAATCTCAAGAAGGACTTCAACAAGGAACTCATCGCTTCGACCGACAAACTCTGATCGGTCGATCTTCTTTTCGTACAAATTAGCATTTTCTATTTCCTTGTTTTTTTCAGTGCGTAATTTAGAATGCATTGTTCTTTAAGAACCGAAAGGTGGGAGATTTTGATGGTTCGATTGATTTTCTGTATCGTCTTTTTTTTACTGTTATGTGGGTGTGCCACCGATGAGAAAGGTGACATTTGTGAAGAAAAGGATAACCCGTGCGACGATAATGGTGATCAATCGGCAACATGCTCTTTGACCGAAACTCATTATGTCTGTGCATGCTCGGAAGGTTTTTCGTTTGATGGAGTATCCTGCAAAAGATTATTTCCCAATGCACGTTCTCGCCATGCAATGGCTTATGACAATAACAGGCTAAGGCTCGTGATGATGGGCGGGGGGACTGGGTATTCAATTTACTATGGGGACACATGGGAATGGGAAGGAAATATGAATCTCTGGTTTTCATTTGCTCCGGGCGTGGCTCCTTCTGAACGATCTCGCCCAGCGATGGTATTTGATAAAAAAAGAGGGAAAGCAGTTTTGTATGGTGGAGGCAATGCTTCAAAGAAGTATATGTCGGATACTTGGGAATGGGACGGAGCAAATTGGGCAGAACGAACTATGTCCGGTGGAAATCCGCCTGCGCGTCATGCACATGCCATGGCTTACGATGAGGCAAATGAAAGAACAATCTTGTTCGGGGGAATCGTATGTGGCAGTGATGATTGCACCTATTACAGTGACACATGGGCATGGGATGGAGAGACTTGGACTCATATGGCTTGCAATACCCCCGGTAGTCGTGATTTTCATGCTATGGCATATGATAGTGCCAGAGGAAGAATTGTTCTTTTCGGCGGGAGAGAAGATGGAAAATACGATAGAGATGAAACATGGGAATGGACAGGATCTGATTGGGTTTCTGTAAGTACCGGCACAACTCCGGCTGCGCGGAGATATCATGCTATGGCTTTTGACTCCAACCGACAACGAACAGTTTTATTTGGTGGTGCCAATGAAGACTCTGATGAACTGAACGAAACTTGGGAATGGGACGGAGCTTCTTGGATTAAAATGAATCCGGATCAAAGCCCTTTACCACGAGTAGGTCATGCAATGGTTTATGACGATACGCGAAAGCGAGTGCTGTTGTTCGGTGGTTATTCTGACGATACGAATACGTTACTTGGCGATTTTTGGGAGTGGGATGGGACGAACTGGGCAGAAATTAAGTGACTCATTAGTATTCGTGATGAAAACTCTTTATCTCGTATAGATCGGCGTGATGTCGATGGGGATGTCCTTGAGTTTTTCGAGGGCGTCGAGGATCTCCTTGCCGGGATGGGCCCACTTCTTGACGAAGGCGGCCGCTTCATCCGGGGTCGCCGCCGCCTCGATGCGGCACAGCTCCTCCAGCAGTTCGTCGGCCGTCGCCGCGAAGTTGGCATCGTTGGTCGCGAACGAGCCGTCGGGGTTGACGGTGATGACGCCGCGTTCCTTCATCCAGTTGAACTCTATCACATTCGCGCCGCCGTGCGCCTCGTGGACGCCGAACCGCATCGAGCGGAAGAGCCCCGCGAAGAATGAATCGAGCAGCGGCCGCGTGCCGAACGCCGGGACGCCGTACTTGCCGCCCATCTTGAGGAGCAGGACGAGGCCGCCGGTGTCGGCCTTGGCCTCTTCGATGGTGGTGTAGGCCGAACCGATGGCCGCCGCCACCTTCGTGCCGTCGGCGCGGTAGGCGGGGCCGAGTCCGTGGCTCACCTCATGCATCAGCACGAAGAAGAAGTAAGGGTCGAACTCTGCCGTGATGCGGTTATCCGATATCCGCTTGGCGATGACCGATGTGCAGGTCTTGAATTTCGCCTGCATGATATTGTAGATCATCACCTGTTTCCAGCCGACATTGCCGCGTACCCACGGGTCGTTCGGCAGATTGAAGGCGCTGGTCATGATGCCGTGGAACGCCTCGCCCGACGCGTAGAGTTCGTGCGCCACCACCATCGGCGCCATCCCGCCGACCGCCGCTTTGGCACCGGCCGGCATCGGGAAGACCGCCGATAGTTTGTCGAGGTTGTTCTCTATCTCTTTGAGCCGCGCACCTTTCTCATGGTCGACCGCCAGCAGGAACCCCTCGTAGGTCGACTTGATGCCCAGCACGCCGTCGGCATAGACCTCGAAGGGGCCGAAGACGAATTCAAGCGGTGCGTCGGTGAGCTTCACCCATTCGGCCTCGGTCTCCTGATATTTGCCGGTGAGGAGACTCTCGCCGCGGTTGAGGATGTACTTCTTGAGTCCTTCGTGTTTGACCAGAGCCGCCGCTTTTTTCAGGTGACCGGCGAGTTTTTCCAGTTCGGGGCGATAGTATTCGTGGTAGGGGACGGCGATGAGTTTGTCGCCCTCCTTGCGGATGACGGTGTAGGTGTCGCGCATCTTCTCCTGCGCGTCGGCGGGCAACTTCGCGATGGCCGCTTCGAGCGCGGCGGCGTCCATCCCGTCGGGATAGAAGGCGCACCCTTTGGCGCGGTCGGGGAGGTCGTCGGGATAGACGGTGGCGTATTCGGCGAGCTGGTCCCACGGTCCCTTGAAGCGGTTGTAGAACCGTTTCTTTTCCTCGTCGGACCCGGCCATCACCTTTTTCCAGATGCCGGGGAGCCGTTCATCCTGCTGGCGCAGATAGATGTCGGTCACCACATCGAGCGCCGCGATGAGGTGCGGCAGGGCGTCGCGGATGTCGTCGGTGAGCTGGGTCAGGTCGTAGCCGACCTCGATGTTCTTGAACTTCGAAAGAGCCTCGGCGGCGCGGGTCATGGGAACCTCCTTCAGTGGTTTTCGGTCGGGGAAGAATAGCGCGGGGAGGGGGGGAAGTCAAAAGAAAACGCCTGCGCGATTAGTTTAGTTGAAATCGGCGAAAGTTCCGGTACAATGCCCGGCATGAGACCGACACTCCGTGAGATAGTCGTCGCCTTCACGCGCCCCGCCGCCTTTCTGCCGTTTTTTGTACTGCTGTATCTGTTCGGTGCGCTGACCGGTCTGCTGGAACGGACGGTGACCTGCTTCCCGATGTCGGTCATTACCACCAACAAAGCGGTGGCCGAGAAACTGGCCGACCGGCCGGGGAACTGCCGATCATCGCTCGAGATCGAGAAATTCATGATCGAGAGTCCGATCTTCAACGACACCGATCTGCCGCCGGTGCGCGATATCTACATGGTCTTCCTCGAGGCCGATTATACGGCGTGGGAGGAGGTCCGGCGGACCGGCGACGCCATCGCCGAGATGAACCCGTTCCTCAAACGGATCGCCGAGCTCTACCTCGCCGGGCGGCTCAAGATGCTGGTCATCGCCTTCATCGTGGGGATCATCGTCGCGGTACTGACCTTCCCCTTCGCCCTGCCCCGTCGGAGTCCGTTCCGGCGGCTCGATATCGCGGCGGGCGTCGCGGGCTGGGGTGTTTTCGGGGCGCTTGCGGTCGGTGTCGCCTTTGCGGTCCACCCGGTCTTTCTGCCCGCCTATGCCCTGACCACGGCGGCGGGGATACTCTTCGCCCTCGTATTCCGGATACTGCTGAAGAAACATGAATCGAACGGAGGTCCCGTATGATCCCGCGTATCCTTTTTGTTCTTTCCGTTCTGTTTCTGGCCGCCTGCGCTTCGACCGATCCGCAGGAACGGCAGCTGCCTCCCGCCGCCGCACCGGTCGCCGCTCCGGCGCTTGAGGCGGCGCTGATGGAAAAGAGCACGGACACCCCGGCGTGGAAGAACGAAGGTCACTTCGAGGCCGACGGCCGCCACTATTTCGTCGGGAGCGCGGCGGGTATCGGCGATCGCGACGAGGCGAAGGGCAAGGCGCTGTCCAACGCACTTTCGAGTGTCAGCCGCTGGATACGGGTCGCGGTGAAGGCCGAAACGAAGAGTTATCAGGAACAGGTCGGGAACGCGGCGGGCGGCGTCCTGATGGATACGTCGAAGGAGTCGGGGGCGCTCATCACCGTGCGGCAGTACGACGAAGCGAACTATACCGAGACCTGGAACCGCGGCGGCCGCATCGAATACGACGCCTTCGTCCGGGTGGCGATCACGGCCGACAACATGAAGAAACTCCAGATCGAGGCGGCCGGCATCACGGCGTGGGCCGTCGCGCCGGGGAATGCCTGCACTATCACCCGCGAATCGGACACCTTCATCCGAGAGACCGCTGCCCGCAAAGGGTGGAAACTCGCCCCGACGCCGACGACGCTTACCGCCGAGGGCGACATCGAGAAACTCTTCGTCGAACCGAAGGATGCCTATTTCCTGCTCTTCCGGCCGCTCTGCGCGACGGCGCAGGGATCGGTGACGGCCAAGATCGCCTTTGAACACTACGCCCTCATCGAACGCTCCACCGCCAACACGATAACGGCCGAAGCGACGGCCTCGACGCAGGCCGAGGCGCTCAGGAAGGCGGAGGAGGCGATGCAGAAGGCGCTTTTCTCCTACAGCGGGGCCCTCTTCTCGCCGCAGATGCCGGAGGTCACCGCGCAGACGACGCTGTCGGAACTCGATGTCGAACTTCTCCAACTGTTCGAGAAGGCGAAAAAGGTCGACGCGGAGGGGTGGCTCCTTCCCGCCGCCGCGATGGCGAAGTGGCAGGAACTGGCCGACAAGCCCGATCCGAATCCCTACAAACAGACGGCGCTTGACCGCGTCACCCTGTGGAAGAAATATCAGGGCGATCGCACGGCGCTCGGCGAAAAACGGAAACTGGACCGCGAGAAACTGGTCAAAGCGTTGCCGCTCACGGTGGTCTCGTTCGACGAGAAGGTCCGCTATCTGCGCGAATATCTCTACGCCTACGGGACGCTGTTCGGCGCCGACGAGACCTTTGAACTGATCGATACCCTGCCCGACAAAGCAGCGGCGAAGAAACTGAAAGAGGGACTCTTCGACCCGGCGCTGGTGGGAGAATGGCAGATCGCGTGCGACCGCAACGACGGCGCCGCCTGCTATTTCCTCGGCGTTGCGCAGGGAGCGTCGGGCGAAAACGCGCTGCGGAAAGGGTGCGACGCGCAGGTGGGAATGGCGTGCCACGCCATCGCGAAGAGGGCGAAGTCCGATACCCGCTACCGGAAGGCGGCCGAGGCGGCCAAGAAGGCCTGTACCTACGGCGTCAGCAACTCCTGCTTCCTCGCCGGGATGGTCTACTACGCCGGGGCGAGCGATGTGAACGCCGACATTTCTGCGGCGCGCGGCCTGTTCGAAAAGGCGTGTGAGACGGGGAACAACGGGGGGTGCGCCTACCTCGGCTGGATGTACGAGAACGGCGAAGGGGTCACCAAGGACCGCGACACCGCCAAGCAGTACTACCTCAAAGCCTGCAACCTCGGCCACGCCAAATCGTGCGAACGGGCAGGCGACTGAAATAACTGTTTAAAATTATAGGGAATCGCTTTTGCTTAACGATATGTTAGGTAGATTGGATTAGGGAGTCTTCCATGCGCAAAAGTCTCTTGATCATCGTGGTACTCGTATTCGCGTGCGGCCTGCTTTCCGCCGCCCCGAAAAAACAACTCCCGGCGTGGGAGACCGAAGAGGAAAAGGCCGCCTCTCAGGCGAAAAAGATACCCTTCAACCTGCAACTCCGCACTCCGCCGCAGGAGATACCCTACGGCCCGCCCGAATACGGCGCGATGGCGGGAGTGGTCATCCAGATACCGACCGGCTGGTCTCAACTGGACGATTACTACGGCGCCATGGCGCAGGGGATCGTCGCCGCCGGCGCGAAGCCCTACATCATCGTCGCGAACACCAGCGAGAAGAACAGCGTCATGACCGATGCGCTCACCCCGTACGGCGTGGCCGAAAGCGATGTCGAGTTCTATACTTATCCCTACGACGCCAACTGGACGCGCGACTACGGTCCGTGGATGATCTACACCAACGGCCGGACGGCGCGCGCCGTGGTCGATCACCACTACTACGACGAACGCTCCAATGACGACGCGATACCGGTAAAACTCGGCGCGGCTTGGATCGACGAGGTGTTCGTCTCGGGCTTCTACACCGAGGGGGGCAACTTCATGACCGACGGACTCGGCACCTGCTGGATGTCGACCGGCGTGTTCGAGAAGAACAACCTGCAGGACACCGAACAGAACCGCGCCACGGTCGCGCAACTGTTCAAACAGTATGTCGGCTGTGACCGCGTCTTCTTTCCCGTCTCGATACCGGGCGAAGGGACCACCCACATCGACATGTACTCGAAGATACTCAATCAGGACACCATCATCGTCAGTTACTCCAGTTCCGAATGGGGCGCCGATGCGGGCGAACTGGCCCAACTCGAGACGGCGGCCGAACTCTACGGCTCCATCGAAAAGCCGGGCGGCGGCAAATACACCATCGTCCGCATCCCGATGACCTACGGTGGTTCGTGGTTCGGCACGACCTACTACACCCACACCAATTCGCTCATCGTCAACGATCATGTCCTCGTGCCGATCTACGGCAAGGGTACCGACGAAGAGGCGCTCCAGATCTACCGCGACCTGATGCCGGGCTACACCATCATCGGCATCGATTCGAACGAGATCATCCCGCAGGGGGGCTCCATCCACTGCACCACCATGCAGATACCGCCCGAACAGTACAAAGAATGCGGCGACGGCGTCATCGCGGGCGGCGAGGAGTGCGAACCGCTCTATCTCGGCGGCGAGACCTGCGTGACGCTCGGCTACACCTCGGGCGATCTCGCCTGCAATGACGACTGCACTTTTGACGAAACGGACTGCGTGACGCTCGAATCGTGCGGCAACGGCACTATCGACGCGGGTGAACTCTGCGACGGCAACACGATAGCCTGCACCGATATCGCCGGGAAGGACTACATCGACGGTACGGCCACCTGCCAGCCCAGCTGCGGCGCGTGGGATGAATCGGACTGCAAGAGCGACACCCCCGACGACACCCCGCAGCCCGACGATACGACCGAAGGCGAGTTCCCCGATGACGCGTTCCCCGAAGGTCCCACCGATATCGATGACCAGTCCGACCTCGAACCCGATGTGCCGAGCGACTTCGATTTCGCCGGTAGCGACGACACCATCCCGGCCGACGCGCCGGCGTCCGACGACGACACCGTCATCGTCCCCGACAGCGGCAAACGGGCCGTGGAAGCCGGCTGCGGCTGTTCGGTGCTGTTCTAGGATCCCTATGAAACACCACCGCAAGGAACTGTCGTTCACCACATCGACGCGGCGCGCCTTCATCAACATCACCGCCGAGGTCGAACGGGCGGTCGCCGAGAGCGGCGTGCAGGAGGGCTTCGTGCTCGTCAACGCCATGCACATCACCGCGAGCGTCTTCATCAACGACGACGAACGGGGGCTCCACCACGATTTCGAGCAGTGGCTGGAAAAACTCGCCCCCGAGAAACCCCATTCGCAGTACCGGCACAACGGCGGCGAGGACAACGGCGACGCGCATCTCAAACGGCAGGTGATGGGGCGCGAGGTGGTGGTGGCCATCACCGGCGGGCGGCTCGACTTCGGCCCGTGGGAACAGATATTCTACGGCGAATTCGACGGCATGCGCCGCAAGCGCGTCCTCATCAAGATCATCGGCGAATAGCGATTCAACTTCCCGAAAAGCCGATTAATTCAGGCCATTATCGTTGCATTTATTTCGACCTGCGCTACAATCTCGGGGTCGGTCCTTTCAAAACAAGGGGGAAACCATGAAGATCTTCCGGCTTTGTATCGTGCTTCTGCTGAGTATGGCGCTTTTTGCCGCCTGCGACGAGAAGAAGAGCGACAAGAAATTCACGCCGATCACGGCGAAAAAGACCATTTCGGCATCCGCGGGCGGCGTTGTCTCGACTCCGGGCGGCGAGGCGAAGGTGGAGATACCTGCCGGGGCACTGGCGCAGGACACCGAGATAACGATCACCGAGAAGGAGCCGGATGGTTATCCCGAGTCGGAAAAACTCGCCAGCGCGGTATGGCACTTCGGGCCCGACGGGTTGGTGTTCGAGAAGCCGATAACGATGTCGATAGAACTTACCAAAGCCACCGGGGAAGGCGAGGTGGCGGTCATCGCGGTCCACCGCGCGGAGGCGTGGCATTCAAAAGGGTGGGACGGCCAGTTCGCGGCGGGCGATCCGATCATGGCGGGCGACCCGATCATGGCGGGCGACCCGATCATGGCGGGTGATCCCATCATGGCGGGCGATCCCATCATGTCGCAGGTCGGCCACTTCTCCGATTTCGCGGTCTATGTCCATCCGAAGGAAGAGAGCGACAGCGACACGGTCGGACGGGACGATAACGCCACCGACGACATTCTGCCCGACGCCGATACGGTGAAAAACCCCGACGACCTGCTGGGTGAGTGGGAATTTACGGCCGACAACGCCCACATATCGGTGATGAAGGGAGAGACCGACGATTATATGCTGGATATCGGTTTCAACAGCACCGAGGAGTTCTACTATTCGCACGCCGGGACCTTCGACGGCTACACCTACACCGGCGATTACACCTACTGGGACGGTTCGACCGAGAAGACGGCGGCAATGACGGTCGTTTTCACGCTGACCGACCCGAATACGGTCAATGTCGTCATCACCGCCGAAGCGCCGATGGGTAACCGCACCCTCACCGGCGGCGTGCGGCCCGTTCCCGACGAGGATACGGTCATGCCCGACGACGATTCGGTCGCGACGATCTGCGGCAACATCCTCGTCGAGACAGGCGAATCGTGCGACAGTAACAGCACCCTGTGTGCCGACTCGCTTTCGGGATCGACCGGCACGGTGTACTGCTCCACCACCTGCGAATGGGATCTTGATCGCTGCATGGTGGACACCGCCTGCTACGGCGGGTCCTATTTCCAGTATGTGTCGACCTTCGACCTGTGTGTCCGTCGCGCCACCGGCGTGCCGCCGACCGAACAGACGGCGTGCTACGATGCGACCGGCCTTGTCTCCTGCCCGCTGGCGGCCCAGCCCTTCGCGGGACAGGATGCCCAGTACTTCAGCGGGAACACCAAGTTGCTCATGAACTATACCGAATCGGTCTACGACCAGACGACCGGACTGACGTGGCAGAAGACCTTCGTGAGCGACTATTCGCTGGATGGTTATTGTTCATCGGTCGACGGGTGCACATGGGCAGAGGCACAGGCCTTCTGCGCGGCGCAGGCATGGGAAGGCGCAAGCGGCTGGCGTCTGCCGACCGACCGTGAGTTCGATACCATACTGAACTTCGGCATGGAGCCGATGTTCGATGCCGACTCGTTCTTCAACATACCGGCCAATCAGGGTATCTGGACATCGGTCGAAGTGCCCGGCAATACGGCGCAGGCGTTCGAGGTCTACAGCCATTCGGGTTCCTTTGAGCCCTACGACAAGGCGACCGTCGCGAAGGTGCTGTGCGTCAACGGGACCTACTATCAGCCCCTGATGCAGGCGGTATCCTACCGGCGCAACAACGAGCCGCTCTGGGGGGACGACACCACCGCCCTGATGTGGACACCGGTGCTCAATGCGACGGCGACATGGGAACAGGCGCTGGCGGAGTGCCTCGCGTCGACCTACGGCGGTTACGACGACTGGCGTCTGCCGACGGCCAACGAACTGCGGACCATCTATGACATGACGGTGGGCGACTTCACCTCGACCGAATTCCCCGGCAACTGGCAACTCGAACAGTGGACCGCCACCACCGCCGGGTACAGCGCGGGAGCCGCCTATGTGGTCAACGGCATGAACGGTGTGCGGTACCCTTCCTATAAACTCGGCGCCGTCGGCGTCCGTTGCGTCAGGTAGCGGCGCGGCGCTTTTCCCTTCCATTTACTGGAAAAATGCATCGGGCGGTGTATCATAGCGCGATACCGGTCCGCTGACAGTTACGGAGTGAGGCATGAAACAGGAAAAGCACGGGGCGAACGGCAACAGCATCTTCTTCACCGACGGCAAACTGCTCGGCAAGGACCTGAAGCCCGACTTCGAGAAGGCGATAGAGTACCTGCTGGTCAAGGACCGCACCACCGTCAACTCGCGCGACATCTACTTCGCGCTCGCCTTCGCCATCCGGCACCGTCTCATCCGCAAATGGCTCCGGACCCAGTACGAATACCGCAAACAGGACGCCAAACGGGTCTACTACCTCTCGATGGAATTCCTGATGGGCCGCCTGATGGGCAATATGCTGACCAACACCGAATACTACAAGGAGTGCTCCGAGATACTGATGCAACTCGGCTACAATCTCGAAGATATCCGCGATGTGGAGCCCGACATGGGGCTGGGCAACGGCGGTCTGGGGCGGCTCGCGGCCTGTTTCCTCGACTCGATGGCCACGATGAGCCTGCCCGCCTACGGCTACGGCATCCGCTATGAATACGGCATCTTCAAGCAGGAGATAAAGAACGGCTGGCAGATCGAACTGCCCGACAACTGGCTCAAATACGGCTGTCCGTGGGAGATCGCGCGGCCCCATCTCGAATACCGCGTTCAGTTCGGCGGCCGCGTGGCGACCGAACAGGACAAGGCGGGACGCTTCCATTTCAATTGGGTCGATACCGAGGATGTCATCGCGCTCGCCTACGATGTGCCGGTGCCGGGCTACCGCAACAACACCGTCAATAACCTGCGCCTCTGGCAGGCGAAGGCGACCACCGAGTTCGATTTCTCCAGTTTCAACAGCGGCGACTATATGGCGGCGGTCGACGGGAAGAACAAGTCGGAGAACATCTCGAAGGTGCTCTACCCGAACGACAATGTCCACGCGGGCAAGATACTGCGGCTCAAACAGCAGTACTTTTTCGTCTCGGCGACCCTGCAGGACATCATCTACCACTTCAAGAAGGCATACGACGACTTCCGCGAGTTCCCCGACAAGGTGGCCATCCAGCTCAACGATACCCACCCGGTCATCGCGATACCGGAACTGATGCGCCTGCTCATGGATCAGGAGGGGTTCGAATGGAACGAGGCGTGGGACATCACCACCCGCACCTTCGGCTACACCAATCATACGATACTGCCCGAGGCGCTCGAAAAGTGGGATGTCGAACTGCTGGGGCCGCTCCTGCCGCGCCAACTCCAGATCGTCTACGAGATCAACCGGCGGTTCCACAACGAACTGCGCGACATGGGGCGGTTCGACGACAACGCCATCGCGAAGATGTCCATCGTCGAGGAGGCGACCCCCAAGATGGTCCGGATGGCCAATCTCGCCATCGTCGGCAGCCATTCGGTCAACGGGGTCAGCCAACTCCACACCGACATCCTGAGGAACGATATCTTCCGCGATTTCTGCCGCTACAATGCGACACTCTTCAACAACAAGACCAACGGCATCACGCCGCGCCGCTGGCTCAAGAAAGCCAACCCGTTCCTCGCCAACATCATCTCCGACCGCATCGGCGAAGGATGGGTGACCCGGCTCGATGAACTGCGGAAACTCGAACCGTTAGTTGAGGACGCCGAGTTCCGCGAACTGTGGCGCGAGGCGAAACTGCTCGCCAAGCGGCATCTGGCCCGCTATATCAAGGAGACCTACGGCGTCGCGGTGAACCACAACTCGATCTTCGATGTCCAGATAAAGCGGCTCCACGAATATAAGCGGCAACTCCTCAATGTGCTCCATGTCATCACCCTCTACAACCGCATCAAGGCGAACCCGTCGGGTGATTTTGTGCCGCGCACCGTCATCTTCGGCGGCAAGGCGGCCCCCGGCTATCAGGTGTCGAAACTCATCATCAAGCTCATCAATTCGGTGGCGCAGGTGGTGAACAACGACCCGGCGGTGGGCGACCGGCTGAAGGTCCTCTTTCTCAAGAATTACTCCGTGTCGCTTGCCGAGAAGATCATCCCGGCGACCGACCTTTCCGAGCAGATATCGACCGCCGGCTACGAGGCGTCGGGCACCGGCAACATGAAGTTCATGCTCAACGGCGCACTCACCATCGGCACGCTCGACGGCGCGAATGTCGAGATGGCCGAAGAGGTGGGGATGGAGAACATCTTCATCTTCGGCCTCAAGGCGCATGAGGTCCGCGACCTCAAGAAGCGCGGCTACAATCCGCAGGAATACTACCAGCGCGACGCCGAGATGCGCAAGGTGCTCGACATGATCAACACCGACTACTTCAACAAGAACGAGCCGGGCATCTTCCAGTTCCTCTACCAGAACATCGTGCTGTTCAGCGACCACTACTGCCTGCTGGCCGACTACCGGGCGTATGTCGATACGCAAGAGAAGGTGAGCGCGCTGTTCAAGGATCAGGAGGCGTGGACGAAGAAGTCGATACTCAACACCGCCCGCTCCGGCAAATTCTCCTCCGACCGCACCATCATGCAGTACGCCAATGAGATCTGGAAGGTGAGCCCGGTCATCATCCCCGACGAATAAGCAGAAATCTGCTTCGAAATAAAGATTTTCTTTTACATCGAATCGCGCATTGCTATACTTTCGCCGGACAACGGAGTTCGGAGCCCATGCGCCTGTTCCTATTTATAAGCGTTCTTATCGCGGCCTCTCCGCTCTTCGCCTTTCCCGACTGCATCAACAAAGAGCCGGTGACCGAGGAGTGTCTCAAGACGGTCTATGAATCGGGCGAGGAGGAACTCTACCTCGAATTCTACCCCAAGGTGCAGTTCCGTGAGAAAGAGGGCGCCGCGGCGCGCCGGGTGCTCGCCCTTTACCGCACCGGCCGCGAACTCGAGATTCCGGCCGCGCTCAAGGAACTTCCCGAAAAACGGCGCAAGACGCTCCTGTTCCGCTATCTCGCCTTCCGCGCAGAATTCTCGGCGAAGAAATGGAAGGCGGCGCGTAAGACGCTCGAAGGGATCGCGACCGACTATCCCGCGTTCTACCGTGAGCGGGCGCTCGGCTGTCTCGAAGGGGACATGTTCCTTGCCGAGCGGAAATGGAAGGATGCGCTGTCAAAATACACCAAGTGCCTGCGGGAGGACAAGAACGAGGCGGCCGCCTTCAACCGTATCGTCGCCAAGGAGCAGGGGAAGGGGGCCGACGCGAAGTTCATTCCCGACTATCTCGCGTTCCTTGACGAGATGGGCTATGTCGCCCAGCGTCCCGCCATCCGCGAACGGCTCCTGTCGATCCGCCGCTCTCAAGGGCTTCCGGTCGAAGGATCGCCGCTGTTCGTCAAGTGGTTCGCCGCGATGCGCAAAGAGGGACTCGCCGACGAGTTCTACTGCGAGGTGCTCACCGAGATGGGCTATCCGATGTCGCTCGAGGCGGGGCGCTATCTGGTCGGCAAGAAACGCTACAGCGACGCGATAACGCTCATCGACCGCGAGATAGCGAAGTGCCCGCACGAGGAATGCCGCTATTCCTACGGCTGGGAGAAGTTCCGCATCCTGTCGAGCAAAGGGGTCCCGGCCGAAGGGGCCGCCTACATGCGGTGGCTGGCCGAAAGCCTCTCGGGTCAGCGCAAGGAACGGGTGCTGTTCCACGCCGCCGTCTCCTTCATCGAGTCGAACAATACCGCGGCGGCACGGGAGATACTGGAGGAGACGGTCTATCAAAATCCTAAGTCGGCGTGGTTCCTCCAGTCGCTCTACCGGCTCGGGCTCATCCATCTCATGGAGGGGAACGAGTTCTATGCATACCTTCTCTGGGGCAACTTCGTCTTCGCCGCGAATTTGAAGCCGCGCGGTGCGGGGGTGGGCGATTCACTGCAGACGATGCAGTCGCTGACGCTCTTTTACGACCGGCTGTTCAACTACTACCTGTTCAGCGGTTCGAACGACTACGAATGCGGCGCGCAGGACGACGGCGACTGCACCGCGAAGGATTTCATATCCTACTACGACTTCCTCTACTATCACCTCGCCGCCGCGCCGAAACTGGCGGCGGTCAAACAGCCGGCCGCGAGCGACGAGTCCCGCCGCGCGAAGTGGCGCGCCGCCCTGCGCACCTTCGACAGCGATCCGTATGAGGAACTGCTCGACGCGGTGGAAAAGGCGCCCGCCGCGTTCCGTAAGGACGAGACGGTCGAGAGCATGGCTTTCTTCGCGCGGCACCGGCTGCTCGACGGCCTCCTTTTCTATGAACGCTACACCCGTGCCAAGGATCTCCTGCCGGCCAACGCCGGCGATCCGGTGGTGCCGTTCGTCATGCGCAACCTCGCCCTGCCCATCTACAAGGCGGCCGAAAAGTACGCCCGCATCATCGACAGCATCTACGAGGCGATAAAGGCGTCGCTCAAGTTCGCGCCGCAGTACGGCGACACCGACAAATGGAAGATACTCTACCCAGTGCCGCACTTCGACGCGGTGATGCGACTCTCCGAGGAGTTCGCCATATCGCCCGCCTTCCTCTATGCCATCATGCGGGCCGAGAGCTTCTACCGCGACTGGGTCGTGTCGGGGGCGGGGGCCATCGGGCTCATGCAGATCATGCCGTCGACCTTCCAGAAGATATCGGGGCAGTCGGGCATCAAGGTCAAGGATCCGTTCAATCCGTACGAGTCGCTCAAGGCGTCGGCGTGGTATCTCTCGAAACTGCTCAAGCGGTTCGACGGCAACATCATCCTCGCGGCGGCCGCCTACAACGCCGGGCCGAAGAAGGTCGGACAGTGGTATCAGCAGTTCGGCGATCTGCCGGGGATGTCGTTCATCGAACTCATCCCGTATCAGGAGACGCGCAACTATGCGAAGCGGGTCGCCCGCTTCTACGAGATATATTCGTATCTGTACGAAGGGTCGTTCTATCACTTGGAGCTGGGAGAGCCGTTTGAGATCAAGGAAGATCCTACCGTGGTTGATTTTTAGCATCGCCCTGTTCCTCACGGCGGGCGAGAAGGGGGGCGACGAGTTCCTCTACCTCCATACCGCGTCGTTCAACTTCCATGACGGCGTTCCCTTCATCCGTGTCCATGTGAAGGACCTTCCGGCGCCGCTGGCGGTGTCGGGGGCGGTCCGGTTCTCGTGCGGCGGGAAGGAGCTGTCGGCCGACGCGGCGACCGTGACGCTCACCGGCTATATCGCGCCGGTGGTCCGCTACCGGGTGGCGATCGAGGAACTGACCGGGGCGGCGCTTTCCGGGTACCGCGACCGGGTCGTGCAGGTGGCGACCGAGACGGGGCGGCCGGTGGAGCTCTTCATGACCGGCGGCATCTTCTCCATCAGCGAGCGGCGTATCGACAACCGCGAATACTACATCGCCCTCAAGGAACTCTTCGATAAAGAGGCGGCGGTGAAACTGCAGGATGAACTGCGGGCCGAACTTCCGGGCCGTCAGATACTCGCGCTTCCCTTCTTTGTGACTCCGTCGCAGGCGACCATTACCGTCGAGGGAACGGGAAAGAAACTGACCTGCGACCGGTTCGTGAAGCTGGAGCCGACCGGCCCGGCCACCGCGACAGGCTCGGGGCAGGCCACGGCGGGCGGTCTTACCCTCGGCGGCCACGCGGCGCAGTTCTTCTACGGTTCGGCCGACGGGACGCTGGGGCTGGTGGTCGAAGAAGATGTCGAAAAACTGCTCTACCGCATCCTGCCGGGCGAGATGTTCGCCTCGGCGCCGGCCGAGACGCTCAAGGCGCAGGCCATCGCGGCGCGGACCGATATCTTCATGCAGCTGGGCAAACGGCATATCGGCGATCCGGTCCACATCTGTTCCGAGGTCCACTGCCAGAAACTCGATTGGAAGAATGACGCGGTCGCGCCGAAGTTCCGCGACGCGGTCGATGCGACGCGCGGCGAGATACTGCTCCACCGCGATCTCTATGTCGCCCGTGCCCCGTACTCCTCCTCCTGCGGCGGCCATTCCGAGAACATCAAGAATGTCTGGTTCTCGGCCGAAAAGGAGTATCTGCAGGGTGTCTGGGACACCGATAAACCGCAGAAGTTCAACCTGACGCGCGGGGTCGAGGTGCGCAAGTTCCTAGAGACCAAAGAGGGCGAATGCGGTATCGCGCTCAATAAGAAATTCCGCTGGCAGAAGGATATCCCCGCCAAGAAGATGGACGAACTGCTGGCATCGCTCGGCGTCGGCCATGTCACCGACATCAAACCGCTCGAACGCGGCGTGTCGGGCCGCGTCTGGAAACTGCTCATCACCGGCGACAAGGGGGAAAAGCCGGTGTGGGGAGAGCTGGTGATGCGGCGGCTCATCGACGACCTCCCCAGTTCGCTGTTCGCGGTCGACTACGACGAGAAGAAGAAGCTCTGGAAGTTCACCGGGGCGGGGTGGGGGCACGGCGTCGGCATGTGCCAGATGGGGGCCATCGGCCTCGGACAGAAGGGGAAGAAATACCGCGAGATACTCGGCCGCTACTATCCCGGCACCGTCGTGACGAAAATTTATTGAGAAATACTATGAATATTCCGGTGGCGCTTCGGTCTGGCTCTCTGAAAAAGCCATACTAGGCATGGAGGGTAACATGTTGTCACTGATCAAAAAGTCGCTCATCTGGATCGTCAGCGGTACGGCGTCGATCATCCTGACAGCCTGTTATGGCCCGCCGACCGATCCCGCTTGCTTTGTACAGTTGAAGACGGTCGATCCAAACAATGACCCCATACCGGGGCTTGCCGTTTCGAGGGCTGAGTATGGTCAGGATTCCTATACTTCAAGTGATGGCATTGCATATTTGGATGGCGCTTGCCATGCGGACATTGTAGTGACCATTACAGATGTGGATGGCGCGGAGAACGGATCATTTCTAACAAAAACGGTGGGCTTGTCAGAACTGAATGTAGATGAGCAAGGTGTATATGTCGTCGTCATGGAGTGGGACGGGACTCCCGTGACTGATGGCCCCGGTTTGCCCGATGCGAATTAGTGGAAGGGGGAGGGAAACATGTTGTCACTGATCAAGAAATCACTCATCTGGATCGTCAGCGGTACCGTGTCGGTCATCCTGACCGCCTGTTATGGACCGGCGGTATGTCTCGAACACCGAACTCTGACAAAAAAGCTCACTTTTCTTGACCCGCAGGGGGCGCCCATACCGGAACTTAAAATAATGACAGGGTTTGATGTGTCGGAATATTTTACCGATGCAAATGGGCAGGTGACCGTATCTGTTTCAGGGCCTGCGTGTGGTTCCGTATAATGGCCCCGACTTTTCAGACACAGGAAAAGGAGTATAACTGTGCATGAAA
>ERZ1645192.585-NODE-585-length-30399-cov-8.106512_pt1 | contig 30399 bp, 26 predicted proteins | sample MGYA00575354_ERZ1645192 | MGnify/ENA primary metagenome ERZ1645192 (study PRJEB40844, sample SAMN11349763) | freshwater sediment metagenome | isolation source: river sediment | host: Sediment | place: India: Faizupur Khadar , New Delhi | collected 2017-02-21 ... | reverse complement strand
TGGTCGCGCATGGGCATGGCGGCGACTACCGGCTGGACCTCGACGATGCCTCGCACGCGATCGCCGGGGCACGCTGGCGGGACGGCGTGCTCAGCGCCCGCATCGACGGTGCGATGCAGCGCTTCGCCGCGCGCGTCGAGGGCGACACGGTGCTGGTCCACGACGGCAACGCGCGGCTGCGCCTCGCGTCGGAGCCGGTGTATCGTCGCGGGGATGCGGAAGGCGGCGCGGCGGAACATCGGCTGCGCGCGCCGATGCCGGGCCGGGTGGTGCTGGTGCAGGCCGCCGCCGGCGACGCGGTCCAGGGCGGAGACGTGGTGCTGGTGATCGAGGCGATGAAGATGGAACTGGCGCTCAAGGCCCCGCGCGACGGCGTGGTCGCCGAGGTGCGCGTGGCGGTCGGCGAGTTCGTCGAGGCCGACGCCATCCTGGCCGCGCTGGAGCCCTGAGCATGGCGATGCCGGCCGAGGTGCGCATCGTCGAAGTGGGCCCGCGCGACGGCCTGCAGAACGAGCGCGTGGACATCGGCACCGCGGCCAAGGTCGAACTGATCGACCGGCTCTCGCGGACCGGCCTGCGCAGCATCGAGGCCACCGCCTTCGTCAGCCCGAAGTGGGTGCCGCAGATGGCCGACGCCGCCGAGGTGCTGGCCGGCATCGAGCGCATGGCGGGCATTGCCTATCCGGTGCTGGTGCCGAACGAACAGGGCTACGCGCGCGCGCGCGAGGCCGGTGCCGACGAGGTGGCGGTGTTCACCGCCGCGTCGGAGGCCTTCAACCTGCGCAATACCAACGCCAGCATCGCGCAGTCGCTGGAACGCTTCGCCCCGGTGCTGGAACGCGCCCGCGCCGACGGCGTGCGGGTGCGCGGCTACGTCTCGACCGTGCTCGGCTGCCCCTACCAGGGCGAGGTACCGTTGGCCGACGTGGTCCGGGTCGCGCGTTCGCTGCACGCGATGGGCTGCTACGAAATCTCGCTGGGCGACACCATCGGCGTGGGCACGCCGGCGAAGGCGCGCGCGATGCTGCAGGCGGTCGCCAGCGAGGTGCCGATGGCGGCGCTCGCCATCCACTTCCACGACACCTACGGACAGGCCCTCGCCAACGTGCTGGCCTGCCTCGAGGACGGCGTGGCCGTCGTCGACAGCGCGGTCTCGGGTGCCGGCGGCTGCCCGTACGCGAAGGGCGCCAGCGGCAACGTCGCCAGCGAGGACGTGGTGTACATGCTGCACGGGCTGGGCATCCGCACCGGGGTGGACCTGCCCCTGCTGGCCGAGACCGGGCGCTGGCTTGCCGGCCTGCTGGGCCGCGAGACCGGCAGCAAGGTCGGGCGGGCGCTCGCCGCATGAGCACCGAGGCGCCCTCGGGGAGCGGGACGATCCAGCGGATCGACCAGACCCTGGCGGCGCTCGAGCAGGCCAGCTGCGATCCCGAATTCCCGCAGCATTGCCTCGGGATGATGGACGACGTGCGCGCTGCGCTGCTGCAGGCGCGCGAGGCGATCGCCGCCGAGCACGACAAGTACCGCGCGCTGTTCGACGCGGTGCCGGACCCGGTCAGCATCATCGCCCGCGACGGCACCGTGCTGGACCTCAACCGCGCCGGCATGCAGGCCTACAACCGCCCGCGCGAGGACATCGTCGGCAAGCCGATCGAGGTGCTCAACCCGGACCTGCCGCGCGACCACCTGGCGCCGGTGCTGGAGACCCTGGACCGCGGCGGCACCTACGTCATCGAAGTCACCAACATGCGCGCGGACGGGACCCGCTTCCCGGTCGAGGTGCATTCGGCGAACCTCGCCTACGACGGGCGCGACGCGATCGTCGCGGTCGCGCGCGACCTCAGCAAGCGGCAGGAAGCGGAAGTCCGCTACCGCGAGCTGATGGAGTCGATCGACAAGGGCATCATCATCCAGGACGCGCAGGGCCGCTTCGTGTACGGGAACCCGGCGGCGATGCGCATCCTCGGCCTGCGCTCGGGCGAGTCGCTGGCGGAAGCGATGGGCAACGGCCGCTGGAAGGTGTTGCACGAGAGCGGCCACGAGATGGCCTACGACGACTTCCCCACCGTGCGCGCGCTGCGCGGCGGCCGCATCGTCGAAAGCACGGTGATCGGCCTGTACCACCTGATGCGCCGCCAACTGCTGTGGCTGGCGGTCACGGCGGTGCCGCAGTACGCACCGGGCAGCGACCGCCCCGGGCAGATCCTGTCGCTGTTCAGCGACGTCACCGAGTTGAAGCGCGACGGGGCCTGGTTCGATCGCGCGCAGGCGCTGGCGCGCATCGGTGGCTGGCAATGGGACCGCGGCACCGACGAGTTCTACCTGACCGAGGAAGCGGTGCGCATCCTCGGCGCGAGTTCGCCGCCGGAAGACATCGCCGGCTTCCTGGCCTGCCTGCGCGAGGGCGACCGCCAACGCGTGCGGAACCTGCTGTCCGAAGTCGACAGCGGCACCGGCTTCGAACTTGAACTGCAGGGCGCGCAAGCCGATGGCGCGCCGTTCTGGATCCGCCTGATCGGCGAGTCCGAATCCGAGGGCCATGCCGCCGACGTACTCACCGGCACCCTGCAGGACATCACCGACCGCAAGCGCGCGGAAGAGACGCTGCGGGTACAGGCGCAGACCGATGCCCTCACCGGCCTGATGAACCGCGACGCGATCCTCGCCCAGCTCGATGCGCGGCTCGCCGACCCCGCGAAACACCGCGTCGCCCTGCTCTACATCGACCTCGACCGGTTCAAGATCGTCAACGACGTGCTCGGCCACGGCGCCGGCGACCAATTGCTGGTCGGGGCGGCCAACCGGATGCGCGAGGCGGTCGGTGGCGAAGGCCTGGTCGCGCGCTTCGGCGGCGACGAATTCCTGGTGGTCTGCCCGACGGCGGACGATGGCGAGCGTCCGAAGCGGCTGGCGCGGCGGATCCAGGAAGCCTTCGACCCGCCCTTCCGGCTGGACGGCGACGAGTTCAACGTCACCACCAGCATCGGCATCGCCCAGGCCCCCACCGATGGCACGGCGTCGCAACAGCTGATCCAGAGCGCGGACCTGGCGATGTACGACAGCAAGCGCCGGCACCGCAACGGCTGGCAGGCGTTCTCCCCGGAGCTCGCCGCGCGCCAGAACGAGCGCCTGCAGACCGAGACCCAACTGCGCCGGGCGCTGGACAACCGCGAGTTCCACCTGGTCTACCAGCCGCAAGTGGACCTGCGTTCCGGGCGCATCCTCTACGCCGAGGCGCTGGTGCGCTGGCACAACCCCCAACTGGGGGAAATGCGACCCGACCGCTTCATCGAGCTGGCCGAAACCACCGGGGACATCATCCGCATCGGCAACTGGGTGTTGCGCGAAGCATGCGACCAGATGCGCCGCTGGCGCGAGCAGTCGCTGCCGATCCATCGCGTCGCCATCAACGTGTCCTACCGCCAGTTCACCGGCGACAACCTGGGCGAGAGCGTGCGCCTGGCCCTGGCCGAGGCCGGACTGCCCGGCTCGGCGCTGGAGCTCGAGCTGACCGAACGCGTGCTGGTCGACGACACCGCCGACACGCTCCATGTCTTCGACCAGCTGCGCAAGCTGGGCGTCCAGCTGTCGATCGACGACTTCGGCGAGGGCTACAGCGCGCTCAACTACCTGCGCCGGCTGCCGATCCACTCGCTGAAGCTCAGCCAGTCCTTCCTCGCCGGCGTCCCGCGCAAGCCGTCGGACGTGGCGATCTGCCAGGCAGTAGCCGGCATCGCCAACAGCCTGGGCCTGGGCATCGTTGCCGAGGGCGTCGAGACCGAGGCGCAACGGGACTTCCTGCTGCGCCTTGGCGTCCGCATCGGACAGGGGTTCCTGTTCGCACCGGGCCTGCTGCCCGGGCAGTTCGCCAAGCGCGTGGCCGCACAGCAGGAGCAGGCATGACCCTGCCCGCCGGATGTGCGCTGCGCCCGATCACGGCGGAGGACGATGTGGCGATGGCGACGGTGATCCGCACGGTCATGCCGGAGTTCGGCGCCTGCGGCGACGGCTTTGCGATCAACGATCCCGAGGTGGACTGGATGAGCCGCGCCTATGCGGCGCCGCGGCATGCGTACTTCGTGCTGGTGCGCGATGGCCGCGTGCTCGGCGGCGCCGGCGTCGCGCCGCTGGCCGGCGGCGATGCCGGCACCTGCGAATTGCGCAAGATGTATTTCCTGCCCGAGGCGCGCGGGCTCGGTGCCGGAACGGCGATGATGGCGCGCTGCCTGGACGCCGCGCGCGCCTTCGGCTTCCGCCAGTGCTACCTGGAAACCCTGACCGGCATGGACGCGGCGATGCGGCTGTACGAACGCAGCGGCTTCCGTCGCATCGCCTCATCGATGGGCGCCACCGGTCACGGCGGCTGCAACCGCTTCTACCTGCTGGAACTTGCCCTGGCGTAGTCCGCACCCGGCCGCCACCGGGGGCTGCTTGCGGGTCACTGCGAACGTCCTGTTCGACCTTGCCGACGTACGCCATCCATGGCGCACTCCGCGCTGCCCCCGGCGGCGAACCGGTGCTCATCGCATTTCGCTAAAATCGCGGTTTTCCGCCCGCAGGAATCCCCCATGCAACTCGCTTCCGCACGCGCCGTGGTCACCGGCGGCGTCTCCGGCCTCGGCCTGGCCGTCGCCCGGCACCTGGTCGCCCAGGGCGGCAAGGTCGCCCTGTTCGACGTCAACGACGACAAGGGCGCGGCCGCCGTCGCCGAGCTCGGCGAGGCGAACGCCCGCTACTTCCGCACCGACGTCACCGACGAGGCCGGCGTGGCCGCGAACGTCGCCGCCGCGCACGCCGCGATGGGCGGGATCAACGCCTGCATCAACTGCGCCGGCATCCTCGGCGCGGGCCGCGTGCTGGGCCGCGACGGCGCGATGAAGCTCTCGCAGTTCCAGGCCACGGTGATGGTCAACCTGGTCGGCAGCTTCAACGTCGCCAAGGCCTGCGCCGAGCGCATGCAGCACAACGAGGCCGGTACCGACGGCGAGCGCGGGGTGATCGTCAACACCGCCTCGGTCGCCGCCTACGAGGGCCAGATCGGCCAGGCCGCCTACTCGGCGTCGAAGGGCGGCGTGGTCGGCATGACCCTGCCGATGGCCCGCGAACTCGCGCGCTTCGGCATCCGCGTCAACACCGTCGCCCCGGGCATCTTCTGGACGCCGATGGTCGACGGCATGCCCGACGACGTGCAGGCGTCGCTGGCGGCATCGATCCCGTTCCCGGCGCGCCTCGGCAAGCCGGAGGAATTCGCCGACCTGGTCGCCTATATCCTCGGCAACACCTACCTCAACGGCGAGACGATCCGCCTCGACGGCGCGACCCGCCTCGCCCCGAAATGACCCCTCTCCCGGCCGTCGGCCACCCGCTCCCCCACGCGGAGCGGGCTCAACAAGAGCGAGCGCAATGAAGGCTTACGACATCAAGAAGGGCAACGTCGTCGAACACAACGGCGGCGTCTACCAGGTCCGCGACATCGAGCGCAGCAGCCCGCAGGGCCGCGGCGGCAACGTGCGCTTCCGCTTCGTCATGTACTCGATCCCCGGCGGCAACAAGCTGGATGCCAGCTTCGACGGCGACGACGACCTGCGCGAGGTCGACATGAGCCGCCGCCAGTGCACCTATTCGTACAAGGATGGCGAGGCCTTCGTGTTCCTCGACGACGAGGACTACACGCCGTATACGCTGGACGCGGACGCGGTAGGCGACGCCGCCGGCTACATCGTGGACGACCTCACCGGCATCTACGTGCAGCTGATCGAGGACGCGCCGGTGGCGATCCAGCTGCCGCAGTCGGTGGCGATCGAAGTGGTCGACACCCCGCCGGAGCTGAAGGGCGGCACCGCGACCAAGCGCCCGAAGCCGGCCAAGCTGAGCACCGGCATCGAGATCATGGTGCCGGAATACATCGGCAACGGCGAGAAGGTGTGGGTCAACACCACCACCGGCGAGTTCGCCGGCCGCGCGGAGTAAGCGAGTCGCGGCGGGTTCCGGCGGGATGCCGGGCGCCGCCGTGCAGAGCGCGCCAAGGACGGCGCGCGTCGGCGCCTCGAACAGGACGTTCGCACGAAGCCGCTGCCGGAGGCGCACGGCATCCTCACCGGACTTTTCCGGAGGCGCAGCATGATTCAGCCAATCACCCTGTCGGGCCATGGCGTACGCCTCGAACCCCTGCAGCGCGAGCACGTCGCCGCGCTCCAGGACGCGGTGGACGATGGCGACATCGGCGCGATCGACTACGTCAACGTGCCGGGTCGCGACGGCATCCCGGCCTGGGTCGACCATGCGCTGGCGATGCGCGAGGCCGGGCGCGAGCTGCCGTTCGCCATCGTCGCCGGCGACCGCGTCGTCGGCAGCACGCGCTTCTACGACATCGATTTATCGGTGCCGACGGTGGCGATCGGCTATACCTTCCACGCCGCCTCGGTCTGGCGCAGCCACGTCAACACCGCCAACAAGCGGCTGATGCTCGGCCATGCCTTCGACGCGCTGGACGCGCAGTCGGTGTACTTCCACACCAGCCACCGCAACCTGCGGTCGCGCGCCGCGATCGAGCGCCTGGGCGCGACCCTGGATGGCGTCCTGCGCGCGCACCGGCGGCACAAGGACGGCTCGCTGCGCGACACCTGGACCTACTCGATCACCGCGCCCGAATGGCCGGCGATCCGCGCCCGCCTGGACGCGCGGCTGGCGGCCGGCTGATCAATCAAACAGCTTGCCCGGGTTCATGATCCCGGCCGGGTCGAACACCGCCTTGATCGCGCGCATCGCGGCGATCTCGGCGTCGCTGCGGGTGCAGCCGAGGTAGGGCCTCTTGACCAGGCCGATGCCGTGCTCGGCGGAGATGCTGCCGCCGTGGCGTTGCAAGGCGCCGGCCAACAGCTTGGTCACGCGCTCGCAATCGGCCACGAAGCCCGCCTGCGGCATGCCGTCGGGCTTGAGGATGTTGATGTGCAGGTTGCCGTCGCCGATGTGGCCGAACCAGACCACCTCGAACTGCGGGTATTCGCGGGCGAGCAACGCCTGCGCCTCGGCGAGGAACGCCGGCATCGCCGCGATCCGCACCGAGACGTCGTTCTTGTAGGGGACGTAGCGGGCGACGCTCTCGGTGATGCCCTCGCGCAGCCGCCACAACTGCTGGGCCTGCGCGTCGCTGGCGCTGATCACGCCGTCGCTCGCCAGCCCGTCGCCCATGCACTGCTCGAATGCCGCCAGCGCCTCGGCCTCGCTGGCTTCATCGCTGGCGAACTCGGTGACCACGTAGTACGGATGCGTCTCGGCGAACGGCGCCTGCCCGCCATGCGCCAGCACGCGCTTCAGGGCGACATCGGTGAAGAATTCGAACGCCTGCAGTTGCAGGCGCGCGCGGAACGCCTCGAACACCCGCATCAGCGCCTCGAACGACGGCAGCGCCAGCAACATCACGTTGGTCGGCGGCGGCGGGTCGGTGAGCCGCAGGGTGGCCTCCACCACGATCCCCAGCGTGCCCTCGGCGGCGATCGCGAGGTGGCGCAGGTCGTAGCCGCTGGAGTCCTTGACCAGCGCGCGGCCCAAGTCCAGCAACTCGCCGGTCCCGGTCACCAGCTTGAGGCCGGCGATCCACTCGCGGGTGTTGCCGTAGCGGACCACGCGGATGCCGCCGGCATTGGTGGCGATGCTGCCGCCGATCGTGGCCGACCCGCGCGCGGCGAAATCGACCGGGTACTGCAGGCCATGGCCGCGCGCCGCCTCGTGCGCCAGTTGCAGCGGGATGCCGGCCTCCACCGTGAGCGTCCGGTCGACCGCATCGAACCCGAGCACCCGGTTCATGCGTTCCAGGCTGACCACCAGTTCGCCGTGCGCAGCGACCGCGCCGCCGGAGAGCCCGGTGCGCCCGCCCGAGGGCACGATGGCCACGCCGTTCGCATTCGCCCAGCGCACGATGGCCTGCACCTCCGCCACGGTGCCCGGCAAGGCGATCGCCAGCGGCGCCGGCGTCCAGCGCCGGGTCCAGTCGCGCCCATAGTGCTCCAGGTCAGCCGGGTCGGTCTTCAGCCGAAGCTGCGGCAGGTCGCGGGCAAGGGCGTGCAGGCGCGGATCGGGCATGGGCGCTCGGGAGGCCGCGGCAACGGCGCGGGCGATGGCAAGGGCCTGCCAGCCTGCCACCCACCCCGCGGCGCGTCCAGTGCGGCAGCGCAGCAAAACCGCCCCGGAAACTGGCACACTCGCCGCACCCCACCCGGTATCCCGCGCGCGCCATGAAGAAGACGTCGTACCCGAAGCAGGACATCCGCATCCTCCTGCTCGAGGGCATCAGCCCGAGCGCGGTCGAGACCTTCCGGGCCGCGGGCTACAACAACATCGTCACCCATGCCAAAGCCCTGCCCGAGGACGCCCTGCGCGAGGCCATCGCCGACGCGCACTTCGTCGGCATCCGTTCGCGCACCCAGCTCAACGCTGGCGTACTGGCCGAGGCGCGGCGCCTGCTCGCGGTGGGCTGCTTCTGCATCGGCACCAACCAGGTCGACCTGCTGGCGGCGGAGCTCGCCGGCATCCCGGTGTTCAACGCGCCCTACTCCAACACGCGCTCGGTCGCCGAGCTGGTGCTGGCCGAGGCGATCATGCTGTTGCGCGGGATCCCGCAGAAATCGGCGCAGTGCCATCGCGGCGGCTGGAGCAAGTCCGCGGCGGGCAGCCACGAAGCGCGCGGCAAGGTCCTCGGCATCGTGGGCTACGGCCACATCGGCACCCAGGTCGGCGTGCTCGCCGAAGCGCTCGGCATGCAGGTGCTGTTCCACGACATCGAGACCAAGCTCGCGCTGGGCAATGCACGCGCCGCGCGCGACCTCGACGAGCTCCTGTCCAGCGCCGACGTGGTCACCCTGCACGTGCCGGAGACGCCGGCCACCCAGTGGATGATCGGCGCGCCGCAGCTGGCGAAGATGAAGCCCGGCGCGCACCTGATCAACGCCGCGCGCGGCACCGTGGTCGACATCGACGCGCTGGCCGCCGCGTTGCGCGACGGCCGCCTGGGCGGCGCCGCGGTCGACGTGTTCCCGGTGGAGCCGCAGGGCAACGACGACCCGCTGGCCTCGCCGCTGCTCGGCATCGACAACGTGATCCTGACCCCGCACGTGGGCGGCAGCACGCTGGAGGCGCAGGACAACATCGGCATCGAGGTCGCCGCCAAGCTGGTGCGCTACAGCGACAACGGCAGCACGCTCAGCGCGGTGAACTTCCCCGAGGTCACCCTGCCCGAGCACGCCGGCAGCCACCGGCTGCTGCACATCCACCGCAACGTGCCCGGCGTGCTGTCCAAGATCAACGAGATCTTCGGCGAGCGCGGGATCAACATCGACGGCCAGTTCCTGCGCACCGATGCCAACGTGGGCTACGTGGTGATCGACGTCAGCGCCGACGATGCCCAGGCCACCGAACTTCGCGCGGCACTGGCCGCGATCCCCGGCACCCTGCGCACCCGCGTCCTGTACTGAGGCGGCGGCGGGTCAGCCCCCGCGCGCCAGCCACTTGCCGGCCATGCGCCGCACCGAGGCATCGGCGCCGGGATCCCCGGCGAGCGCGTCGATCGCGCGCCAGGCCAGGTCGTGCGATTCCTCGCTGACCACGTAGGCTTCGTCGCTGCCGGCGCGGACCACGTAGCGCACGTCGTAATGCCAGTGCGCGGGCACGCCCTTGTGCTCGGGGATCCAGTGGCGGTCGAGGTCGAAGATCCCGGGCTCCAGGCGCAGGCCGGACAGGCCGGATTCCTCCGTCGCCTCCTGCATCGCGGCGACCGCGAGGTCGCGTTCGCCATCGGCATGCCCGCCCAACTGCAGCCACAGGCCGAGCTTGCGATGGTGGGTCAGCAGCACGCGCTGGCCGGCCGCGTCCACCAGCCAGCACGAGGCGGTGAAATGGCCGGCGAGGCGCTCGCGGCGGAACGGGTCGTCCGCATCGCCCAGCAAGTCGACGAACAGCGCCGCGGTGGCGGCCTCGTCGGGATGCCGTGCCGCATAGCCGGCGAAGGCCGCCGCAAGGTCCTGGTCGAGCCGGTTCATGTTGCGTCGCCGCATGCGAGGGGACACGGATTATCGCCCGCCGCGTGGCGCTTGGCGCTTGTGCGGGCTGGCCCCGGCGTTTAAGGTCGCTGGCTTGCGGCACGCCCCGGCGAAGCCGTCCACGCACCACACGATGGGGAGATCCTGATGCTGTTCCAGCGAGTCAAGCCGCTCGACAAGATCCTCGAGACGGCCGAGAAGAAGGCGCTGAAGCGCCAGCTCGGCGCCTTCCAACTGACGATGCTCGGCATCGGCGCGATCATCGGCACGGGCATCTTCGTGCTGACCGCGGAAGCCGGGCAGAAGGCCGGGCCCGCGATGATGGTGGCCTTCGTCATCGCCGCCATCGTCTGTGCGCTGGCCGCCCTGGCTTACTCGGAACTGGCCTCGATGGTGCCGGTGTCGGGCTCCGCCTACACCTACACCTACGGCGTGATGGGCGAGGCGCTGGCGTGGATCGTCGGCTGGGCGCTGGTGCTGGAATACGCGGTCGCCGCGGGCGCGGTCTCGGTCGGCTGGTCGGGGTACATGAACGGCCTCCTGGCCAGTGCCGGGATGGACTTGCCGGCAGCGCTCAAGACCGGCCCGATGGATGGCGGCGCGTTCAACCTGCTGGCCTTCCTGATCGCGCTGGTAGTCACCTGGCTGCTGGTGATCGGCACCTCGAAGTCGGCCAAGGTCAACGCGATCCTGGTGCTGATCAAGGTCGCGGCGCTGACCGGCTTCATCATCGTCGCAGTGCCGGCGGCCAAGGACGCCAACTTCGAGCCGTTCTTCCCGACCGGCTGGGGCAGCCCGCTGGGCGGCATCGGCGTGCTGGGTGCGGCGGCGTCGATCTTCTTCGCCTACGTCGGCTTCGACGCGGTCTCCACCGCGGCCGAGGAAACCAAGAACCCGAACCGCAACATCCCGATCGGCCTGATCGGCTCGCTGCTGGTCTGCACCGTGTTCTACATGCTCGTGGGCTATGGCGCGGTCGGCGCGGTCGGCTCGCAGCCGATGCTCGATGCCAACGGCATGGCGATCCACCCGGGCACCCCGGAACTCGCCGCAGCCTGCGCCGCGACCAACCCCGACGCCCTGGTGTGCAGCAAGGAGCCGCTGGCGCACGTGCTGAAGATGATGGGCTTCGCCGGGCTGGGCAACCTGATCGGCCTGGCGGCGGCGCTGGCGTTGCCGTCGGTGATCCTGATGATGATCTACGGCCAGACCCGCATCTTCTTCACCATGTCGCGCGACGGCTTGCTCCCGGAAGTGCTCTCCCGCGTGCACCCGAAGTATCACACCCCGCACATCGTCACGATGATCACTGGCGTGTTCGTCGCCCTGTTCGCGGCGATGTTCCCGGTGGGCATCCTCGCCGACATCTCGAACTCCGGCACCCTGTTCGCGTTCATGGCGGTCGCCGCCGGCGTGATGATCCTGCGCAAGCGCGACCCGCACCGCCATCGCCCGTTCCGCACGCCGGCGGTCTGGCTGGTCGGCCCGCTGGCGATCGCCGGCTGCCTGCTGCTGTTCCTGAACCTGTCGCTGTACACCCTGGCGATGTTCTTCGGCTGGGCCATCATCGGCCTGGTGGTCTACGCCCTGTACGGCTACCGCAACAGCGAACTGGCTCGCGGGGGTGCGCACGGCGGACCGAAGATGGATCCGGAACCGCCGTTCCACGAAGGCCCGCAAGCCTGACGGACGAGGTCCGATGCGACACGAAAAACCCGGCGCAAGCCGGGTTTTTCTTTGGCCGTCGATCGCCCATGAAAAACGGCGCCCCTGGGGGGCGCCGCTTGGTTCACGTCATGCCGGTCGACGCGCGATGGGGCGCGCGTCGCGGTGGCTCAGGCCTTCTTCGCCCAGGCGCTGCACCAGCCCTTGGCGGCGACGCTGTTCTTCGGGAACAGCTGGCACGGGCCGGTGGCTGCGCCCTTCGCTCCCTTGAAGAAGTTGCAATTCGCGCAGTCGCTGCCGGCCTTGAACGAAGGGTGCTTCACCGTCGCGGCATTCTCGGTGTAGGCGAGCGCCTTGGCGGCGGTATCGGTCGGCGCAAGCTTGGGCAGGTCGGCGGCCTGGGCCGGCAAACTGCGCAGGGCCAGCGGCGCGGCGGCAGCAGCGGCGGCGGCCACGGTCATGAAACGGCGGCGGCTGGGATCGAAGCTCATGGGACACTCCTCGGGGGGACTTGGGGGTACTTGGATGGCGGCATCCTAGCGACTTGGCGCTGGCCATGGCGGAATCGGAATCGTTCGTAAGAAGGCGGCCGCCGGCGCGGCGGTATCCTGTACGCCGCTGGCCCCGAAACGGATTTCCATGCAAGACCACGAACGCGCCGCCCGGCAATCGTTGATCGACACCTGCATCGGCATGAACGCCAGCGGGCTGTCGCTGCACAAGTCCGGCAACGCCAGCCTGCGCTGGGGCGGCGGCCTGCTGATCACCCCGACCGGCCGCGCCTACGACCGCCTGCAGCCGGAGGACATCGTCTACCTGGAGGCCGACGGCACCTGTCCGCCCGGGCAGCTGATCCCGTCCAGCGAATGGCGCTTCCATGTCGACATCCTCAGCGCCTTCCCCGCCTGCAATGCGGTGGTCCACGTCCATTCCACCCACGCCACCGCGCTGGCTTGCCTGGGCCGGGGCATCCCCGCCTTCCACTACATGGTGGCGGTGGCCGGCGGCGACCGCATCCCGTGCGCGCCCTACGCCACCTTCGGCACGCCGGCGTTGTCGGCGAACGTGCTGGACGCGCTCGGCGGCGGCTATCGCGCCTGCCTGTTGGCGAACCACGGCCAGGTCGCGACCGGCAAGACCCTGTCCGAGGCCTACGCGCTGGCCGAGGAGGTCGAGAACCTCGCCCGCCAATACATGCTGGCGCGCAGCCTGGGCGAGACCCGCGACCTGCCGGCCGACGAGATGGCCCGCGTCGTCGAGAAATTCCGCACCTACGGCCAGCAGCGCTCGGACGACTGAACCCGGCAACCCGGCATGAATCCGGGCGACTTCGTCATGTAGGCCACGCGCCGCTGCGGCTACACTGCGCGGCATGCAGACCCCCGCCTTCGACCACACCCTGTACGCCGGCTGCGCCGCCCAGATCATCCAGCACACCCGCGAGCTCGCGGCGCAGGGCTGGACGCCGGCCACCGCCGGCAATTTCTCGATGCGGATGAGCCCGGAGCACGCCGCGATCACCATCTCCGGCAAGGACAAGGGCCGGCTGACCGAAGCCGATATCATGGTGGTGGACATGGCCAACAACCCGGTCGCCACCCACCATCGCCCGTCGGCGGAAGCCGCCCTGCACACCCACCTGTACCGCCGCTTCCCGGACGTCGGCGCGGTGCTGCACACCCACTCGCCCACCCAGACCATCGCCGGCCTGCTGTACGCCGACCAGGGCCGGGTGCGCCTGCGCGGCTACGAACTGTTCAAGGCCCTGCGCGGCCACACCACCCACGAGGCCGAACTCGACCTGCCGGTGGTGCCGAACTCGCAGGACATGGACACGCTCACCGCCAGCGTCGATGCGGTGCTGACCCAGCCCAACACCTGGGGCTACCTGATCGCCGGCCACGGCCTGTACGCCTGGGGCCGCGACATCGCCGAGGCCCGCCGCCACCTCGACGCCTTCGAATTCATGCTCGGCTGCGAGCTGGAACTGCGCCGCATGGGCGCCCGCTGAGGACCTGCCATGAGCCGCCTGCGCATCTTCGACGACCACGCCCCCGACGCCCCGCTGCTGGCCACACGCGACCCGGCGCGCATGGCCGAAGCCCTGTCGGCGATCGGCGTCCAGCTGGAGCAATGGGTGCCGGCGCACCCGGTTGTCCCCGGCGATCCGCCGGAGGCGATCATGGCCGCCTACCGCAGCGACATCGACCGCCTGGTCGAGGCCCGCGGCTTCCGCAGCGTGGACGTGGTCAGCATCGCGCCGGACCACCCGCAGAAGGAGGCGATGCGCGCCAAGTTCCTCGACGAGCATTTCCACAAGGAAGACGAGGTGCGCTTCTTCGTGGCCGGCTCGGGCCTGTTCACCCTGCACGTCGGCGACAAGGTCTACGAACTGCTGTGCGAGGCCGGCGACCTGGTCTCGGTGCCCGACGGCATGACCCACTGGTTCGACATGGGGCCGGAGCCCAGTTTCGTCGCGATCCGCTTCTTCACCGAGCCGGACGGCTGGGTGGGCCACTTCACCGGCACCGACATCGCACGCGCGTTCCCGCGCTACGAAGTCGGCCAGGCGCGCCCGGCCTGATGAAAGCGACCATCCTCACCGACATCGAAGGGACCACCGGCGCGCTGCGCGGCACTGCCGCGCGCGCCGGCGAACGCCGGGCCATGGATGGCCGGGCCGGCAATCGTGGTGCGATGATGCGGCGCCACGGACGGCATCCTGACCACGCAGGCACCATGAAAACGACCATCCTCACCGACATCGAAGGGACCACCTCCAGCATCTCCTTCGTGCGCGACGTGCTGTTCCCGTATGCACGCCGCGCGTTGCCGGCCTTCGTCGCGGCGCATGGGCAGGAGCCAGGCGTGCGGCGCTGGCTGGACCAGGTCGCCGCCGAGGAAGGCGGGATCTGCCAGGATGAAGTCATCGTCGAGACGCTGCAGGGCTGGATCGACCAGGACCGCAAGCACACCGCGCTCAAGGCGCTGCAGGGCATGGTCTGGGAAGCCGGTTACCGGCACCGCGACTTCACCGCCCCGCTCTACCCCGACGTGGTGCCCGCGCTGCACGCCTGGCACGCCGCGGGCCACGGGCTGGCGGTGTATTCGTCGGGCTCGGTGCCGGCGCAGAAGCTGCTGTTCGCGCATACCGAAGCCGGCGACCTGACCCCGCTGTTCCGCGGCTTCTTCGACACCGAAGTCGGACACAAGCGCGACGCCGACAGCTACCGCCTGATCGCCGACCGCCTCGACCGCAGCGTCGGCGACGTGGTGTTCCTCTCCGACGTGGTCGCCGAGCTCGACGCCGCGCGCGAGGCCGGCATGCGCACGGTGCTGTTGGACCGCCTCGAGGACTACCCGCAGCCGCGCACCGGCGATGCCGCCAACGGCCACGCCCGGGCCACCAGCTTCGCCGACATCCGTCCCTGAGCGCGACGCGGGACCGCGACCTCAGGGCTGCGCGTCGTCCAGCCGGTAGCGGGTGACGGCACGCTGTTCGCCGCGCCAGCGATCGAAGGCGCGCACTTCGACCAAGTGTTCGCCCAGCGCCAGCGTGGTCGGCAGCGGCGCGCGCCACAGGTGCATCGACGGCTCGGCTTCCGGCGAACGGTCGTAGCCGCGCAGGGCCGTCGCCTCGTCGTCGCGGGCGTTCTCCACCAGCAGGCGCGGATCGGGGCGGTGCACCTGCGCCATCGGCCGCCATTCGCCGCCATCGACCCGGAACTCCACGCGGGTCGCGTCGTCGCCCATGTACACGTTGGCGAACAGGCCCCAGGCCGGATACGCGCCACGCCGCAACACGCGCGGCGCATGCAGCCCGATCTGGCGATCGTCCGGGTCGCGGGCGTTGTGCCAGGCCAGGGTGTAGCGACCGGCGCCGGCCAGGCCGAGCACGGCGTAGCCATTGGGCGTGCCATCGGCCATCGTCGAATCAGGGATGCCCTCGGCGTCCTTCACCCCCGACCAGTAGGCACCGCAGGCGGCGCCCACGTTGTATTCGTGCAGCGGCTGCGGGCCGGTCCAGCCCTCGGCGGCGCCATGGTAGACATGGCGCTGGGTGTGGCTGTGGCCGCTCAGCACCAGCACGTGCGGGAACGGCGCCAGCAACGCGAACAGGCGCGCACGGTCCGCGTCGCGGAAGCTGTCCTTGTCGGCCTCGTCGAACAGCGGGATGTGCACCGCCAGCACCAGCAGGCGATCGCGCGGCAGGCTGGGCAACAGGCGCGCGAGGAAGGCGAACTGGTCCTCGCGCAGGCCGCCGATGTAGGCCGGCTTGCGCCCCGGCATGGCGATCACGTCGTCCAGGCCGATGAACGTCGCCAGCCGGGTCATGCGCGCGTACGTGTCCGGGCCGATCTCGCGGTGGTACGCGCCCAGCGAAGCCTCGTCGGTCGTCGCGTCGGGATCGATGTCGTGGTTGCCGGGCACGTGCAGCCAGGGCACGCCCAGCCGCGCGGTGGCCTCGCGCATCGCCGGGAACAGCGCGGGCGCGTCGTCGACGATGTCGCCCAGCGACAGGCCTAGCCGCGCGCGGTGGCGCCCCACCAGCGGCGCCACGATGTCGCGCCGGTAGTAGTCGACATCCTCCGGCGACTGCGGCTGCGGATCGGCGAACACCAGCACCTCGGCGGCGTCCGCCAGGCCGATACCGCCCGCGACCCGCCGCAGGTCCAGGCAGCCGGGCTGGCCGTCGCCGCCGGCGCGCGGCATCGCCACGCCCGCCTCCACGAACACGGGGACGCAGGCGGCATCGGCCGAACCGCTCCACGCCACGCCCACGAGCAACGCCAGGACCGCCAGCTTCCGCATGCACACCTCCGGGCCGGCAATTGTGCCAGCACCGGGCGGGACCAACTGCTCTAGAATCGGGCGCAACGGGGCAAGGGATGGCGACGTTGCGGGGAGCACGTGCCCATTGGTGGAGTTGGCTCGCGGGACTGGCGCTGTGGTGCGCCGGCGCGGGCGTGGCCGCGGCGGCGACGGTCGCGCCGCTGGTGCTGGACGCGGAAACCAGTTCGATCCCGCTCAGCCCGCGCATCGCCTACCGCCACGATGCCGGTGCCGCCGACGGCGCCACCGAAGCCTTCCGCCGCGCGGAGGCCGGCGAATTCCAGCCGCTGCCCGACGGCACGCCCACTTTCGGCTTCCAGGACGGCGCCTACTGGTTCTACCTGCCGCTGGTGAACCGCGACGCCGCGGAACCGCGCTGGCTGCTGGTCCAGGAATACGCGCTCAGCGACCAGGTCGACCTCTACCTGCGCTATCCCGATGGCCGCATCGAGCACGCGTCGAGCGGCGACCATGCGCCGTTCAACAGCCGCTTCATCCGCTACCGCTACCCGAACTTCCGCCTCGACCTGCCGCCCGGCCAACGGGTGGAGGTGCTGTTCCGCGTGCAGAGCGAAAGCTCGATGCAGGTGCCGCTGGTGCTGTACACGCCGAAGGCCTTCGCCGAACTGATGCGCGATGCGCAATTCTCGACCGGCCTGTACTACGGCATCGTGCTGGCGCTGCTGTTCTACAACTTCGTGCTGTGGGTGATGCTGCGCGACGGCGGCTACTTCTGGTACCTGCTGCACACCGGCGCGTTCGGGCTGGTGCTGTTCACCCTCAATGGCTACGGCTTCGAGTACTTCTGGCCGAACTGGCCGTGGATGGCCGACGCCGCGGTGCCGCTGTCGATCTGCCTGGCGCTGATCGGCATGCAGCAGTTCTCGCGGAGCTTCCTCGAACTGCGCGAGCGCTGGCCGGCCGGCAACCGGGTCAGCCTGGCCCTGATCGGCTTCTTCGTGCTGCTCGGCATCGCCTCGTTCTGGCTGCCCTACAGCACCTCGACGCCGCTGGCCTCGCGCATGGTCCTGCTCGGCGTGCTGTGGATCATCGTCGCCACCATCGTGATGCTTCGCCGGGGGTACCGGCCCGCGCGCCTGTTCCTGCTCGCCTGGTCGCTGTTCCTGGCCGGCACCGCGGCCTTCACCCTGCTGGCGTTCGGGATCGTCCCGCGCAACTTCTGGACCCTCAACGGCGTGCAGATCGGCTCCGCGCTGGAGATGCTGCTGCTCTCGCTGGCGCTGGGCTCGCGCTATGCCGGCCTGCGCAACGAGAACATCCGCATCGTGCAGGAGACCAACGAGAAGCTGGAACGCAGCGTCATCGACCGCACCCGCCAGCTGCGCACGGCGATGGCGCAACTGGGCGAGGCGAACGTGCAACTGCGCGAATACAGCCGCCGCGACCCGCTCACCGGCGTGTACAACCGCCGCCACTTCCGCGAAGCCTTCGAGCAGGCGCTGGCCGCCCGCCAGGGCAGCGGCGGGCCGTTGGCGCTGCTGCTGCTCGACCTCGACCATTTCAAGCGGATCAACGATACCCACGGCCACCTGGCCGGCGACGACTGCCTCAACCATGCTGCGCGCCGGATCGAGGAAGTCGCCGGACCGCGCGGGGGCGTGGTCGCACGCTTCGGCGGGGAGGAATTCGTGGTGGTCCTGCCCGGGCTGGACGCGCGGGAGGCCCTGCAGGTCGCCGAGGCGATCCGCCTGCGCATCCACCAGCTGCCGGTGGAGTCCGGCGGCAAGCAGATCCGGCTCAGCGCCAGCATCGGCTTGCACACCATCGACGGCGACCGCGGCGACGCACCGGAGGAGATCATCCGCATCGCCGACGAGGCGCTCTACCGCGCCAAGGACGATGGCCGCAACTGCGTGCGGCATTCGGTCAGCGCGGCCTGAGCCGATCCAAGCGCGCCGTGGATGGCGCGCCGCCGCGCGGCGCAGCCCCGTGTCGAGGCCGCCCCGTCGCTACTGCATCACCGCCCGCGCCGCCGCCAGCACGCTGCCATCGGCCACCATCCGCACCGCGGCCGCGATCTCTCCGTCCATCGCGCGGTCGCGGTCGAGGAAAGGGATGCGCGCGCGGATCGCCGCATGCGCCGCCGCCACCGCCCGCCCCGGGCGGAACGCGGGCGAGGCCGCGAGTTCGGCGCGCAGGCCTTCCACTTCGGCGAGGAAGCCCGCGCGCTCGGCGGCGTCCGGCAGCGGGCCGCCCTGCACCTTCGCGGCGAAGGCATCGGCGTCGCTGCGGCCGGCGAGTTCGCGCGCGGCGTTGATCATGTCGCGGCGCAGGTCCAGCGCCTGCGCGGCGGTGTACAGCTCCAGGCCCAGCACCTTGCCCAGGTCCTGCGCCATCGCCAGCACGTGGCGCGCCTCGTTGGCGCCCATCGAGACATGGTCCTCGGCGTTGGCCGAAGTGGGCACCGAATACACCGAGGCCGGCATCGCGCGGGTGGCGAGGTCGTTGACGATCGCCGCCGCGGTGTACTGCACGATCATGTGCCCGGACTCGGTGCCGTCCTCGTTGCCGATCAGGAACGCCGGCAACCCGTCGTTGGTCGCGGGGTCCACCAGCTTGTTGAGGCGGCGCTCGCTGATCGAGGCCAGCACCGGGATCGCGGCCTTGAGGTAACTCATCGCCAGCGCCAGCGGCATGCCGTGGAAATGCCCCGCGGAAATGACCTGTTCCTCGACGTGCTGCGCCTGCTTGTCGGGGAACACCAGCGGATTGTCGGTGACCGCGTTCAGCTCGATGTCGAGCACGCGCTTGGCCTGGGCCAGCGCATCGCGCACGGCGCCGTGCACCTGCGGGATGCAGCGCAGCGAGTAGCTGTCCTGCGGCTGGTGCTTCTTGCCGCCGCGGAACGGGCGGAAGCGGCGGTAGAACTTCTCGCGGCCGTGGCGTTGCCCGAACGGCACCCAGTCCCAGCCGATGTCGAAGGTCAGCGCGCGCGCCGCCGGATCGTCCCAGCTGCCGGGCAACCACGGCCGGAAGCGCGGCACCAGGTGGTACGGGATGTCGGACAGCGTGGAGCCATCCAGCAGGCGCAGCAGGTGCGCGGCGGTGCCGACCTGGCCGGGATGCGGGCGCAGCGCGTGCACCTCGGGCGCGAACGCGCCCAGCCGGCCGGCGAACGCATCGAGCGTCATCGCCGCGGCGAGGTCGGCGGTGTCCAGCAGGTCGTCCAGCGCCTGCACCGCCAGCACGCCGGTGGCCAGCATCTGCGCGGTGCCGTTGTTCAGCGCCAGGCCTTCCTTGTACGACAGCGCGACCGGCGTCAGTCCCTTGCGCGCGAGCGCGTCGCGGCCGGGCACGCGCTCGCCATCGACGAAGGCTTCGCCGCCGCCCAGCAGGACGATGGCCATGTGCGACAACGGCGCCAGGTCGCCGGAGGCACCGACCGAGCCCAGCTGCGGCACCACCGGCACGATGCCCGCGTTGAGCATGTCCGCCAGCGCCTGCACGGTCTGCACGCGGATGCCGGAATGCCCGCGCAGCAGGGTGTTGATGCGGATGCAGAGCATCGCCCGCACCACCTCCGGCGCGAACGGCTCGCCGACGCAGACGGCGTGGGTGACGATCAGGTTGTCCTGCAGTTCGATGTGCGGCGAGCGCCCGGAGCGCGCCGCGCCCGGCAATTCGTCACGCAGCGGGTGCGCGCCGAGCAGCTTGTCGGCGTTGCTGCCAAAGCCGGTGGAGACGCCGTAGATCGGCTCCTCGCGGGCGACCTGGGCGGCGAGGAAATCGGCGGCCGCGGCCACCCGTTGCAGGGCGCCGGGATCGAGCCGCACCGTGGCGCCACGCGCGACCGCGACCAGTTGCGCACGGTCGAGCGACTGTCCGTCCAGCAGGATGTCGGTGCTCATGCCAAGGTGCCCTCGCGGAACGTGCGGGCCCGCGCCAGCGCCTCGGGCAGGTCCCCATCGGCGACCTCGAACTGGTCGCCGCGCTGCAGGTCCTTCACCGCGACCACGCCGCGCGCCGCCTCGTCCTCGCCGCGGATGGCGACGAAGCGGATCCCGGCTTTGTCGGCGTACTGCAGCTGCTTGCCCAGCTTGCGCGCCTCGAGTTGCGTTTCCACGTTCAGGCCCGCCGCGCGCAGGCGCTGCGACAGCGCGAGCGCATGCTCCAGGCCGGCCTCGTCGAGCAGCGCGACCAGCACGTCCACCGAACTCGCGGCGGTGCCGACCAGGCCGGCCTCGCGCAGCTGGTAGAACAGGCGGGTCAGGCCGATCGAGATGCCCACGCCCGGAAGCTTGGACTTGGTGTAGTGGCTGGCCAGGTTCTCGTAGCGGCCGCCGGAGCAGATCGAGCCGATCTGCGGATAGGCATCGAGCGTGGTCTCGTAGACCACGCCCGTGTAGTAATCGAGCCCGCGCGCGATCGACAGGTTCAGGGCGTAGCGGGCCTCGTCGACGCCCAGCGCACGCAGCTGCTGCAGGATCGCCCGCAGTTCCGCGCGACCTTCCTCGAACAACGCGGTGCCCGCGCCCAGCGCATCGACCTTCGCCAGCGCATCGTCGTGTCCCTGCGAACGCACCTTCGAGAACGCCATCAGCCGGTCGACGACCGCATCGGCCAGGCCGAACCCGTCACCGGCCAGGGTCGCGCGCACCGCCTCCTCGCCGCGCTTGTCGAGCTTGTCCAGTTCGCGCAGGACCGCGAACTGCGCCTCGCCCTCGATGCCCTGCCCCTCGAAGTAGCCGCGCAGCAGCTTGCGGTGGTTGAGCTGGATGGTGAAGTCGCCGATCGCCAGGCGCTCGAACACCGCGGCGATCACCGCCGGCACCTCGGCGTCGAAGCGCGGCGACAGCGCATCCTTGCCGATCACGTCGATGTCGCACTGGTAGAACTCGCGGAAGCGCCCGCGCTGCGCGCGCTCGCCGCGGTACACGCGCTGCATCTGGTAGCGGCGGAACGGGAAGGCGAGCTCGTGCTCGTGCTCCGCCACGTAGCGCGCCAGCGGCACGGTGAGGTCGAAGCGCAGGGCGAGCTCGGGCAGGCCCTCGTCGCGCTTCTCCAGCGCGCCGGTCGACTGCACGAAATAGACCTGGCGCTCGGTCTCGCCCCCGGACTTGGTCAGCAGGATCTCGGACAGCTCCATCACCGGCGTCTCCACCGGCAGGAAGCCGAAGCCCTCGAAGGTCCGGCGGATGGCGTCCAGCATGCGCTGGAACGCGATCTGGTCGCGGGGCAACAGCTCCATGACCCCGGGCGGGGTGCGAGGCTTGATCAAGGCGGGGACTCCGGCGCGGGAAGCCGCCAGTTTAACCGCCGGCGCGGGCCGGGCGCCCGCCCCCACTTGCCCGGAACGCCGCCGCCCCCTAGAATGCGCGGCTCTGCCGTCGGGGTGTAGCTCAGCCTGGTAGAGCGCTACGTTCGGGACGTAGAAGTCGCAGGTTCAAATCCTGTCTCCCCGACCAATCGATCCGCGAAAAACCGCCTCCGGGCGGTTTTTTCGTTTTCGCCGCCGTGTGTCCTGTCCGCGTCGGGCGCCGCGTTTCCCGGGTACGAACCATGCCCGGGTGGTACGTGCAGGATCCAGTCGCTCCCATCGCAGGCGGTCGCCCCGCCACGCTCGGCATGGCCGTGCTGCGCCCGCTCGCGCTGCGCCTGGTGCTGCCGATGGCGCTGGTGGTGCTCGTGCTGTTCGGGCTGCTCGCCTACGAAGCCTGCCTGGACGATCCCGCGGGCAGCCCGGAACGCAGCGCGGCCCTGTGGCGCATCGCCGGTTTCCTGTTCGCCGGACTGTTGCTGGTGGCGGCATCCGGCTTGGCGATCGCGCACCACGCCGCGCGCCCGATCGTGCAGCTGACCGAGGCCATCGAGCGGCTCGGCCGCGGCGAGCAGGTGCGCCTCGATGTCGACGAAGGGCCGCTCCTGGGCCGCCTGCAGCGCGGCGTCAACGACGCCTCGCATGCGTTGGCGCGCAGCCGCAACCGGATGGAAAGCGCGCTCGGCAGGACGATGGTGGAGCTGGCCGACAAGAATGCGCGGCTCGAGGCCGCCAGCCAGTCGCGGGCGCGGTTCCTGGCCGCCGCCAGCCACGACCTGCGCCAGCCGCTGTACGCGCTCACCCTGTTCTCGTCGGCCCTGCGCGCCAGCGAATCCGATCCCGCCAAGCTGGCGCAGGTCATGCGAATCGAGGAGTGCGTGGCGTCGCTGGACCACCTGTTCTCGGAGCTGCTGGACCTGTCCCGGCTCGAGACCGGCGCGGTCCATCCGGCGATCGGCGACGTCCGCGTCGACGACGTGTTCGACGACGTCAGCCGCAACTTCCGCATGCTCGCCGAGTCAAGCGGGCTGCGCCTGGTGGTCCGCAAGACCGACGCCTGGGTGCGCACCGACCGCACCATGCTCACCCGGATCCTCAACAACCTGGTCAGCAATGCGCTGCGCTACACCGATGCCGGAGGCGTGCTGCTCGGCGTCCGCCACCAGGACTCGGGGGAGGTTCGCATCGATGTCTGGGACAGCGGCCGCGGCATCGCGTCCGAACACCAGCCGAAGGTGTTCGAGGAGTTCTACCAGGTGGCGTCGCCGACGCCGGGCGATGGCGAGCGCCAACGCGGCCTGGGCCTGGGCTTGGCCACCGTGCGCAAGCTTGGCGACTTGTTGGGTTGCCGGATCACGCTCGGTTCCCGCCCGGGCCGCGGGACCTGCATCTCGTTGACGCTGCCCGCCGCGGCGCCGGATGCCCCCGCGCGGCACCCGCCGGACGCCGACCTGCCGCTCGATGTCAGCGGCTTGCGGGTGCTGGTGGTCGACGATGAACGCAGCATCCTCGAAGGCCTGCGCGCCCTGCTGGCCGAATGGGGCTGCGACATCCGCGCGGCGGCCGACGAGGCCGGCGCACTCGCGGCCATCGCGGGCTGGATCGACCCGCCCGACCTGGTGATCAGCGACCTGCGCCTGCGCGAGGGCCGCAGCGGCGTGGACGTGCTGCGCGCGGTGGCGCGGCACCACGGCCAGGACCCGGCGGCCCCCGGCTTCGCGCGCCTGCTGGTCACCGGCGAAACCCGCAGCGACCGCATCGGCGAGATCGCCGCTCACCGGATCCCGGTGCTGTTCAAGCCGGTGTCGCCGCAGAAGCTGCGCGAGGCGATGCTGGCCGCCGTGTTCGCCAACCGCGCCGCGCCGCATTGACGCCCTTCGCATGACCGACGCCTTCAGCTACGACCTCCTCGAATATCCGTCGCACGTGCACCCACAGGCGCACCCCTCGCGCCTGGCCGCGATCGGGCGGCTGCATGGGCTGGCTGCCGCGTCTCCCGCAGCCTGCCGCCTGCTGGAAGTCGGCTGCGGCGACGGCCTGCAGTTGCTCGCCCTGGCGATGGCCTACCCGCGCAGCCGCTTCGTCGGCGTCGACCTGTCGCGGGTGGCCATCGCGCGCGGCGAAGCCATGCGACAAACCCTCGGGCTGGACAACCTGCAGCTGGTCGCGGCCGACCTGGCCGAATGGGATCCGGGTCCATCGCCCTTCGATTACATCGTCGCCCATGGGTTCTACTCGTGGGTCCCGGATTGCGTGCGCGAGCGCCTGCTCGCGCTGTGCCGGCAGGCGCTGTCGGCGCATGGCATCGCCTACGTGAGCTACAACGCCCTGCCCGGCTGCCACCTGCGGCGGCTGATGTGGGACATGCTGCGCCACCACACCCGCGGCATCGAGGATCCACGGGAACGCATCGCGGCGGCATGCGCCTTGCTGGAATGCCTCGACACCGATGTCGCGGGTTCGAAGCTCTATGGCGAGATCATCCGCAGCGAGGCACGCGACCTGCTCCGCCGCACCGAGATGTCGGTGCTGTTCCACGACGACCTGGCCGACATCAACCAGCCGTTCTCGATCACCGACTTCGCGGCGCATGCAGCGGCAAGCGGGCTACGGTATCTCGCCGAGGCCGACTATCACGAGGCGAGCGATGCCGGGCTGGCGCCAGGCGCCCGCGAACGGCTCGCGGCACGCGCGAACGGCGATCGCCTGCAGCGCGAGCAATACCTGGACTACCTGAAGGGCCGTCGGTTCCGCCAGACCCTGCTCTGCCATGCCGAAGCGTCGATGCGCGAAGCGCCCGACAGCGCGATGGTGCGCGGGCTGCACGCCGTGGGCCACCTCCGCATCGATGCGGCCGACGGCGGCACGCTCGACCTCGCACAAGGCGTGGCCGCCTGTTTCACCAGCGGCGATGGCGCCGCGCTGACCACCGACCATCCGGTGATCAAGGCCGCGTTGGCGGTCATCGGCAACGCGTTCCCCGGGGCGCCCGGCTTCGAGGACGTGCTGGCTGCCGCACGCGAGGCCAGCCGGAGCCCGCATTCCATCGAGGCGGACGCGCAGGCGTTGGCGCACGCCTGGCTATCGGCGTTCGAGCTGGGCTTGCTGACCCTGCACTGCGATCCGCCTGATTTCGCGACCGAAGCCGGCGCCAAGCCCAAGGCCAATGCGCTTGCGCGGATGCAGGTGGAATCCGGATCCGACCTGCTCACCAGCCTGCGCCCGTCGATGGTACGCGTGGACAGCGTGCTGGCGATCGAGTTGATCCGACTGCTGGATGGCAACCGCGATCGCGCCGCCCTGCGCCGCGACCTCGCGGCGCGCATGGTCGAACGCGAGGCATCTGCGCCTGCGGCCGGCGCGAGCGCGCACGATGCCGCCTGGTGGGAGGCCCGGCTCGACGGGATGCTGGAAGACGGATTGCGCCAGACCGCGCGGATGGCGCTGCTGGTGGCCTGAGGCAGGCGCGGCTCAGCGGACCACGTAGGTCTGCGTGTTGAGCTGCAGCACCGCGTCGAACTGCACCTTCTCGCCGAGTTCCCCCAGCTCCATCAGCGCATCGATGCGGAAGCGCAGCGCGCGATCCAGTTCGCGCTGCGGCTCCAGGGCCACGCGGACCCGGGTGAGGCGCGATTCATGCAACGCGATCGCCTGCTCCAGCGACCGGCGGATGCGGTCGCGATCGTGCGGGCTCAGCAGGCTGTAGGACGAGAAATCGAGGATGCCGTAGGTCAGCGAGGATCCCCGGCATTCCTTGAACGCCTCGGGGATCAGGCGGGCCGCCTCGGACCGTGTGTTGAGGAGGTGCTCGAGGTCGCGGGACACGCCGTTGCGGATGTCCTGCAGGGCGGGACGCCGGCCGCCATCCTCCGCGAGCGGCGCGTCCACCAGGCGATCCATCAGGCTGCGCATGGACGGGACCCCCTCCTGACAGTGGCGCTGGCCCGCCCGGCATGCGGGCGAGCCAGTCGCGGGTCACGCAAGCTCAGGTCGCCTTGTTGAGCGAACGGTCGTACTGGGCGGGAACCGCGCCTTCCAGGCTGCCGTCCGCCTTCTGCGGCATGTACTCGTACTTGATCTTGGTGAAGTTGAGCGAGAACGAGTCGTTCGGGATCGAGCTGTTGCCCGCATTGCCCGCGCTCTGGAACGAGCTGACCATGACGTCTTCCAGGGTGATCTTCAGGTAATCCACCTGCCCACCCTTGCCGCCGGCCTTGCGGGCCGTCAGCACCGCCTTCTTGATGTGCTCGCCGCTGGCCGCCGCCTTCATCAGCAAGGGGCTGGACTTGTCGGTCTGCTTGGTGAAGTGCACGTCCTGGAACTCGGCCTTGCCGGTGCCGCCGCCGCCGCCGCGCCCCATGCTGCCGGAGTTGGAGACGCCCCAGGAGAACGAATCGATCTCCAGCTTGTCCTTGTGCTTCTCGTCGGTGGATTCGCCCTTGATGCCGTCGATCTCGAGCAGGTAATCGGATGCCACGATGGTTTCTCCTCAGTGTGGAAAGGGATTCGGGTCTCAGCGGGCCGACTTGGGCAGTTCGGCGACCAGGCGCAGCGACACGCTCAGTTCGTCCAGCTGGTAATGCGGGCGCAGGAAGGCCACGGACTTGTACGCACCGGGCTTGCCGGGGACCTCGGCGACCTCGATCCGCGCCTCGCGCAGCGGGTACTGGGCCTTGGCCTCCTGCGAAGCGTTGTCGTCCAGCAGCACGTACTGCGAGATCCAGTTGTTGAGGAACAGCTCGACGCTGGACTTGGACGCGAAGCTGCCGATCTTGTCGCGCATCATCGACTTCAGGTAATGCGCGATGCGGCTGACCGCGAAGATGTACTGCAGCTGCGAGGACAGGCGCGCGTTCGCGTTGGCGGCGTCGGTGTTGTATTCCTTGGCCTTCTGCGCGGACTGGGTGGAGAAGAACGCCGCGTAGTCGGTGCCCTTGCAATGCACCAGCGGGATCATGCCGAGGTCGGCGAGTTCCTTCTCGCGGCGATCGGTGATCGCGATCTCGGTGGGGCACTTCAGCGCGACCTCGCCGTCGTCGGTGGCGAAGGTATGGGTGGGCAGGCCCTCGACCAGGCCGCCGCCCTCGACGCCGCGGATCGCCGCGCACCAGCCGTACTTGGCGAAGGCGTCGGTGACCTTGGTGCCCAGCGCATACGCGGCGTTCATCCACAGGTACTTGTTGTGGTCGCTGCCGTCGGTGCGTTCGACGAAGTTGAACGCCTCGACGGGGGCGGTGTCAGGGCCGTACGGGAGGCGGCCCAGCACGTGCGGCATCGCGAGCCCGACGTAGCGCGAGTCTTCCGATGCGCGGAAGCTCTTCCATTTCGCGTATTCGACGGTGTCGAAGATCTTGGCCAGGTCGCGCGGGCCGGACAGTTCGGTGAAGTCGTCGAAGCCGAGCAGTTCGGGCGAGGCGGCGCTCAGGAACGGCGCGTGCGCCGCGGCGCACACGTGCGAGATTTCCTCGAGCAGGTACATGTCCTCCGGGTGCCGGCCGAACTCGAAGTCGCCGATCAGGGTCGCGAAGGGCGCGCCGCCGAAGGTGCCGTACTCCTCTTCGTAGAGCTTCTTGAACAAGGTGCTCTGGTCGAAGTCGGAGGCGTTCTTGAAGTCCTTGACCAGTTCCTTCTTGGTCGTGTTGAAGACCTTGATCTTCAGCGAGGTGCTGGTCTCGGAGTTGTCGACCATGTACTTCAGGCCGCGCCAGCTGCCTTCCAGCTGCTGGAACTCGGGCGCATGCATCACCGCCGAGAGCTGCTCGGAGAGCACGCGGTCGATCTCGGCGATGCGCGCGTCGAGCGCGGCGATCGCATCCTGCGACACGGTCATCGCGCCGTCGCTGACCTGGGCGACCAGCTCGGCGATCAGGTCGCGGGCGCGGGTGCGCTCGCTGTCGGAGCGGGCGATCTTGCTCTGGGTGAGGATCTGGTCGAGCAATCCGCCTTCGGCGGCTTCGGCGACGGCGGCGCCCGCCGCCTGGGTTTCGGTATTGGCCATGATGTGTGCTCGCTATGGGTCTGGTCGTCGGGTCCGCGGCGTGTGCCGGGCGCTCACTCGTCGGACTTCGGGCCGACTTCCTTGCTGAGCTGGGCGATCTTGTCGGTGTTCTGCAGGACTTCGTTCAACAGGTCCTCGAACTTGTCGTTGCCGGCGGCCTTGTTGCGCAGGTCGGCCAGCTTCTGGCGCGCCTCGAGCAGCTTGCGCAACGGCTCGATCTGGTTGGCCACGCGCTCGGGGGAGAAGTCCTCCAGGCTGCGGAAGTTCAGCTCGACGCCGATCTTCGAGCCGTCCTCGGCCAGCTTGTTGTCGACCTGCATCTGCACGCGCGGCTTCATGCCCTTGAGCACGTCGTCGAAGTTGTCCTTGTCGACGTTGACGAACTTGCGGTCCTTCATCTTGGCAAGCGGCTCGGCGGGTTGGCCGCTGAAGTTGCCGACCACGCCGGCGACGAACGGCAGTTCCTTCTTCTCGATCGCATCGCCGACCTCGACGTCGTAGGTCAGTTGCACGCGCGGGGCGCGCACGCGGTCGAGCTTGTGCTGGGTGCTTTCCTTCTTGGCCATGAGGTTCCCCGTCTTGCGTGTGGTCGGGCGATGCCCGGTGGAAGGCCGGAGCGCAGTCCGGCGGATGGAAACGAGTCTAGGAACGGGGCCTGCGGCGCAACATCCGACGGACGGCCAGACTTGGGCATATGCCGTTCGACGTGGGCTGGCGCGCGCGCATCGCGGGCCCGGCTCAGTAGCTGGGCGCCAGGCCGACGCGCTCGCGGATCGAGGACAGGGTGCTCTCGTCGCGCACGACTTCCGCGAGCCAGTCCTCCAGCGGCATGTTGGCCCACGCCACCGCCCGCTCGAGCAGGTAGGCCACGGGGCTGTGCGGTTCGGTGCGGCGGAAGAAGGCCGCGATCTGCGCCAGCGAAGCCAGGGCGGCCTCCTTGGAAGCAAGCGACCCCGCGGACAGGTCAGGTGCCGTGCCCATGCCCGCGGCATGGCCCACGCTGCCGCCCACCTGGCCGACCTCGGCACCTGCCGCCTGCTCCACCGCCACGCCGCCGATCCCCTTGGCGGCGCCGACCTTGGCGTAGACCTGCTGGATCTTCTTGAGCGCATCGTCGATGCCGGCGAGGTTGGGCGCGTCCCGACCCATCCGCGCATCGGCGGTGGCGCTGAAGCGCGCGAACGCCTCGCGCGCCGCCTGGACCATGTCGATCCGCTCGCGGACCACGCCGTCCGGCGTCGCCAGCATGCGCGCATCGAAGGCCTCGCCATTGATGCGTCCTTCGTCCAGCGCGGCCTGGTAGGCCTCGGCGTTCTGCCGGCCGAGGTTGTCGACGTCGCGCGAGTCGATCCACCCGGCCAGGGTGAGCGGCGCCTGCGGGTCGTCGTTGAGCATCATCTGCTGCAGCGCGCGCGCGCCCCAGGTTGCGAACCAGGCGAGCTTGCCGGCGCGCTCCTCCAGGTCGCCGTCGTCGGCGCGCGGATACAGGCCGTCCCAGTATTGCTCCAGCAGTCCGTGCAGCAGGTCGAAACCGTCTCGAGCCCCTTCCAGGCCGTGCCGGAAGATCGCCGCCTCGCCCAGCCAGACCGCGGCCTGCAGGTCCTTGCTGGTGCGCAACAGCACGTCCTCGGCAAGGCTCTGCGCCTCGCGCCAGTCGGCGATCTTAGGTTCCGTCTGCCAGTCGCCTTGCGGCAGGTTGGGATCGTCCGCGCGCCGCGCTTCGCGGATGCGGTCGAACTGGTCGGAGAAGCTGGCATCGCTGCCGGCCGGATCGCCACCCGGGATGGGGGCTAGAAGTTCATTGACGTCGATGGCCATGGCGAGGCTCCTGGGTCGGTCACTCGAGGATCACGTTGGGGACCTCGGCACGCGCGCTGCTGGCGCCGAGGAATTGCCGCATCTGGTCGGACAGCTGGACCTGCAGGTGGACACGTGCGCCGCGGAAGCCGGCTTCGGCCAGGCGCTGGCGCAATTCGGTCCACTGCGCGGGGCTGTAGCTGGCGCGGAAGTCCTCCAGCGAGAACGCGTGCGTGCCCGATGCGAAATCCTCGATCAGGCGCGCGAACCCGTCGGGGCCGTCGTAGATCGCGGTCAGGCTGATCGGCGCCGCGGCCGGGGTCGCTGGCTGCATCTCGCTGGTCGCGGGATCGAATTCCTGCACGGCTTCCTCGCCTCCAGCAGGCGGCGGCGCGATCGCGATGCGGATGCGCGCCTGGGTGCAACTGTTCGCCGACCAGAACACCTGCGCGGTCGCGTCGGCCAGCGATTCGCCGGCGGAGCTGGCGCGGAACACGCGTTCGCGGCAATCGACCTCCAGCACCGTGCCGCCCTCGGCCTCGTCCAGCGCCCCGAGTTCGCTGGGCCGGGTCAGGGTGAAGCTGCCGGCCAGGAAGGGCGGGCCATCCGAGAGCACCGGCAGGAACTTGCGCTCCGAGGCGACCATGCCCTGGTAGGCGGCGGTCAGCGGCATCGATACCCCGTCGACCTTCACCGGCAGCCGCTCCTTCTCGGTGATGAAGGGCTTGAGCCAATCGTTGGCGAATGCGCCGAGCTTGCCCTGCGGCCCATACAACGCCTCCACCTGCTGCTCC